>Ga0310695_10004568_pt1 | contig 25316 bp, 13 predicted proteins | sample RumenRJG_04DNA_FD_203882 | JGI IMG/M metagenome (GOLD analysis project Ga0310695, IMG submission 203882) | Bovine rumen microbial communities from Lethbridge, Alberta, Canada - RJG_04 (v2) (version 2) | ecosystem: Host-associated > Mammals > Digestive system > Stomach > Rumen | place: Canada...
TTATACATACTGTCAATAGTCTTACTACTGACCTCTTGTACAGCAGAAAAGGTTTATAAGATTGGGGTAGCACAATGCTCCAAAGGACCTTGGCGTGAGAAGGTAAACCAAGAGATGCTTGCTGCCCAGCATTTATACGAACACGATGTCAAGGTTAACATTGCCAATTCGGTTGATGACCCCGAATTGCAGGCTCATCTGATAGATAGTCTGGCCAAGACGGATATTGACTTGATGGTAGTGGCTCCCTATGAGGATATACAGATCATTAATGATGCCATAGGACGGGTACTTAAAGCCGGTATTCCTGTTGTCAGCTTTGACCGTAAGACCAGCGCTGATTATACGGCTTTCATTGGTGGCAATAATGTCGAGGCTGGTTATATTGTGGGACAATATATTGCCTCGATAGTCAGAGGGCAGAATCAACCTAAGGGCAAGAGGCCGTTGGTGGTGGAGATTACAGGATTGTTGAGCAGTACGCCTGCCCTTGAGCGTCATCGTGGTTTTGAATCAGCCATGAAAGGTTTACCAGAGGTAGAGTATGTTTGTCGGATAAGCGATTGGTCGAGTGACGCATCCTGCGACATTGTTACCCACTTGATAGATTCGCTCCGACAGTCTGATAACAGCCGTTTGGACAACACCTTTGTATTCTGTCACAACGATGGTATGGCAACGGGGGTTTATAAAGCCGTAGTAGAACAGGATGTTGAGGGCCGCATTAAGATTCTGGGTATTGACGGTATGCCTGGCGAGGGGCTGGAGTATGTAAAACTAGGGCATCAGATAGGAACTTACTATTATCCTACTCATGGTGAAAAGATTATCCGGCTTGCACTTGATATTCTGACGGGTAAACCTTATGAACGCGAGAACCCGTTGCTGGGTTTTGTTGTCACACCCGACAATGTAGATCTGGTCATGACTGAATCGGCAGAACTCATGAAGCAGGATGATGACTTGGTGACCATTCACGACAAACTGGAGAACTCAATGGTGCTATACAATACACAGCGCAAAGTGCTTGTGGGTAGTATCGTATGCATCTTTGTGCTGGTAGTTGCCATCATCATGATATTGTATGCCTGGTGGCAGTCAAAGAGGAACTTACGACAGCGGCAGTCGATGAACGAAGAACAGACACTGTTCTACACCGATGCCAGCAATCGACGTCTGCACGAGATATTCGTAACGCCTGCCGAAGAGACGCCAGCACACAAGAGCCAGGACATGATATTTGCAGAGCAGTTGAATGAAGCCATCCGCGAGAACATGTCGAACCCCAATCTAAAAATGGACGACCTGGGCGAAGCGATAGGACTCAGTCGCGTACAATTATATAGAAAGGTGAAGGCTATCACAGGACAGACCCCCGTTGAACTGTTGAGACAGATGCGACTGCAGCAGGCTTATGCTCTACTGACCTCAACTACAAAGACGGTGGCAGAAATAGCATACGATGTAGGGTTTGGGACCCCAGGTTATTTCTCAACTTGCTTCAAAAAACAATTCGGCAAGTACCCAACAGACCTTAGGACGGAGTAATCTCCGTCCTTTTCCTTTGTTTAAAGGCACGTTGACGTTTTTGACATAATAGTCAACGATTGTTTCATGTAACATTTTTGCGAGGTTCTGAACGAATTTTGCTATTCCCGCATATGTTATTATAGTACTTTTGCAGCAGATTTTATTCACAGAAGTACTAACAATTTTAAACGATCAACAATGGAACAACTAAAGAAACTGATTCTGAGTTTGTTGACTCTCCTGACGAGTACAATGATGTACGCGCAGAGTGAGATCAGTGGTACGGTGGTCGATGCTACAGGCGAATCGGTCATTGGTGCCACGGTAATGGAGAAAGGTACGTCGAACGGTACGATTACCGATTTTGACGGTAACTTCAAGATTAAAGTGAAAGAGGGTGCCATCCTCGTGGTCTCTTACATTGGTTACCAGACACAGGAATTGCCTGCACAGTCGGGAATGACGGTGACGCTGAAAGATGATGCAGAAGTGCTTCAGGAAGTCGTGGTGACTGGTTATACCACTCAGCGTAAGGCTGACCTGACGGGTGCCATTTCAACAGTAAGTGTAGACGAAATGGCCAAACAGAACGAGAACAACCCGATGAAGGCCCTTCAGGGACGTGTGCCAGGCATGAACATCCAAGCCGATGGTAATCCCTCTGGTGCAGCAACCGTCCGTATCCGTGGTGTCGGAACCCTCAATGACAACGATCCTCTTTACATCATTGACGGTGTGCCTACAAAGGCCGGCATGCACGAGTTAAACGGAAACGATATTGAAAGCATTCAAGTACTGAAGGATGCCGCCTCGGCAAGTATTTACGGATCACGTGCAGCCAACGGTGTGATCATTATTACAACAAAGAAAGGTAAGGATGGCAAGATCAAGGTGAATTTCGACGGATCTGTTGCCACCTCTTTCTATACCAATAAAATTGAGACGATGAATGCTAGCCAGTGGGGACGTGCTTTCTGGCAAGCCTCCGTCAACGACGGTCTGAACCCCTCAAACAACAACTTGGGCTATAACTACGACTGGAGCTACGATGCCAATGGTAATCCCACACTGAACCGCATGACGATGAACATGTATCTCGATGAGAATGCCAGTGTGCGCACAGGAGATACTGACTGGTTCAAAGAAATTACCCGCACAGGTGTTGTACAACAGTATAATGTCTCTGTCAGCAATGGTTCTGAAAAGGGTACATCATTTTTCTCTCTTGGATATTACGATAACCAAGGTACCATCAAGGACAGCTACTTCAATCGTTTGTCGGCTCGTGCCAATGCAGACTACAAACTTTTTGGCGGTGATGCTATTATTGGTGAGAATTTCACCATCAACCGTACTAAGGGCGTTGATGCGCCTGGTGGTGTACTGGAGCACGCTTTGGAGTTCAACCCCAACTTCCCTATCTACGCAGAGAACGGCAAATATGCTCAGGCACTTGGTGCTTACTCTGAGCGCGAGAACCCTCTGAGTATGATAGACAATGCGAAAGACAACGAATATACACAGTGGCGTATGTTTGGTGATGTTCACTTGAGTGTCACACCGTTCAAGAACTTTATGGTTCGCACAACTTTAGGCATGGACTACACGCAGAAAGAACAACGATTCTTCACTTATCCAATTCCCAATGGTAAAGTCATGCGTACTGAATCTGCTGTTGAAGGCAAACAAGAACACACCATGCGCTGGATGTGGAATGCGATTGCCACCTATAACCTTGAGATTGGCAAGCACCGTGGTGATGCCATGATCGGTACAGAGATTAACCGTACGGACTATAAGCTGAACAGTGCCAAGCGCTATGAACTGGCTATTCTGAACACAGACTATATGTGGCCATCTGCTGGTGCCGGCCGTCAGTTGGCAGAAGGTTTTGGCGAAGGATTCTCACTCGTCTCATTCTTTGGTAAGGTCAACTACACATATGATGACAAATATCTGGCATCGTTTACCATTCGCCGTGACGGTTCAAGCCGATTCGGTACTAACAACCAATATGGTACATTCCCATCAGTATCTGCTGGCTGGCGCATATCTCAGGAGAAATTCATGGAATCCACTAAAGGTTGGCTTGACAATCTGAAGATACGCTACTCTTGGGGACAGACCGGTAACCAGGAAATCTCCAATACCGCCCGCTATACTCTTTATAAGTCTGTTGTTTCTACAGGTCTTTGGGGAAGTGGACAGGCAGGTTCTTCTTATGATATCTCAGGTAAGAACGGTGGTTACGACCTGGCTAACGGATATGTTCGTAATCAGCGTGGAAACGATGATATCAAGTGGGAGACAACTACACAGCACAATATCGGTGTTGACTTCGCCATCCTCAGAAATGAAGTCTATGGTAGCTTCGACTGGTTCAATAAGAACACCACCGACATTCTGCTCTTTATGGAGGGCATCGGTGCTATGGGTGAAGGTTCTGGCCAGTGGATTAACGCCGGTGAGGTAAAGAATAACGGTTGGGAACTGAGCATCGGCTATCGCCATAGTCTGGAGAATGGTTTCTCGTGGGATATCAACGGAAACATCAGTAAATATACGAACAAGGTTACAAAATTGCCAGATACGGTAGCTGCCAATGGTAAATATGGTGGTAATGGTGTCAAGAGCGTTGTCGGCCATCCCATGTTCTCTCAAGTAGGTTATATCTACGATGGCATTTTCAAAAGCCAGGAGGAAATCGACAATCATGCCAAGCAGGAAGGTGCCGGTCTGGGACGTATCCGCTATAAGGACCTGAATGGTGACGGCATCATCACTGAGGCCGATCAGGACTGGATCTACGATCCGACTCCCGACTTCACATGGGGTCTTAATATCTACGTACAATACAAGAACTGGGATATGACTATGTTCTGGCAAGGCGTACAGGGAGTTGACGTTGACTGTCGTGGTTATAAGTCACAGACCGACTTCTGGGCCAACTCTGCCATCAACGTGCCCTATCTGAACAAAGGCGTCCGCGTTCTTGATGCATGGAGTCCAGCCAACCCAGGCAGCAATATCCCTGCACTCACTACTTCGGATACAAACAATGAGGGACGTGTTTCTTCTTATTTCATAGAGAATGGTTCTTATGTAAAGTTGCGCACTATTCAGTTGGGTTACAACTTGCCCAAGAGTATTACCGACAAGATACGTTTAGACCGCATCCGCCTCTATGCTTCGGCTCAAAATCTGCTGACCATCAAGAGCAGCAAGTTCACTGGTGCCGATCCGGAGAACCCTGGATTCAACTATCCTATTCCTCTCAATCTTACATTTGGACTCAATGTTTCATTCTAAAATTACGCAACGATTATGAAAACAATATATAGATCTATCTGCGCCATCTGCGCCATCTGCGGTTTGATGTCCTGCTCTAAATTCCTTGAGGAACAGGTACCACAGGCTACGCTGACTCAAGATGAGGTTAAGAAACCAGAATATATTGACAACGTGCTGATCTCAGCATACGCAGGACTGGTTACCATCGAGGACATGAACGCATCGTTCTCACTCTGGAACTATGACGTCCGCTCTGATGATGCCTATGTTGGTGGTAGTTCCTTCAGCGACGGTGAGCCTTTCCACCACCTTGAGAGGGGTACTGGCATTACCACGGATGCCTGGCCTTTCAACTCTATTTGGGATAAGCTTTACAAATATCTTTCACGTGTCAGTCTGTCACTCGACATCCTTGCAAGTGCAGATCAGGAGAATGCGACCATCCAGCAGCGTACTGCCGAGATGAAGTTTCTGCGAGCTTATGGTCATTTTCAGCTGAAACGTCTGTTCAAGAAGATTCCTTTCGTGAACAAGCTCAACATGCAGGAAGCCGACTACAATAATCTCTCTAACACCGAATACACAAATGATGAAGGTTGGCAACAGATTATCAACGATCTGGAAGAGGCTTATAAGGTGCTGCCAGCAACACAAGCCGAGAAGGGACGTCCGACAAAGGCTGCAGCAGCTGCCTTCCTTGCTAAGGTTTACCTCTATAAGGCATACCATCAAGACGACGCAAACTCTAATCAGGTGACATCTGTCAATACAGAAGACTTGCAAAAGGTTGTGGAATATACCAATCTCTCCATTTACAATGGCTATGGTCTGGAGCCCGACCTGCATAACAACTTCCGTCCTGAAGAACAATATGAGAATGGCAAAGAGAGTATTTGGTCTATCCAATACTCAAAAAATGACGGAACGACCTATGGCAACCTGAACTTTTCCAACCGTCTGATTGTTCCATGCATTCCTAAAGTGCATGACTCTGGTTGCGACTTCTACAAACCATCACATAACCTGGTCAGTGCCTATCGTACTAACAGCAATGGTCTTCCTCTTCTTGACAACTTTGCTGATGTCGAATATACCGTCGGCTCCAATCAGACAGTTGACCCACGTCTGTTCGTAACAGTCGGTGTACCAGGTGCTCCCTATATGTTCAACACCGGTTACATGATGGCAGAGAGCAATACTTGGAGCCGTTCGGGTGGCGCTTTCGGATATTTTGTATCACTGAAGCAGAATGTTGACCCAGCCCTGACCGACAGTTATCTCTTCCTATGCGACTCACAATGGGCAAGTTCGATGAACCGTGTAGTGTTACGTTATGCAGATGTGCTGCTGATGCGTGCAGAGGCTCTGGCTCAACTGAATCAGACCGCAGAAGCCATCGCACTGGTTAATCAGGTTCGCGATCGCGCAGCTGGTATGGCAACCAATAGCATCGTTTCGAATTATTCAACCAAATATGGTGTACACTATGCAGTAGGCAAATACAATGGATCATATTCAAAGGACGAAGCGATGAAGATCATCAAGATGGAGCGCCGACTGGAGTTGGCCATGGAGTGTGAGCGTTTCTTCGACCTCGTACGTTGGGGTGATGCTGCTACCGTTATCAACAAATACTATACGACAGAAAGCCAAAAGATGAGTTTCTTAGTAGGTTCGCAGTTCACTGCCAACATGAATGAGTATCTTCCAATACCAAAGGAGCAGATGTCGGCATCTAACGGGCACTATACACAGAATTGCGGACAGTGGCAATAATTTAGCAATTAGAAATCAGTAATTAGAAATATATAATTATGATTACCAATATCAAGAAATTACTATTTGCAGGTCTCATATGCTGCGGAATGATAGCAGCCCTCACCGCCTGCAGTGACGATCATACAGGCAGTATCGACATCAGCGGTTCATGCCTCGTTGAGAAATTCGTGCTCAACGGTCAATATGAAGGAGTTATCAACACTGAAAAAAGGCAAGTCAAGGTAAAAGTGCCTGTGGACTTCAACCAGAAGAGCGATATGGAGATAACCAGCCTGACTGTATCATCTGGTGCTCAGACTAATATGAAAGTAGGTGACCACATCAACTTCGATGGCGACCGTACATTGCATATCTCTAAGGGTGATCTCGTCATGGACTACCAGATAAGTGTTCGCAACGACGAGGCCTTGATGTCGCTCTTCATCCTTGAGGGCGTTAAGGGTGCCATCAACCAGCAAGACAAGACTATCACCGTAAGCGTGATGGCCAACAGCGGTATCGACTTAAGCAACGCCACTTTTGAAGTCGTATGCAGCGAGGATGCCACTTGTAGTCCCGCCAGCGGTACAAAAGGGAACTTCACAGAACCCTTCCAGATTACGCTGAACGACAACACAGCAACCACAGTCTATACTGTATATGTAAATCTGATTGCCAATCCTGTGGCTATCTTTGTTGGTGATGCAGAGAACATTGAACTGCTGAATGATGAAGAGAAGGCTGCAGCCAAGTGGCTTACTGGCAATATCGAAAGTGCCGCCTACGCTTCTTGGAGCGATGTAGCAAGTGGAAACATCTCGCTCGATGAATGTAAACTGGTATTCTTCCATCGTCATTGCTCATCTTACGGCAACTACAATGGTTTCGCCGGAGCTGAGGTAGGCGCCATGACAGCACTGCCGAAGATGAAGGAGCTCTGGCAGCGAGGTGTGGGCTTCGTACTGGGACGTTCTGCTGTGAACTATGCTATTGCACTGGGGGCTATGCCTGAGGATGCTTATCCCAACAATGTCTGGGGTGGCGGAGGCGGCGAAGGCTCCGACCTGATGGGCGACGATCCTTGGCACTTCTATGCCTACGACATCACGCACCCATTGTGGAAAAACCTGAAGACCTATCCTGGCGCAGCTGACAATGCCGTCTATACGCTCGATAAGGATTACACCATCTGTAACACCACCTCACAATACGGATTCTGGGATGACTATCGTGATGGTAAGGATGCCTTTGAGGCAAAGACCGGAGGACGTGCACTTGGCGGTGACAATAGCGTATCATCATGGGAGTTGAAGGGCGCCAACGGTGAATTCGGTAAAGGCGGTATCATCTGCTTCGGTTCCGGACTCTTCGATTGGAACTCACCTACTCCATACGAGTCGAACTATCACGACAATATGGGTGCTATTATGCTCAATGCATTCGATTATCTAACAAAATAAAACTAGGAAATTATGAAAACAATGATATATTCAGTATTTTCACTCATGCTGTCAGCCTCTGCGCTGACGGCATGCAGCGACAACGAGTTCAGTGGCGATCCCGCTAAGGACTGGAGCGGTACTTCCACATTCTTCGCTCCTACTGACGAACAGGGATTCGGAACATATTACACGCCCGCAGTAGGACGAGTAGGAGATCCCATGCCCTTCTATGACCAGAAAGCAGGTGATTTCAAAGTGCTTTACCTGCAGGAGTTCATTAACAACATGACCTTCCGTTTCCACCCCATATGGGCTGTTACGACCAAAGACGGTGCCAGTTATGAGTCACTGGGCGAGATTTTACCCTTCGCCAGCAACGACTACCAGCAGGATGCAGCCATTGGTACTGGTTGCGCCTATGAGAAAGACGGTACCTATTACATCTATTACACTGGACACAACGGCAATTGCAAGAACCGTGAGGTCGTCATGCGTGCCACATCTTCGGATTTCAAGACCTGGACCAAAGATGAACTCTGGACTCTCAATGGACCAGACTTCGGCTATTCCAGCAACGACTTCCGCGACCCGCAGATCTTTGTGGCAGACGACAATCTCTACCACATGGTCATCTCTACTTATCCTGAGTACGGCGGTGACCCCGTATTTGCCGAATTCAAGTCGAGCGACCTGAAGAACTGGGAACATGTAGGCCGTATCCGCATGATCTGGGACCGCATGCTCGAATGTCCGGATATCTTTAAGATGGGTGATTACTGGTACATGGTCTATAGTGAAAGTTTCCGCACTTCATGGAGCCGTAAAGTGAAATATATGGTTGCCAAAACCTACGAGGAGTTGAAGAGCTGCTTCAATGATGGTCCCAAATGGCCTGCCGATGGTCATGAGGGCGTTCTCGACAGCCGTGCCTTCTACGCAGGTAAGACGGCTTCGAACGGTACAGACCGCTACATCTGGGGCTGGTGCCCATTCCGTTCTGGTGCAGACATCCACGAAAAGAATATCAATGTAGGCGCTGGTGACGGCAACGAGCCTAACTGGAGTGGTGCGTTGGTATGCCACAAGCTCATACAACATGCTGACGGTACACTGACACTTGGTGCTGTGCCTGCAATGGCTGCCAAATATAATAAGGATGCTGCAACAAACGTGGTGACCAGCAATGGTTATAATAACGGAACCCTAAGTGGTGACGGAGCTTATGTGCTCTACAGCCGACTTGGCACAGCCAACCACATTACGTTCACCGTTAAGACTTCCAACAACTGGGATAAGTTTGGCATCAGCTTCGTACGCGGAACTGACTCTGAGAAATACTACACCATGGTAGTTAATCCTGAAGACGAGAACCATCGCAAGGTAAATTTCGAGCAAGAAGGTTCTGCAGGCAAGGGCTTTATCGAGGGTATTGATGGCTATTGGTTTGAGCGCCCTGCTGACAACACCTATAACATCGACATCTACACAGACAACTCGGTTATCACCATGTACATCAATGATGTCTGCGCCTATACTCAGCGCATCTATGGCATTCAGAAGAACTGCTGGAGCATCAACAACTACGGCGGTAGCATTACCGTCAGCGATGTGAAAGTTCGCCAACAATAAGAATTGCTTCTCTCTATCATTCGGCGCGACTCATGACGAGTAGCGCCGATTTTTTTTAGAAATTGCATTTTCACCTACATAACTACATAAATACCATGTAAGCATCTGATTATAAGAGCGTAAAGCACTTATTCAACCTACATAATAACTACATATAACTACATGCTAACTACATAGATCATGCATAAATTAGCCGAAATACCACTGTTTTTAATGTTTACATAGGGAGGTAGCAAGATGAGATACACGTCTCTGCAGATATTTATGCTAATCGTTGTTTGAAAATTCTCTAGAGAATTTTCTGCTAAGACGGGTACTAACAATGAGGAACACGGGAGGTAGCCACTAAATTCTCTAGAGAATTTAGTGATTATCATTATGCCAATAGTATCGGAAAAACCACCTAAATTTTGCCAGATAGGGAGCTATGGGAGGCTTCTATAGGCCTCTAAGATGAACGCTTTTGCACGAAAAATGCCAAAAACATGTAGGATATATGTAGTTAGCATGTAGTTATATGTAGTTATTATGTAGTTAGAAAACTCTACGAAACCCTTTGTTTAAAAGGGTTTCGAGAGATTTTATGTAGTTATGTAGGTAGATTGCTAAAAAAAAATTAGAAATGAGAGCTATTTCGTCAGATGTTTCTTACCATTTATAATATAGAGACCCTTTGAAGGAATCTTTGAAAGACAGCGTCCTTGCAAGTCATAAATAGCATCTCTGGTTGGCAAGCCCACTACGGGTACATGGATAGAGGTATAGGTGCCCCACCCTGCAGAAAGGTCTTCGAGTGTAATGACACGCGCATCGTTCATACACTTTGTCCATTCGTCCTTACTGGTCTTGTCAACAAATTTGCCATTCCAAGTCTGATACCAAGGCATCCACCACGACCAAACGGCCTCTTCTTCAAACTCCTTGTCGATATCGGGTATTGGCCCATTCTCTGACAGAGCGATAAGCTTCTTGCCACCCGTGAGGTTCTTGAGGCACTCAAACGAGACGTAGTTGCTAGAGTAGTCATTATCAGCATTGTAAATATCAGCAGAGACAACGTCATAGTAATGATCACCCGGATTCCAGTCGTGATCGTTATCGCCTGCGTTCCATATCCAAATAAGGTTGTGCACCCCTTTCACATTAACCATCTCATCGAAAAGCAACTGATAGAGTTTGACACAGTTGGCAGCACCTTCACGCCCCCACCAGAACCATCCCCCGCTGGCCTCATGGAGCGGACGGAACAGGCAAGCCACGCCTGCGCCCTGCATTTCGAGGAAATAGTCGGCAATGGTATGGATGTCCTTCACCATATTCTGATAGAGCGCCGACGAGGTGTTCCAGGAACCATCGGCATTCAAGGCATCCGAAATTTTCACTTGACTGTCGGCCGAATAAAACTCATTCGTCTTGCGGCTTGGATCGCGCCAATGCCAAGTGAAAGCAGGCAGGCCACCGCGGCGATAGGTATCCTTAGCCAGATCTACGGCAGCACGGGTATATGCTTTGCTCCAGGCATCAGCCTCGTTAGCACCAGTAGCATTCATAAAGTCAAAGCCTATGAGTGCGGGATATTTGCCAGAAGCATTATAGACAGCCTGTACATCGGCATGCTTGGTAACGTCGCCATCAGCTCCAGTCATATCGCCAGTCATGATACCCGAGATGGTCTTCTTCCCGAAATTATCGACAAGAAAAGTATAGATGGTCTTTGCGGCATCAGTAGCCTGAGCATCAACAGGCTCTTGGGCTATGTCGAACTGCACATCGCTCTGGTAACGTGAGATGCTGATATAATCAATACGGAACCATGTCCAACTTGGTGTAATGACTATGGTATTGTCACCCTGATTCATGATGAAGGAACCAGCAACGGCCTCTCCGACTCCTTTAACCGAAGTATTAAACGTTGCAGAACCACCGTTGACGGCCAGACTAACCACTTTATCTCCATACAACCCATCATAGCCGACGGTAATGATATATTTACCACTTTCAGCGGCCGTGTAGGAGAAAGTTATCTTGGCATTGCTCTCTGTGAGTTCGAGAGCCTTACCTCCAGAATACTTTTCATCCTCAATGAGTTTACATTGTTCGTAACTAGCGTCTTCGGCTTCAAGTTTGGTTGCTGTCTGAGCCGAGGTTCCCGTCAGCGATGCCAACAGAACCATCAATGTCATTAGTAGTTTTTTCATCTTCATCTGAAATTTTTGATGCAAAGATATAAAAATAGGAGAGGCATGAATGGATGACATTATTAAAAAAAAGTTAACCTGACAAAATACGCATATAATCTGCTAACAAACAATTAACTTCGGCTGTGTTTACTAGTATTTTCAATAGGTTACTAATAATCGTTCATTACGTGCAAATATGTTGCAATGAACGATTTTTCTTAGATTTTGAAACATAATTTATAGTCGGATTGACATTATTGTCGTATTTTTGCACCACAAATCAATTCAAAATCAACAAATAGAAACCTATGAGAAGAATCATGTCAACAATTGCAGCGGCTCTGCTGATGATGTCAGCCAGCGCCCAGGTACAGCCTCAGATTCTTGGTGACAACCACGCTATGCAACCCGTAACAGTGGACCAGAAATATCTGTTGCTGCCCGTTCAGGAAAAAGAAGAGTTTGCTAATGTACGGGTTATCGCAGACAACCAGCAAGTACAGAATTTCAATGTGCGGCTGGCTGTAGATAAGGTAGATTATTACGTGCCACTGGATATCCGTCGTTTCGGGAAGAAGCAAGTGCTGCTCGACATCAACTTCCATGGTGACCGTCGTACAACAGGTGCCATCAAGGACTTCGCCTGTTGGAAAGAGATGAAACAGACAGAGGCCTATGATGCCACAAACCGCGAGAAATTCCGTCCGCAATATCACCATTCACCTGCATATGGTTGGATGAACGACCCGAATGGTATGTTCTATAAAGACGGAGAGTTCCACCTCTATTATCAATTCAATCCTTATGGTTCGCAGTGGGAGAACATGACTTGGGGACACTCTACGACCAAGGACCTCATCCATTGGGAAGCCCAGCCCATAGCTATCGAGCCCGATGCCATCGGTTCAATCTTCAGTGGTTCTTGCGTAGTCGATAAGAACAACACCTCTGGTTTTGGCAAGGGTACCATCGTAGCCTTCTACACCTCTGCCGGACAGCATCAGACACAGTCGATGGCCTATTCTACCGACAACGGCAAGACCTTCAAGAAATACGAGAACAACCCCATCCTTACATCCGACATCCCCGACTTCCGTGATCCGAAGGTGTTCTGGAATCCGGAGATACAGAAGTGGAACCTGATTCTTGCAGCCGGTCAGGAGATGCGTATTTACAGCTCTCCTAATCTGAAGGACTGGACTTATGAGAGTTCATTTGGCAAGGAATACGGCAACCACGATGGTGTTTGGGAGTGCCCAGACCTGATGAAGTTACAAGTTCGTGGTACAGACAAGCAGAAGTGGATGCTCATCTGCAACATCAACCCTGGTGGACCTTTTGGTGGCAGTGCCACACAGTATTTCGTCGGAGAGTTTGACGGACATAAGTTTACCTGCGACACCAAACCAGAGGTAACCAAATGGATGGACTATGGTAAGGACCACTATGCCACAGTGACGTTCGACAATGCTCCTGACGGCCGAAAGATAGCCATCGCCTGGATGAGTAACTGGCAGTATGCAAACCAAGTGCCTACTAAACAGTTCCGTTCTGCCAATAGTATTGCACGTGACCTTGGTCTCTACGAATATCAAGGCGACATCTATTGCAGCGTCATCCCATCCAAAGAGAATCTGGCTCTGAGAGGCAAGACTGTGAAGAAACCAACACAAGCCTGCGAGATTGTCGTTGACATGAAGTCGGCTACAGAAATCGTGTTGTGGAACACTAAAGGTGAGCAGGTAGTCATGAGTTACGACGGTGCCAAGCACCTATTTAAGATGGATCGCACGAAGACCGGTGATAACTCCTTCAGCGAAGCATTCCCCGCAGAGACCTGCGCGCCCACTTATGGCGATATCAAGCAGTTGCGCATCTTTATCGACAACAGCAGCATCGAGGCGATTGATGCCGATGGTAAGATGGCCATGACTAATCTGGTGTTCCCGTCTGAACCTTATAATAATATAAAGGTAAAGGGCGGCAAGGCCACCATCTATGAAATCAAGTAAAAATAAATAATAAAACACAAAACAACTATGAGTAAGACAAGTAAACTTGCCCTCATCCCTGTGATGCTCTGCTTTTTTGCCATGGGCTTTGTTGATCTGGTGGGCATTGCATCAAACTATGTGAAGGAAGACCTGCAACTGACCGACTCAGTAGCCAACATCTTTCCATCGCTCGTATTCTTCTGGTTCCTCATCTTCAGTGTGCCTACAGGTATGCTGATGAATAAGATTGGACGAAAGAAGACCGTACTCCTATCCTTGGTAGTAACTGTCGTATCACTCTTCCTACCACTGTTTGGTGAGAATTTCCCAATCATGCTCTGTGCATTCTCGCTGTTGGGTATTGGAAATGCCTTGATGCAGACTTCACTGAACCCACTGGTATCAACGGTGATGGGTGGTGGTAATCTCGCCTCAACGCTGACTTTCGGACAGTTTATCAAAGCCATTGCCTCATTCTTGGCCCCTTATCTGGCCATGTGGGGCGCTACCCAAGTCATCCCATCGTTCGGCTATGACTGGCGTGTGCTCTTCGCCATCTACTTTGTGGTAGGTATTATTGCTGCTGTCTTGTTAGGTGTGACACCTATTGAAGAAGAGCGCATCGAGGGTAAGGCCTCATCCTTTGCAGAGTGTATCAAACTGTTAGGCACCCCCATTGTGCTGCTGTCGTTTTTTGGCATCATGTGCCATGTAGGTATCGATGTAGGTACGAATACCACAGCACCGAAGATTCTCATGGAACGTCTGGGAATGACGCTCAATGATGCAGCCTTTGCCACGAGTCTCTATTTCATCTTCCGTACTATCGGTTGTCTTACCGGTTCATTCTTCCTCCGTGTATTGCCCAACCGCACGTTCTTTATCATCAGTGTGGTGATGATGGCACTCTCCATGTGTGGTCTCTTCATCGGTACAGAGAAATGGATGCTCTATACAGCCATTGCCCTTGTAGGTTATGGTAACTCTAATATTTTCTCTATCTGCTTTGCCCAGGCGCTGACCTCCATGCCCGAAAAACAGAACGAGGTGAGCGGTCTGATGATCATGGGTCTTTTTGGAGGTACGATTTTCCCATTGCTCATGGGTTTTGCCAGTGATGCAATCGGTCAGGCCGGAGCAGTCATCGTGATGGCCATCGGTGTCATCTACTTATTCACTTACGTAGGAAAAGTAAAGAATTAAAGTTGTAAATTTATAATTATAAATATTATGAAGAGATATATCGTAGGCCTCGGAGAGGCATTATGGGATGTACTTCCCGAAGGAAAGAAACTAGGTGGCGCACCTGCAAACTTTGCATATCACGCAGGTCAGTTCCTTGGCAGTGACAATACTATTGCTATCAGCGCCTTAGGCGAAGACTCTCTGGCAGAGGAAACCATCGAGGCGCTCAAGGAGCACAACCTGAACTACCTGATGCCACGCGTGCCCTACCCCACAGGAACAGTACAGGTAACACTGACTGGTGACGGCATACCAACGTATGACATCAAGGAAAATGTAGCTTGGGACAACATCCCTTTCACCCCCGAGATGGAAGAGATAGCCAAGAATGCCTGTGCTGTTTGTTTCGGTTCATTGGCCCAACGTAACGTTGTCTCACGTGAGAACATCCGCAAGTTCCTCGATGCCACACCCCAGGATTGTCTGAAGATCTGTGACATCAATCTCCGCCAGCAGTTCTATTCAAAGGAGATTCTCGAGGATTCCTTCTGTATCTGCAACATCTTAAAGATTAATGATGAAGAGTTGGTGGTGGTTAACCGTATGTTCGGCTACGACGGCATAGACATGCGCAAGACCTGCCAGAAGATTGTGGAGGACTACCATCTGAAGATGCTCGTTCTGACTTGTGGTACCAACGGTTCGTATGTATTCACTGACGACGGTCTGACCTCGTTCCAAGAAACGCCAAAGGTAGAGGTGGCCGATACCGTAGGAGCAGGCGACTCTTTTACCGGCAGTTTCTGTGGCAGTATCCTCAAAGGCAAGTCTGTACAGGAAGCCCACAAGACAGCGGTACAGGTGAGTGCCTTTGTCTGCACACAAAACGGCGCTATGCCTGTGATTCCTGAGAATCTGAAAGCATAGCACCGTAGATATCGCAAACAATATGCTATTGGGGACGGCAGACGACCATCATCGTTATGTCGTCCCTTTGTTTTGTACCTCCAGTAAAGGCATCAACCCCTGCAAGCATCTGATCGAAGAAAGCTTTCGGTGTAGGATTAAGTTTAAGTGCCTGTAAAGCAGCACCTCTCACAGCCTTCTCACCAAGCACCTTCTGGCTTGCATTCTGTACCTTTGTCAGGCCATCGGTATAGAGGAAAAGCATCGAACCGCTGGCAAGTGTCATCTCCTGAGGGGTAAATACAAGACCTGGCTGAGCTCCGACGGGTTGATCGGGGTCACCAGATAATAGACTTACCTCAGTATCCATTACCAATGGCACATGATGAGCAGCATTGCAATAGGCAAGCCGGCCTGTCGTCAAATCAAGCACACCAACAAAAAGAGTCATCTTACGTTGACTTTCTGCCTGTGTTTCATTGATGGCAGAGACGATACGATCCGGTGCCGACTCAAAGGCGGTCAACGAACGGAACTGAGCCCCCACCATCGCCATCGTCACAGCAGCTTGCACACCTTCGCCAAGAGTGTTTCCGATGCAGAAGAATAGCCGGTCATCACGAATAATTGTCTCACAGAGATCATTGCCCGTCAGCTGTCCGGGTACCAATGAGGTATAAAGCGAGAGATCATGACGCTGCGGCAATATGCTGGGCTGTATCGACTGACGAATATCCTGAGCAATACGCAAAGCCGTCAATTCGCGTTCTTTCATCGAGGTGGCTTCCTCTAACTGACCATAGGCCATCTTCAAATCCAGATGCTTCTGCTTATGCCGATGATTAATGCTACGACGCCAAAGCATATAGGCGATAATCATGAGAAACACAAGTCCTACGATACCCATCATCATATACTGGCGCTGACGAGTAGCCTTCGACTCGCTCTGGGCCAGTTCATCGACTTTCTTTACAATGATAGCCTGCTCTTCTGCCTCCAACCTGTCGGCCTGTTCGAAGGCATTACCTAAGGAATCGCAGATCATAAAACTAACATTCATTGCAGAATCGAGACGGCCAGCCTGGATGTTAGTGCGGAATTTCCTCAGCACCAGATTCTTGATATTATCAATCGTATAGCCGGCACTACCCAAATGTTCATCGAGACTACGATAATTGAAAGCAGCCTCATCCCAACGTTTCGCAGCTACGAGGTAATCGTTGGCAAGGATACGTCCTTCCGGGGTTTTACTGAAGTCGGTCGTAAGAAAGGCTTCATATACCTTTCCTGCTTCATCAGACCTCCCAAGTCCCTCAAGCGCTTGTGCTTGATAGATGCTGAAACGGGCTAGTTGCTTGTCAAGATAATCTTTGCTGGAAGTTGGACGCTGCTCATACTCACTAAGCAGTTCACCGAAATGGCCGTTCCATTTGAGTGCTGCCTGATAGTGCTCTGTCACATTACAGGCCACTACAATGTTGATAAGTCCGGCAATAGCATCTTTATAAGCCTCATCAGTACGGTTCTTCTCAATATTCTCCAAGTGCTTCTTATAAGCCCGCTCGAAGCCATCAGCCGTCTCGTTAGCGATATTGGCAACACCAGCCTGACAACAGCCAATATAGATGAGCAGATTCACGTAATCGCTTGTGGTGTCGCACTTCAAAGTTTCCAACCGTTCGGCAGCAGGTTCTGCCATCTTCAGAGCGCCCTCATAATCATGACGAAGCATCAGCAGATTAGCCATTCGACTGGCAGTCTTGGCATAGGTATCATAGTCCTTCTCTGCTGTAGCAGCCTCTAATGAGGCTCTCCAGTAGAATTCTGCCATTCGGAGTTGACGGGTCTTGTCGCTAGCATAGCCACGCCAATAGTAAGCCTTTGCCTGTGTAAGTTCACCAACAGCTTCAAGACTATCGGCCAGACTCATTAAACGGCCATAGTCTTTCGAGCGATAAGCCGCTTCCATCTGATGGTCTGCCTGATCGTTTTGTGCATTCTGTTTCATGTCTCCACAGGCAATCACCATCGAGACAACCGCCAGGGTCATAAGCCAAAGAGTTAATTTTTTCATCTTGTCAATCGTCAGTTAATACATAATATTGGGGCAAAGATAGCAAAAATATAGTTACAAACCAAACTTTTTCAATAATTCCTACAAATAATTGATACAATTCCAAAAATTTATGTAACGTCATGAAAAGGTTCAATAAGGAATTTTATGTATCTTTGCAGCGAATTTTCAGTAATAACTAAAAAATATATGAAACAACTTATTTCAACCATTCTGCTAAGTGTGTTCGTTGCGACAGCGAACGCTCAAAAACCTGACCCCAATTTTTACATTTTCCTCTGTTTTGGACAATCGAACATGGAGGGTGCAGCTCGCCCTGAGGCTCAGGATTTTAAAAGTCCTGGTCCACGATTTCTGTGGATGCCAGCTGTGGACTACCCTGCCACAGAGACACTCCCTGCAAGGAAAATGGGTGAGTGGTATGAAGCCATTCCGCCCCTTTGCCGTCCCAATACAGGTCTGACACCAGCCGACTGGTTTGGCCGTACACTGGTAGCATCATTGCCAGAGAACATCAAGATCGGTGTCATCCATGTCGCCATCGGAGGTATCGACATCAAGGGCTTCCTTTCCGACAGTATCGACAACTACGTCAAAACTAAAGCTCCAAACTGGATGAAAGGCATGCTTGAGGCCTACGACAATAATCCCTATAAGCGCTTGGTTACATTGGCCAAGAAGGCACAGAAAGACGGTGTCATCAAGGGTATCCTCATGCATCAGGGTGAGACCAATACAGGCGATCCGAAATGGGCAGGTATGGTCAAGCAAGTGTATGATAACCTTTGTGGTGACTTGCAGTTGAAGCCAGAGGAGGTAAACCTTTATGCCGGAAACATCGTACAGGCTGGTGGTAAGGGAGTTTGCATCGGCTGCAAGAAACAGATAGACGAACTGCCCTTGACGCTCCACACCTCACAGGTTATCTCTTCTGATGACTGCACCAATGGACCCGACAGGCTGCATTTCGACGCTGCCGGCTATCGTGAGTTGGGTTGCCGTTATGGTGAGGCTGTAGCCCGTTTTTTAGGCTACGAGCCGAAACGTCCCTATATTGAAATGCCCAAAATGATTGAGGTACCCGCTGACGCGTATCTCGCTGAGACCACCATTCCAGGAAATGATTTCCCGAAGATTGACAAGGAAGGCCGAGCCTATTTCCGTATCTCAGCTCCTGATGCCCGTAAGGTCGTTGTCGATATCTGTAACAAGAAATACGACATGCAGCCTGACGGCAAGGGTGGTTTCATGGCTGTGACAGATCCGCTCGTACCCGGTTTCCACTACTATTTTATGAACATTGGCGGTGTTAACTTTATCGACCCCGCAACAGAGACCTTCTTCGGCTGTAACCGTCAGGCTGGCGGCATCGAGATTCCAGAGGGTCCGGAAGGCGACTACTACCGTCCACAGGCAGGTGTACCAACTGGTGAGGTACGTTCGTTCTACTATTATGCCCAATCTACACAGGAATGGCGTCATGCCATGGTCTATACGCCTGCAGAGTATGACCTGAAGAAGAACGCCAAGAAACGCTATCCCGTGCTCTATCTGCAGCACGGCATGGGTGAAGACGAAACCGGTTGGAGCAAGCAAGGTCACATGCAGCACATCATGGACAATGCCATTGCCAAGGGCGATGCTGTGCCAATGATTGTGGTGATGGAGAGTGGCGACATTAAGGCACCTTTCCGTGGCGGCGATAACCGTCAGGGCTTCAGCGAGTACGGTAACTCGTTCTATAAAGTTTTGCTCAACGACCTGATTCCCACCATTGACCAGAAATTCCGCACCCTTACCGACCGCGACCACAGAGCAATGGCCGGTCTGTCGTGGGGTGGACATCAAACCTTCGATGTTGCGCTGACCAATCTGGATAAGTTCTCTTACATCGGTACGTTTAGCGGTGCCATCTTCGGTCTCGACCCGAAGACCGCTTACGATGGCGTATTCACCAATGCCGAAGAGTTCAATAAGAAAGTCCACTACCTCTTCATGATGAGTGGTACGGAAGGCATGGACAAGATGTTCGGCACCGAAAAGCTCGTGAAGGACCTCAATAACATGGGTATCAATGCCCATTATTACGAATCGTCAGGTACCGACCATGAGTGGCTTACATGGCGCCGTGGTCTGAACCAGTTCATCCCCCACCTGTTCAAATAAACGACACTTATGGCAAAAGCATTACTGACAATTTGTGTTGCCGCTCTGTTCTCCGCAACAAGTGTCCTGGCAGAAGACTACGAAACACTACACACGCCACCCATCCAGAATCCGATGCTGTGGGCTGACGTGCCCGACCCAGACGTCATTCGGGTGGGCGACACCTTCTATTTGGTTTCTACAACCATGCATCTGATGCCCGGCGCGCCGATCATGAAATCAAAGGACCTAAAGAATTGGGAGACGGTAGGTTACATCTTCGACAAACTGACAGACTCTCCAAAATACGACCTCTTGCAAGGAACGGCCTATGGCCGTGGCCAATGGGCTACCTCTCTGAAATACCATAAAGGTAAGTTCTATGCTCTATTGGCTCCTAACGAGCAGGGAGCTATGGGCGACACCTACATCTTCTCGGCAGAAAAGGCTGAGGGACCATGGACCATTGTCTCCAGGATGCGCCATTTCCACGACTGTTCACTATTCTTCGACGATGACGACCGTGTCTATGTCATTTACGGCACAGGTGAGATGATGGAACTAAAGGCTGACCTCTCAGACGTCATTGAAGGGACACATCGTCAGATCTTCCAGCGTGAGGAAGACGAGAAAGGTTTGTTGGAAGGCTCACGTGTCATCAAGCATAATGGCAAGTACTACCTGCTGATGATATCACATACTTACGGTCCTGGCAAGCATCGTCGCGAAGTATGCTACAGAAGCGAGAATATCCAAGGTCCATGGGAGAAGCAAGTGATTCTCGAAAGTGAGTTTGGCGGTTTCTCCTACGAAGCCCAAGGCACAATCGTTGACACAGAAGACGGTGATTGGTATGGTATCATCTTCCAAGATCGTGGCGGCGTAGGCCGTGTGCTCACAGTGATGCCATGTCGTTGGATCAACGGATGGCCGATGCTAGGCGATGAGAACGGTAAAGTACCCGATACGGTACGTCCGCTTAAAAGCGGTGAGCCCGAAGCGACCATCGTGAAAGCCGATGATTTCAGTCAGGCAAAATTAGGACTGCACTGGCAATGGAACCACAACCCTATCGACCAGGCATGGAGTCTAACAGAACGTCCTGGATACCTGCGACTAAAGACAAACCGTGTAGTACCCAACATCTATTTGGCTCCTAATACACTGACTCAGCGCATGGAAGGCCCCTGTTGCAGCGGTATCATCGTGATGGATCTCTCGAGAATGAAAGATGGTGATCGTGCCGGATTTGCAGCCTTCAATAGTGATACCGGTGCACTGACGGTTAAGAAAACAGGCAAGAAACTCACCTTAGAAATGAATGAACTGAAGGTGGAACTAACCGATCGCAACAAGGAAGTCAAGAATGTAGAGGAGAAGACCATTGAGAGTGTCGAACTGAAGCAACAGAAAGTATGGCTGCGGATAGACGCCGACTTCCGACCTGTGAAAACCCAAGGATTCATGCCCGGTAAAGACCTGGCAACCTTCTACTATAGCCTGGATGGTGAAACATGGACAAAGATGGGCTCCGACTATAAGATGGGGTTCGACTGGCGTCGGTTTTTTATGGGCTCTAAGTTCGGTATCTTCAACTATGCTACCAAGAAAGCTGGTGGTTATGTTGACATAGATACCTTTGATTATAGACGCACATCAACTAAATAATTATTATCTAATTAAACAAAAACAGCATGAAGAAAACCATTTTCTCCCTGGCGTTGCTAGCCATCTGCAGCACGTCATCATGGGCACAGTGGGGGCGCCCTGTTGATTACTCAGCAGGTCCCGGACTGAAGGATGCCTACAAGGATTATTTCACGATTGGCGTAGCTGTCAATCAGACAAACGTATCGAATGCCGACCAGATTGCCATCATCAAAAAGCAGTTCAACAGCGTGACTGCCGAGAACGACTGGAAACCAGGCGAAATTCATCCCAAAGAGGGTGTATGGGACTTTGAGAAGGCCGACAAGATTGCTAATTTCTGCCGTGAGAATGGCATTAAGATGCGTGGCCACTGTCTGTGCTGGCACTCACAGTTTGCAGACTGGATGTTTACCGACAAGAAAGGTAAGCCAGTGAAGAAAGAAGTGTTCTACGAGCGTCTGCGCGATCATATCCACACGGTGGTGAATCGTTACAAGGATGTGGTCTATGCCTGGGACGTAGTGAACGAAGCCATCGCTGATGACAACATGATGTTCCGTCGTCCTGGTGAAACCCCAAGTCCATATCGTCAGAGCCGTCACTTCCAGCTCTGTGGCGACGAGTTCATCGCTAAAGCTTTTGAGTTTGCACGTGAGGCTGATCCTACTGGCACACTGATCTACAACGATTACAGCACAGTAGATCCAGGCAAGCGTGAGCGTATTTATAATATGGTAAAGAAGATGAAAGATGCAGGTGTGCCCATCGACGGTATCGGTATGCAGGGCCATTACAACATCTATTTCCCCGATGAAGAGCTGCTTGACAAGGCTATCAGCCGTTTCTCTGAGTTAGTTAAGATCATCCACATTACAGAACTCGATCTCCGTACCAACACGGAGAGTGGTGGTCAGCTGATGTTCGCACGTGGAGAATCCAAGCCTCAGGCACCATATATCGCCACCTTACAGGAGGATCAGTACAACCGTATCTTCAAGGTTTTCCGTAAGCATAAGGACGTTATCAAAAACGTGACTTTCTGGAATCTCAGTGATAAGGATTCATGGTTGGGTGTCAACAACCATCCGCTGCCTTTCGACGAGAACTTCAAGGCTAAGCGTTCTCTACAGATTATCCGCGACTTCGACGCAGCTGCCGACAACCGTGTTCCGAAGGAAGACTTTGTTCCCAACCCCATGAACCAGCCCGGACAAGAATATCCGATGGTAAACAGTGAAGGCTTTGCCCGTTTCCGTGTAGTGGCTCCCGATGCCAAGTCGGTTATCGTCAGCCTGGGTCTTGGCGGCCGCGGAGGTACTGTACTGCGCAAGGATAAGGATGGTGTATGGGTAGGCACAACAGAGGGTCCGATGGATCCTGGTTTCCACTATTATCACCTCACCATCGATGGTGGTGTATTTAACGATCCTGGTACACATAACTACTTCGGTTCTTGCCGTTGGGAGAGTGGCATCGAGATTCCTGCTCCCGACCAGGACTTCTATGCTTGGCGCAAGGATATCCCCCACGGTAACATCCAGCAGGTGAACTTCTGGTCAGAGAGCACAGGCAAAATGCAGACAGCCAACGTCTATCTGCCCTATGGTTATGGAAAGACTGTTAAAGGCAAGCAGGAGCGCTATCCTGTGCTCTACCTGCAGCATGGCTGGGGTGAGAACGAAACCAGCTGGCCTGTACAGGGAAAGACCGGTATTATTATGGACAACCTGATTGCTGACGGCAAGATTAAGCCCTTTATCGTGGTGATGGCCTACGGTCTGACCAACGACTTCAAGTTTGGAACCATCGGCAAGTTTACCGCTGAAGAATTCGAGAAAGTGCTTATCGACGAGCTTATCCCCCATATCGACAAGAACTTCCTGACTAAGGCTGATAAATGGAACCGTGCAATGGCCGGTCTGTCAATGGGTGGTATGGAGACCAAGCTCATCACCCTGCGCCGTCCTGAGATGTTCGGCTACTGGGGACTATTGAGCGGTGGCACCTATATGCCCGATGAGATTAAGGACCCGAAGGCTGTAAAAGCAATCTTCGAAAGTTGCGGTGACAAGGAGAATCCCGACGGCATCAATAAGAGCGTGAATGCCCTGAAAGAGGCAGGCTTCAATGCCCACGGATTTATCTCTGAAGGAACGGCACACGAGTTCCTGACTTGGCGCCGTAGTCTCCGTGAGATGGCTCCTCTGCTGTTCAAATAAGGCATTTTATTAGAAAAAATGCACTTTTTTGAGGTATGAAACAAAATCGAAACTATATGTAACATATTAGCAAACGTGTTTCAAATATTTGTCATACCTTTGCAACAGAGTTAGAAAAAGTCATCAAATTGTTTTAGTTATATTAGTAGTTAGTAGTTTTTCCTACCTCGGGACCAAAGAAAGGCGTTTCTTGTCCCGAGGTTTTTTTATTCAAAAACTTTTTTGTATCTTTGCAACCAAGAACCAACAACCATCAAAATGAAACAATACATCATAGACGCTCACTCCCACTTGTGGCTGAAGCAAGACACCACTTGGAACGGTCAAGTCATCCGTTCAATGAAGAATGGTCGCTCGCTGTTCCTCGGCGAAGAAGTACAGATGGTACCTCCCTTCATCATCGACGGGCGGAACACCGCTGAGGTATTCCTCTCAAACATGGACTATGCACAAGTATCAGCAGCTATCATCGTGCAAGAGTTTATTGACGGTCTACAAAACGAGTATCTGGCAGACGTTATCAGTAAGTACCCTGATAGGTTCTTCGTCTTCGGCATGGCCAACTATCTGAAAGACGGATTCTATGAAGAAGCCCGTTCTCTGATCCAGCAAGGCTTCAAAGGTATTGCCATCCCAGGGCACCGTTTGTTAGGGCGCCCACTCAATAGTGAGGAGATGATGAAGATGTTCCATCTGATGGAAGACAAAGGAGTCATCCTCTCTATCACGCTGGCCGACGGCGACCAGCAAGTAGCAGAGTTACGCGAGGTCATCGAGAGTTGTCCACAGTTAAAGATTGCCATCGGTCATTTAGGCATGGCCAATCCCCCAGTTACTCCACCTTGGGAGAACGAGAGTTGGCGCCAGCAAATACTGTTGGCACGCCATGACAACGTCATGATAGAGTCGGGCGGCATCACCTGGCTGTACAATAGCGAATTCTATCCGTTCCCCTCAGCGGTGCGTGCCATTTGTGAGGCTGCATCATTGGTAGGTATGGAAAAACTGATGTGGGGCAGCGACTATCCCCGCACGATAACCGCCATTACCTATAAGATGTCTTACGACTTCATCACCAAATCCAAGGAACTGACCGAGCATGAGAAGGCTCTGTTCCTTGGTGAGAACGCCAGAAAGTTCTATGGATTAGACCACCTCATTGATTTACCTTATATTAAAAATATGTCGGAATGAAAAAACTATTATTTACTGTCTGCCTAGGCTGTCTGTCGATGACAGGCCTGGCCCAAGCCCACAAACTTTGGTATGATCGTCCTGCTACCCAGTGGCTCGAAGCACTACCCATTGGTAAC
>Ga0310695_10004569_pt1 | contig 25312 bp, 20 predicted proteins | sample RumenRJG_04DNA_FD_203882 | JGI IMG/M metagenome (GOLD analysis project Ga0310695, IMG submission 203882) | Bovine rumen microbial communities from Lethbridge, Alberta, Canada - RJG_04 (v2) (version 2) | ecosystem: Host-associated > Mammals > Digestive system > Stomach > Rumen | place: Canada...
TGTTCCTGACTGTAGGAACGAGAAGAACAGGCTCTATGATGCCTCGGAACTGGTGTTTATCTCCTTGGTCGCCGTCCTGTGCGGCTCTGACACATGGAATGACGTTGAGGAATTCTGTGAGTATAACTTCAAGTATTTTAAGGAACGGCTTCCAAACCTCCGCGGTGTTCCGTCCCATGACACGCTTAACCGTTTCTTCTCCGTACTTGACACTTCATGGTTTGAGAAGGCTTTCCGCGACTGGGTTGGCGACATCTGCGACAAAATATCCGGCGTGGTTGCCATCGACGGCAAGGCAGTCTGCAGGAATCCCTCCGACACCTCCAACAGTTTAAGAAACCGTCTGTATATGGTCAGTGCATGGTCTGAGGCCAATGGCATCTGTCTCGGGCAGGAAAAGGTCGGGGTCAAGTCGAATGAGATAACGGCCATCCCCAGGCTCATCGAAGCACTGGACCTGAGGGGGTGCATTGTGACGATAGATGCCATCGGCTGCCAGAAGTCCATAGCCGGGGACATCGTGAAGGCAGGTGCAGACTACGTGCTTTGTGCAAAGAGTAACCAAAAGAATCTTAAGGAGTTGATAGCATTCAACGTAGACGAGAGCAAGAAGGAGATTGAGGGGTATTGCAAATGGTGTGAGCAGAGCAATGACGGGCATGGCAGGCGGGAGTGGCGCGAGTGCGTATGCACGGATTTTGAGAAGCTGGCAGGATTCTTCCTCAAAGGATGGGCAGGAGTGCGCACATTAGCCAGGGTCACGACAAAAAGGCAGGTTGGCGACGGCCCCGTCTCAGAAGAAACCAGGTATTACATCACCTCACTGCCCGATGATCCCGAGTTGATCCTCAAGTCTGTAAGGGCACACTGGTCTATCGAGAACCAACTGCACTGGAGGATGGATGTCGCCTTCAGGGAAGACTATACAAGGAAGACGGACAATGCTGCGATTAATTTCTCTGCATTAGGAAAAATGGCGCTGATGATGCTCAAGGCATGGGACAAGAAGGTTGGCATTGCAAGCAAGAGGAAATTTTGCAGTTGGGACGAGGACACTAGGGACAGGGTGCTGGGAATCAAAATACAACGTTAAAAATATTGAGCGTCTGCCCTGATTCGCTACCGCCCTTGAGAGTTTAGTGTTTAGAGTTCTCGCTTGGTGAAAGCGAGCAAACTCGAGCGAATGCCTTCCACCTCTCGTTCCGATGCTTCGCAACCTCCGTTCGGATGCTTCCTTTCCCCTATAAGGAAGCATTCCGATGATTGATGCAAAGCATCGGAACAGGGCATAGATGACGTTCGGATGCTAACGATGGGCATTTGACTTTATTTAACAGCCAATGTACGACAGTTCGATTATATTTGCCTATTTTTGCAACAAAATTACTACTATGCAAAAGAATACTGATGATGAATTGACTGTGTCTATGTCTGGATTTTCTGTAAAATTCGGATACAGAGACAAAGAGGGAAGAATGGTAATACCTCCCATATACGATGGTGCTTGGCCGTTTGTTGGTAACTACGCCAAAGTATCTGTAGGAAAGGGGAAACGGGGTGTCATCGATAAGAAAGGAGACGTCAGGGTTCCTCTGGCGTATAAGGATATAAAAGCCATTAGTGATGATGCCGCAGTAGTAGTTGACGCTTCCACCTACCAAGGGATTGTTGATATAAAAAACGGATTCCAACTTCCCTGCATTTATGAATCGATAGCAATTAAAGGACGTGACGATTCAGGGTTTTTGGTATGTGAAGTGTCTGATGGCTGGGACAGGTGTTTGGTTACGCTCAATGAGCATCCTGACATAGATAAAGACTTGGCGACAAAAGACAGAATGCGCCAATACGCAGGGTTTTCTATTGAGAAAAGAATCGTTAGTCAGAAATGCGACAAATGTGGAGGCCGACTGGCAACTGGTTATTATAGGAGCAGTCCTGATTCGTGGGCGCATCTTGCCGGACGTGAAGGCTACCTTACAATATGCATGGATTGTGGTAAATGGATTGACTTTGACTGTCGTATCATGAACTGAACCGTCGTGTACATAACTTCAAGCCTTTTATGAATCTGTATTCAAGGCTATGCAAGAAAAGATGAAAAAGATTTGGCAATCTCAAATTATAATCGTACTTTTGCAGCATAGTAAAGAATAAAAGAGAATAAAGAAGAATAAAAGAGAATAAAAGAGAATAAAGATGAATAAAAAAGAGGATGTACGCAGTCTGTTTCAACCTACTTTCGGCAATCGGCCTGAGCAATATATTGGCCGTGACGGAGTTATTGACCAATTCATGGCAGGACTGAGAGAACCCGTGGGGTCGCGTAACCGTTGCTGGTTGTTCTTGGGGCAACGTGGTATGGGCAAGACCGCTTGGCAGAATATTTACTAACACAGTAAATATGGACAAACTCATCATACTACTCATCGGGCTCTGTTGCGCCATTGGAGCAGAAGGGGCTGGCGAACGGCCACCTAAAGACCGCCATCTGCCCCTATTAGCAGATGGCGTGGTCGATACCACCAACCATGAGACGGTAGGACTGCAGCCTGACAACAGCATAAAGACCATCACCATCTTCAAGGCAGGAGAGAATACGGACCATTATGCCAACGGGGTGGTGATGACGGCCTTCAAAGGGAAGTTGTATTGCATGTGGCAGAGTTCGCCGAAAGACGAAGACAGCGACGACACCTGGGTGGCCTACAGCATGAGCAGCGACGAAGGCATCACCTGGAGCAAGCCTCAACCACTCGCCCTGCCTACTGAGGACTACTACTGCACATCGGGCGGATGGCTGGTGAGGGGCGACACGCTGACAGCCTTCATCGACACGTGGCAAAAAGGACTGGAGCCGCGAGGGGGAAAGACCAACTACATGATGAGTACCGATGGCGAGGCATGGAGCCAGATGCTTCCTGTAAGGATGGCTGACGGAAGTGTGATGGAGGGCGTACTGGAACAAGACCCCTACCCCCTGCCTGACGGCCGACTCGTCGGCGCTTCACATTTCATGCCAGGACTCCACATTTGTCCTGTATTCACCGACGATCCCAGCGGGGTGAGCGGTTGGCGAAAGGGGCTTTTCGAGTCGGAAGACAACGGCAAGCAGTCGCGAGAGATAGAACCCAGTCAATACAGGCAGCCCGACGGTACACTCGTCATGCTGTTTCGCGACCAGAAGAGCAGTTTCCGCAAACTGGCTTCTGTCAGCAAGGACAGAGGCGAACATTGGTCAAAGTCCGTTATGACCAATATCCCTGATGCCCGAACGAAGCAATGTGCTGGCAACCTGCCTGACGGCCGTTCGTTCATGATTGGCTGTCCTGCCAACGACAAGCGGAGATGGCCGCTCGTGCTGCATCTGAGCCAGGACGGCATCATCTTCGACAAGGCCATCCTGCTACGCAGCGGCCTGCCTGCCGATTTACCGCCAAGACGCTATGAGGGCAGATACAAGACCCTCGGCTACAACTATCCCAAGGCGATGACCTATCAGGACAACCTCTACGTGAGTTATTCCACCAACAAGGAGGATGTGGAATGTACCGTCATCCCACTTCAGAGCAAAACCATGCAACCATAAAACGAGTAATGACGATCTTTAGAAACAACATGAGACAACATCGTACATTATTTATATTCCTTCTTGTAGTGCTTCTCGCGTCATGCAGCAAGACGCTGCCGAAGGTGGACCAGGCCCTGCTGGACGCTGCAGAGCAGGGCGATGCTGCAGCACAGATGAAGGTGGCGCTGGCCTACGACGAGGCGGGAGACCATGAGGAGGCGGCACGATGGTATGCGCTGGCAGCAGAGCAGGGAGTGAGCGAGGCACAGAACAACCTAGGGGTGATGTACAAGGAAGGACAGGGCGTCAGTCAGGACTACGCCAAGGCGGCACGATGGTTCATGAAGGCAGCCGTACAGGACAACACGCTCTCACAACTGAACCTAGGCTGGCTCTATCATGCCGGCAAGGGCGTCAGACAAGATGCCGACTCGGCCCGCTACTGGTACACACAGGCCGCTGAGAAGGGACACCCCACAGCCTGGCTGAACCTGGGTGTCCTCAGTCTGCAACAGGGCGACACCGTGCAGGCCGAGATCCAACTGCTAGAGGCAGAAAGCATGGGCAACGAGGGAGCACGGCGCTTGCTGGAAGGCATTGACCGAGCAAGGGAGCAGAAGTGATGATAGGACAATAACAGGTTCAGGGAAACCAAAGAAAAAAGGCTTTTCGTTTGGTTTTTCGCTCGGTTTGCACTACCTTTGCAGCGCAAAACAGAAGAAACGAAGAGAAAACATGAAGATACTTGTAACGGGGGCCAGCGGATTCATCGGCTCGTTTATCGTTGAGGAGACACTCAGACGCGGCATGGAGACATGGGCCGCCGTCAGAGGAAGCAGCAAGCGCGACTTCCTGCAGGACGAGCGCATCCATTTCATCGAACTCAACCTGTCGAGCCAGCAGCAACTGGAAGAGCAGTTGCGCGACCACCAGTTCGACTATGTGGTACATGCCGCCGGCGTGACTAAGTGTCTGAACAGTCAGGACTTCTACAAGATCAATACCGAGGGTACGAAGAACCTGGTGCGTGCACTCATCAACCTAAAGATGCCCCTGAAGCGCTTCGTCTACATCAGTTCGCTGAGCATCTTCGGTGCCATCCGCGAACAGCAGCCCTACAAGGAGATTCTAGAGAGCGACACACCACAGCCCAACACCGACTACGGCAAGAGCAAACTGGAGGCAGAGCAATGGCTGATTGCTAACAGCCAACAACTAATAGCCAACAGCCAATCCCCCTTCCCTTACGTCATCCTCCGTCCCACTGGGGTCTATGGACCACGGGAACGCGACTACTTCATGATGGCCAAGAGCATCAAGCAGCACACCGACTTCGCCGTGGGATTCCAGCGGCAGGACATCACCTTCGTCTATGTGCTCGACGTGGTGCAAGCCGTCTTCCTGGCCTGCGAAAAGGGACAGACGGGTCGTAAGTACTTCCTCTCCGACGGACAGGTATATCAGTCGGCCACCTTCTCCAACCTCATCCGCAAGGAACTGGGCAACCCCTGGTGGATACGCGTCACGGCACCCATCTGGCTGCTGCGCGTCATCACCTTCTTCGGCGACAAGTGGGGACACATCACGGGAAAGATATCGGCCCTGAACAACGATAAATACAACATCATGAAACAGCGCAACTGGCGCTGCGACATAGAGCCCGCCCGCCGCGAACTGGGCTACGAGCCGCACTACACGCTGGCTGAGGGCGTGCCCCTGACCATCAAGTGGTATAAAGAGAACGGATGGCTGTGAAAGTGAATAGTGCGCTCGACCTCTGGTCGCTTGCTACCGAAGGGACGCAAGAATAGTGAATAAGTGAATAATTTCTTTCAGTCGCTCCGCTTGGTGAAAGCGAGCAAGTTCGAGCGGCTACCGCTGTAAAGAGTGAAGATTTTTAAGCAACTGTTTGCAATAGAGAAGAGTCCGCTCAAGGGACTGATGGCTGTGGAGTGGGTGATGATGGCCTACCTGCTGGCCACATCGGTATTCATCATGGTGACCTACACCAGCCTGCCCAACCCAGGAATGATGGTATGGACACGTGTGCAGGCCCTGCTGGTGACGGTTGCCCTCTGGGGCGTCTACCGCATGATGCCCTGCCGGCTGACCACGCTCTTCCGCATCATCGGACAGTTCTCGCTGCTCAGCCTCTGGTATCCTGACACCTACGAACTGAACCGCGTCTTCCCCAACCTCGACCACCTCTTTGCAGGGTGTGAGCAGACCATCTTCGGCTGTCAGCCGTCGCTCACCTTCAGCGAGGTGTTCCATTGGCCCGTGTTCAGCGAACTGATGACGATGGGCTATGTCAGTTACTTTCCCCTGTTCACTGGCGTCGCTATGTTCTACTTCATCTGGCGCTACGACAAGTTCGAGCGTGCCACGTTCGTCATTCTCACCTCCTTCTTCATCTTCTACGTCATCTTCATCTTCCTGCCCGTGGCCGGACCACAGTTCTACTTCAAGGCCATCGGCGTGGAGCAGGCGGCGGCAGGCATCTTCCCTGACCTGAAGGACTACTTCGGACTGCTGGCCTTCAAAGAGTACGACCCCCAGTTCTCACTAACCATCCCTGGCTGTCAGGACGGTTTCTTCTACCATCTGCTCGAACTCACCCACGCCGCTGGCGAACGGCCCACAGCCGCCTTCCCCAGCAGTCATGTGGGCGTGACGACGGTGGCCATGTGGCTGGCATGGGAGAGCCGCAACCGCTGGCTCTTCTGGATCTGCCTCCCCTTTGCCGTACTGCTGTTCTTCAGCACCTTCTACATCCAGGCCCACTATGCCATCGATGCCATCGCAGGCATCTTCGTCGGCACACTCATGTACTTCTTCCTCCGTTTCGCCTACGATTTCATAAAAAAATAAGGGTCAAGCAAAAATAATTCTTAATTCATAATTCTTAATTCTTAATTTCTTCGTAACTTTGCACCCGAAATTTAAAAAACAGCGATAACACTTATGGGTGGCTTCTTCGGAACGATTTCAACAAAAGACTGTGTAAACGACTTGTTTTACGGCACAGACTACAACTCTCATCTAGGTACACGACGTGCAGGACTTGTCACGTTTGACAAGGAACGCGGCTTTACACGCAGCATCCACTCGCTGGAGCGCGACTACTTCCGCTCGAAGTTCGAGGACGAACTCAGCGACTTCTCTGGCAACCAGGGACTGGGCGTCATCAGCGACACCGACCCGCAACCTATCATCATCAACTCTCACCTGGGACGTTATGCCGTGGTCACCGTGGCCAAGATCAACAACCTGCGAGAGATTGCCGACGAACTGCTGGCACAGCGCATGCACCTCAGCGAGCAGAGTGCCAACAACCTGAACCAGACGGAACTCGTGGCCCTGCTCATCAATATGGGCAGCACCTTCGTAGAGGGCATCAATCTCGTCTATCGAAAGATCAAGGGCTCGTGCTCGATGCTCATCCTCACCGAGGACGGCATCATCGCCGCACGCGACTTCCTGGGCCGTACCCCCATCGTCATCGGACGCAAGGAGGTGCACAAGTTGTCGCCCATCGGCACCGACGACTGGGTGAAGGCCTACGCCGTGAGCAGCGAGACCACCAGTTTCCCCAACCTCGACTACAAAGCCGTGCGCGACCTGGGACCAGGTGAGATTGTCCGCCTCCGTGCCGATAGTTTAGAGGTGCTGCAGCCCGCCTTCAAGCGCTGCCAGATATGCTCCTTCCTGTGGGTCTACTACGGATTCCCCGCCTCCTGCTACGAAGGCATCAATACAGAATATGTACGCGAGAAGAACGGTCGCATGATGGGTGAGCGCGACGATGTGGAGGCCGACCTCGTGTGTGGCATCCCCGACTCCGGTGTGGGTATGGCCCTAGGCTATTCCGACGGTTCGGGCATCCCCTACAAGCGTGCCGTGCTGAAGTACACACCCACCTGGCCACGCTCGTTCACACCTGGCAACCAGAGCCGGCGCGACCTGGTGGCCAAGATGAAACTGATTCCCAACGAGGCCCTGCTGCGCGACCAGCGCGTGGTGTTCTGCGACGACAGCATCGTGCGTGGCACCCAGTTGCGCGACAACGCCAAGGAGTTCGTACAGAACGGAGCCAAGGAGGTGCACGTCCGCATCTCCTGTCCGCCACTCGTCTATGGCTGCCCCTTCATCGGCTTCACCAACTCGAAGAGCGACCTGGAACTCATCACGCGTCAGATCATCCGCGACTTCGAGGGCGACGACAAGGCCAACCTCGACAAATACTCGCAGACCGATTCGCCCCAATACAAGCGAATGGTAGAGGAGATAGCCCGCCGACTGGGCCTCACCTCCCTCAAGTTCGCACGACTGGAAGACCTCATCGAGTCGATAGGACTGCCCAAGGACAAGGTATGTACCCATTGCTTCGACGGCAGCAGTTACGACCAACAGGCTGAAGGCGAGTTCTTCGGATAAACACAAATAAGACTTTATATTCTGGAAACGAATTATACTAATTTTATTTAATTTGGTCCACAAATTGCTTTTAATTATAATTCATTCGTGATTAAAATTAAGGTTAATTAGGATAATTCGTTTCTAAAGACCAATTTGGGATAAACACAACCGAGACCATCCTGAAAGATGGCCTCGGTTTCTTTTTCCGCCTCGTACTCCTGTACCACAGCATCCCATTCTTCATCAAACTCGCTGGGACAGAAGTCATATTTCTCCAGCCACAGCCAGTCATAGGAGGCACGGACCTTAGCCTCCCACCACCCCATCTCCGGATGGCCCAGCCTACCCCACAGCCCGTCGATCCTGCGTCCCAGGTCTAAGCACCATTCCTCGGCCACCACGTGGCTCAGCCGCACCCAGTCGGTATTGAACCACACGCCAATCCATTCATCATAGTCCCTGTCGGCTATCAGTTGACAGGCCATCATCCAGACCTTCAGGGCCCACCACGGATGCCCTGCCTCCTCGCAGAGGTCGCCCAGTCGCAGGGCCACCTGTGCCTTCCGTCGACAACTCTCCGCACAGCGTATTGGGTGTATCTCACGGTTCACCAAGTCATGCAGCAACCGTGCCTCCAGGTGCACCACGCACCCCTCGGGCGTGCATCTGCACACCCTGTAAGAATGTTTTTTCCTCATAAGCAAAAACAATAATTAAAATGAACAACAAGTCAAAGAGCACCCCTTCACCCGCCTTCCGACGGATGTTGGTCAATGTTTCTTGTTGTCACATGATTGCGTTTTTCGCTAATGAGTCATTCTCGCATTGCTTAGATTCGGCTGCAAAGGTAAGCAAAAGTCCTCATACCGCCAAGCATTTCCCCAGGAATCTTTCAGAAAAACGCCCGATTCCTTTCTTGGTTCAGAAAATTTTACTAATTTTGTAGCGCAGAGCCTAACCGTCTGCACGATGATACTGAAAACCTAATTATAAACATATCATATTCCTATGGCACTAAAAATTATCATCTCGAGCGCAGTAGAACTGCTGGAAAAGACTAGCGTGAAGTCGAAATTGCAGGAAATGGAGAAGAATCATCTCATAAAGATCGATGAATTGTACGACTGCAACGAGCATGGTGTTTTTTGGGATATCACTCCCAAGCAGGAGGAGATAAACCGTTTTATAGTCAATGCCGACTGGTTTATCTGTCTCTTGCCTGAATATCAGGTAGGAAAGGCAACATGGGAGGAACTGAAACTGGCCATCGAAGCCCAGAAGAATGGGGCCAAGATAGTGATTTCCGTGTTTCACCCCAAGGATTTCCCTAACGAGAAAAAGACAGAGGAGGTGCCTGACAAAAAGGTGACTTACGAATTTGTCGAGGCAGAGGCTAAGAGGCTCTACGGCAGCGAACTTCATCAATACTTCGAGCCTTATGAATACGGCAACAACGAGGACCTGCTGCAAAAAGTAGAAGACCATTATGCAAAGGCCTATAAAGACAGGAAGTTCTGGTCGCTGCATGTGGGTGGAAATGCCATCAGGGGAATCGAAGTGAAGGCCAGGGACTTGTTTTTTGACAAGTTGCGCGCAGAGGCAGAATGGGGATTCAGAGAAGGACAGGACGTATATATCTGGCGAAACTCTGTAGACGGGAAAATGAACCAGCGCCTCAACCGCTATGGCTGCCGTTTCCTGTTCATCACAGGCAGACCCAGTTCGGGCAAGTCGCGTGCGTTGTACGAATTCACGCACTCCACGCTGAAAGACCAGCAGGTGGTACTGATGGGGGCCGACAATGTGGTGTCTATATGTGACAGCCTGATGGTGGATGTCAGACAGGCAAAACGAGACCCTGAGCAGTCCTACGCAAAAGCATTCTGCCAGACGCAATACTACTTTGTCTGTGACCAGATAAACGACGTATTCCAACAGGCGCAGGTGCCCACAGAGTTGAAACTGGGCTTCCTGAATGCTATCAGCGAACAGGAGAACTGCTGTCTGCTGGCCACTGGCACCCGGGCCGCGCTGGAAGACTTTGTAGAGGACAGCAGAGACATCATTTCTCCAATAGACGGCAATTATAATGACGGGAACTCGGATTTGATAACCATCCCGTTACTGTCAAAAGATGCCGACTCACAGGAAATCCTGGCTCGGCTACGACACCAATACTCCATATCAGATGGAGAGACGATTGGCGACTTCATCACAGAACTGAACAAATACAAGGCTGGTATTGTAGAAGAGATACTGAAAGCCGTAAAGCAGGAAAAGTTCCAGTATCTCTCTGATTTCCTGAAATGCATCCAGTTGACGCTGACCTATCGGCACATCACGCCTCTTCTGCTGCCTGTCAACATGTTGCGGAATCATTACGACGACAGCGGCAGGGTCTTTAAGAGACGAACCGTTGACTGCCTGAACTTCCTGATAGCGAAGAATGTGTTGAAAATCACGGACTCCAAGAAGGAACGCCAGGAGATCGGCATCTTCCCTGAAAACGTCTTCTCCGCATCAGAATTCTGTCTCACCACACTATTAGACGACGAGGAATATCCTGAGATTATTCCCACTCAATACACATTTACCGTCAACGAACTGGTGTGGGTATACCTGCAGGAGAGATTAACACAGCAAGCCGACCTGCATGTGCTGTTCAATCTGTTTGATGAGGAGGAACTGTCGCAAGCACTCCCAATGGTCATGGATTCCTATCCCCATGCTGCCACGCTGCGCCGTTTCGTCTCTCGGACTCCCATACAACGGGAATGGCAAGACTCCTTGGGTGATAAGAAACGCTTGAGAATCTCGTGGCAATATGCTTTCCAGATGATGAAACGCCTGAAGGCAGAGAATGAGTCTGAGGTAGAGATGAACAAAGCCTTCAATATTCTCATTGGGCGTGCCGAGAATGTCGGACAGGTGGACGAACTATTGGCTTTGATGGCCGACAAGGGACTTGAGGTGAACGACTCAACCATTGGTGAGATGTACACGTTTGCCCAGCACCGTCTGGAAGAGGGCACCCCCGAATTCGATGATTTCATCAAGAAAACCGAGGAACTGGACAAGCAGCAGCAGCGACGGGACTACGAGCGGGGCTGTGCATGGACCTTCCAGGACCTGTATCGTATTTCCAAAATCATCCGTCTGAAGAAGAACAACTATGCAGAGGCTTTCAGCCTGGTCTCCGATGCCTTCTACAAGATAAAATGTACCGACGCACAGTGGCACCCGTTGCAGGGGCGCAATGCCATTATGTATCTCAATACCTTGGACGACTCCTTGGACAAGAGGAGCCTGGAATATATCATGATTCTCCTGGCCAAGCGTTGCAACGATGAACAAGATGTAGAACGCCTGCTGAAGTGCCACATCTTCTACAAGATACGGCTATCAAACTACGTGCTGCATCGTATAGGCGATGTCGTCAAGGACAGCGCCACCATATACAGGTTGCTGGAAATGATGTTCAAGGCCATCGACGATGAAGACAAGCGGGCCGCATTCTACGAGCGTGCCGTGGTGTGTGTCACGATGCATCTGCGCACTTTCCAAGAGTCTATCACCTTGTACAAGAGGTGGCATCAGTATATGGTAAAGAACAAGCGGCGCGACAAGAACCAGCATAACATCCGGCTGGTATCCATCTGTCTGCAGAACTGCAAGCGCGAGGAGTTCCAAACGGCTGTCGCCTTTATCCGAACGCTACCCAAGAATGCCATCAACGGCATTACCTATAACCTGCTCATTTCACTGGCCCCCAACACAGAGGATATCATATTCCTCGTGAACCGGATGCGGTCGGAGGATGTCGACGAATACACGCTGAGCAACTGTCTGAAGCGAATTGATGAGATATCACAGATCAACAGGGGAAAGGGGGAGCCGAAGATTGACAAGACACAATGGTTCATCTTTGCCTACGAGATGATCAATCATCCGAAACTGAAGGGGAAGCGCACGCGAATGGCCTGTCTGCAGAAACTCTTCAAACTGGTCACCGACCCCTGGCAGGAAGCATTCATCATAGAAAAGATTGTCGGCCCGAAACGCCAATGGGCACTTATCGACAACGACTACATCAATTCCACGCGTGTCATACGCCCCTACCGTACCTTTACCGAAGCCTACGAACTGATCTACCTGCCTGCCAGGGCACGGTATGACGATACGAAGGGTAAATTCTGGCCAGACCTCATCAATTCCATGTGCGCCAAATACTATAAGGACAATAGCACGGACAAAGACAAGTATAAGGAAGAACTGCAAAGGGACATCGAGCGGTATATGGCATCTGACCGTATCATCCTGGACGAGAATTTCTTCCTGAACTACTATATCAAATTCCTAGGCACACCGATCTTCAATGCCGACGGCACCCTGACGGAGTTGTTCAAGCAGTGGTTTGCCGGCAAGCAGGGCAATGTCGACATCAGCAACCTCTCTGCCCTGTCCAAACTGCTGGCATTCATTGCCAACCAGTATTATGTGGACGTGGAGACAAGATGGCAACAGATGATAACGCTCTATCTGTTCTATAAGGAACGCTTTGCCGCTGCCAAGAGTGTGTTCCACCCTCAGGACGATGTGTTTATCAGTATGCTGGTCGTTGCCTCCAAACGGGGCTATCCTCAGGCATACTGCGAGTTCATTGACCAGGAGTTGTTGGAACATAACGTAGAGCGGACGCAGCAACTGAATTCCAAACTCTCTGACGAAAAGACAGGCTACAATTTCAAGTACAACGAGAAACATCCGCAGCCTGTCAACAGGCACATGATCAACATCCTGCACATACAAACGGCCAAGAGCACGGAACAGGTGATGGACGTGCTGCAACAGGAAATCAAGAAAGAAGGCTTTGTCACCCCCTCCATCATCAATTGTGCCCTTGAGCGATACAGGGATTTCCAGCGCCAGCACGCCTCGCTGGTCGGTTCTTCCCAAAAAGTGGGTCTGCCAGTCAGTCTGATGAAGTATATAAAGGATACACTTCCTGCCGGCACAACGTCGTTCAACCTGTCGCAACTGGTAGCCAACTACAGAAAGAACAACAAGAAGCACATCACCGCTGGTGATGAGACGGACAAGTTGCTCGCGCTTTTCAGAAAGCACAATACCTATGCCAAGGATTTCGTAAAACTGGGACGGGAACTGGCTGAAATCAGCAAGAAACTGGACATGGAAGAGTTGCAGGAGATAGTCCGTCTTATCAGCGAACACGACCTTTCGCTGACATCGCGATGCCATGTCCTGCTGACCGTGCTGTCGAAAGACAGCGAAGACCGGAAACATTGGATAGACAAGTTCCAACATTGTAGCGACATCAGCGAGACCGCCTACGGACAACTGTCCACCGAACCCATCATAGCCCAGACAAGCATCGAACTGTCGAGAGAGTATTTCAGGAGATGGCTTGCCGTCTATAAAGACATCTATGGCACCTACGAGGTCATTGCCCGTATCCTCCCACAGAGAAAGTGGTCTACCATAGGCCTGCACCTGAAGAACGAGACAAAGGCCTTGGAGGATTTGAGAAAACGTGCAAAACTGACTGCCAAGGAACAGTTGCCTGATTTCCTGGCTCATCTGGAGAAATATGTGAAGCAGGATGCGCTGGACATCATCGATGAAATTCTGCACACCTATGCCGCCAATCCCCAGCACTTCACGCTCAAGAATTTCCCCCAGTGGATGACGCTTGACGATGTCGCCACCCTGCTTGGCCTGTATCAGCAACGACCCGATTATTGGCAAGACCTCACCACCAAACTTACTTGTATCAAATCAAACACAGAAAGTTAAAGCCCGTATGTTCAAGATCTATATTTCCGACTCCGTCTACAACGATGTAGTACGTGCTGAGGAGCAGAAGAACTTTTCTGAATGCTCCGACCTCTATAAAATGCTCAAGCGGCAACCCGTCCAGTTGCTGACAGCATCTGACAACGCGCGATTTAAGTCACATCCGGAGGAAGTGCTGAAGGACCCGTCGGCACTCTATATCCTCGACATGACACCCGTTGAGGCACAGACCATTCAGGCCTCTTACGGCGTGATGTGCCAGAGTTGCCAGCAGCCCGATGTTTCTCCCCTAATTGATGTCAACGACATCTTCATCTCAAACGTCGATGAGCGGCTCGACAGAGGGTGGGACTCTGTGTTGGACAGCGTAGAGCGACTGCCGTCAAACGCCCTGCTGCTCACCGACCGCTATCTCTTTGCCTTCCGTCATCCCAACGCCGGCGACGGATTGGCCAACATCCGTGAGATACTCAACGAACTGCTGCCCCTCCGTTTCCAGGGCGATGAATATCACGTCACCGTCGTCTTCGATGACAAGAGCAAGCATGCCTCCTACTCGTTCGATGAGATTGCCACCAAACTGAACCGCATCAAGAAGCAGTTGGGGCGCGCATACCCTATCATGATGGAGGTGCTGGGTGTCACTCCCGACTGTGCCATCTACAACAAACTGCACCCCCGCCTCATCCTCTCGAACTATTATCTCGTTGAGGCTGGTCACAAACTGGCCGCCTTCAATGCCGACAAAGGCACCGCCCGCCAGACCCTCATCCCGATGGCCCTCTTCACGGAAAGCAGCCTCAGCGGCACTTCCACCCCTCCCCTGGAAGCCATCAACCAAACGGTCACCACCCTCCGCGACTTCTCCGACTCCCTCTCAAGACTGACTGACCACAGCACCTATCTCTATGCCGTCAATGGGAAACGCATGGAGCGGTGCGAGAGGATAAGGAATAGACTGATAAGAAATAAATAAAATAACTACAATTATGGGAAATGATTACAAAAAGGGAAATTATACTCCTAAGAATCAAAACGGTAATAAACAACAACCTAAAAAAGTACGCAGACTGCAGAAAACTAATTTCAGAATCAGCCTGACAGGCAAACACGTTTTTGGTGCCTATTTCAATATGGCACGAACTAACTTCATAAAGACAATCAACTATATTTTGCCTATTGCAGGAGTACGTGGCAACTATTCTGAAAGTCAAATCAACAAATTGCTCCAAGCCATGTTCTTAATTCAAACTGGACGAAATGGAGAACTGACAAAAGAGCAGAAACAATGGGAGAAGAAACTGCGCCTAAACCCAGAGCAACAAACAAAATTGCAACAGTTACTTTTCAAGCATTTCCCTGTGCTTGGCCCAATGATGGCCGATGTGGCTGACCATAAAGTCTATCTCAACAAGAAGAAGTCGAATGTGCAGACTGACGATGAGGCTTTTGCTCAACTGAAAGGAGTGTCATTGGCAGATTGTCTGGATATGATCTACCTAATGGCGGAAACACTTACAGAATGCCGTAATTTCTATACTCATAAGTCACCTTACAACACTCCATCCCAATTGGCAATGCAATATCAACACCAAGAAAAAATTGCCCAGAAATTGGATAAAGTAGTTGTAGCCAGCCGACGTATTCTGAAAGATCGCGAAGGGCTCTCTGTCAATGAAGTGGAATTCCTGACAGGTATTGACCATCTGCACCAAGAGACAGTCAAGGACGAATTCGGAAATGTAAAAATGAAAGGCGGCAAGGTTATGAAGACCTTTGTGGAATATGATGACTTCTATTTCAAGATTTCTGGCAAACGCCTTGTCAAGGGCTATACTGTCACTGTAAAGGACGATAAGCCCGTCAACGTGGATACCATGCTACCAGCCCTGTCTGATTTTGGACTTCTTTACTTCTGTGTCATCTTCCTTTCCAAACCTTACGCCAAACTGTTCATTGATGAGGTTCGTCTGTTTGAGTTCAGCCCATTTAGTGATAACGAAAATATGATTATGAGCGAAATGCTCAGCATCTATCGCATTCGCACTCCCCGTCTGCATAAGATAGACAGCCGCGATAGTAAAGCAACATTGGCTATGGACATCTTTGGAGAATTGCGTCGCTGTCCCATTGAACTCTACGATCTGCTGGACAAGAATTCTGGACAGCCCTTCTTCCATGATGAAGTGAAACGCCCTAACAGCCATACACCAGAAGTTTCAAAACGACTGAGATACAATGACCGATTCCCCACCTTGGCCCTTCGCTATGTTGATGAAACGGAATTGTTCAAACGCATCCGCTTTCAACTTCAGTTAGGTGCTTTCCGCTATAAGTTCTACGATAAAGAAGGTATTGATGGCAGAATTCGTGTCCGTCGTATCCAGAAGGACATCAATGGCTACGGACGACTACAGGAAGTGGCAGACAAGCGTATCGAGAAATGGGGTGACATGCTTCAAAAGCGAGAAGAGCGTTCCGTGAAATTGGAACACGAAGAACTATATATCGACCTCGACCAGTTCCAGGAAGACACAGCAGACTCTACCCCTTATGTAACAGACCGTCGACCTGCCTACAATATCCATGCAAACCGCATAGGATTGTATTGGGAGGAGAGCCAGAACCCCAACGAATTCAAAGTGTTCGATAATAACGGGATGTATATTCCTGAACTGGTGGTGACGGAAGATGAGAAGGCCCCTGTCAAGATGCCAGCACCTCGTTGCGCTCTTAGCGTATATGATTTATCTGCCATGCTTTTCTATGAATATCTTCGTGAACAAGAAGACGGGAACACTCCTTCTGCTGAACAAATCATCATTGACTATGAAGCCGACTATCGCAGATTCTTTAATGCCGTAGCAGAAGGAACGCTAAAGCCTTTCCAAAAAACTAAGGAATTCCGTGAATACCTAGAGAAAGAATATCCTAGGCTTCGCATGGCAGATATTCCTGAAAAACTACAGTTGTATCTCACCTGTAAAGGATTGACTCACGACAATAAACCGGAGACGGTTCGTGAACGTTTGATTCGTCTCGCCATTGAGCATTTGAAAGAAAGAGAGGAGCGTGTTCAGCGTCGTTTGGAGCATTATGAGGAAGATCGTAAGATGATTGGCGAGAAGGACAACAAGTATGGAAAGAAGGGCTTTGCTGATGTTCGTCATGGGGCTATCGCCCGCTATCTGGCTCAGAGCATGATGGAGTGGCAGCCCACAAATCTTAAGGATAAAGAAAAAGGGCGTGACAAACTCACAGGCATGAACTACAATGTGCTCACAGCCTATCTCGCTACCTTTGGCCAGCCTCAGACTCCAGAAGAGGATTTCACTCCCCGCACGCTGGAACAGGTATTAACTGGGGCACATCTCATAGGTGGCAACAATCCCCATCCATTTATTGATAAGGTATTGGCTCTGGGCAACAGGAATATTGAGGAACTATATCTGCACTATCTAGAAGAAGAACTCAAACATATCCGCTCTCGCAAACAGTCTTTGTCAAGCAATCCGTCTGATAAGGCTCTGTCGGCATTACCTTTCGTTCACCACGACCGCTTGAGATTCCATGAACGCACTAACGAAGAGATGAAGGCCTTGGCAGCACGCTATACAACCATACAATTGCCCGATGGTCTCTTTACTCCATATATTGTCGAGTTACTGAAACAATACGTTGAGTTGCAGACAGCCCTCAATCAGGATATTCCTGCCAACCTTAATCCTACAAACAATGCTGCCTATCTTATAACGCAGTTCTATCAGACAGTATTAAAGGATGATGCTCAGCCTTTCTATATATCTGGTAAAACATACACTCGGCACAAAGAAGGAGAAAAGGATGAGGTATTCTCCTTCAAAAGAGCATATGAATTGTTCTCCGTATTAAACAATGAAAAGAAGAGAACATTCCCGTTTGAACTAATTCCTTTGTTCCTAACAAGCGAAGAAATACAAAAACGATTATCAGAGAAACTCCTTGATGACGATGGGAATCCTATGCCAGAACAAGGAAAGAGAGGCAAAGCGGCAACTGATAGTCAGGGAAATATCATCTGGCAGCGAAAAATAAAACTGGATATCAGTAATTATGTATCAAGTTTGTCAGACAAAGACTTGAAAATCTCCATGAACCAATCATGGAAGCAGAAAGAAGAAGAACGTACAGAAAAACGCGAAGCCTTACAATCGCGTTTGACTAGACAAATCCATGACATCAAGTACAACGAGCGCACCTTGCGTCGCTATAAGACCCAGGACATGGTACTGTTTCTCATAGCCAAGAAACTATTTGAAAATATTATTTTTGAACAAGGTAATGAGGTAAACTCGGAGCAGATGCGTCTTTCTAAAGTATGCGACGAGGCTTTCCTGCGTCAGACACTCACCTTCCGTGTTCCTGTTACGGTTGGCGACAAGACCATCTATGTGGAACAGGAGAATATGTCGCTTAAGAACTATGGCGAATTCTACCGCTTCCTCACTGACGACCGTCTGATGAGTCTGCTTGAGAACATCATAGGTACGCTGAAGCCCAATGAAGATGGCGACCTGGTCATTCGTCATACCGACCTGATGAGCGAACTGGCAGCCTACGACCAACATCGTTCCACTGTCTTCAAGTTGATTCAGCAGATTGAGAATCTGATCATTGAGAAGAACAATGCTTTGAAGAATCCAGATAGTGAAGACTTCTGGGTTAAGGAAGGACTTCCCAAACGTAACAACTTTGCATCATTGTTGGAACTGATTGATCAGTTGAATAACGTAGCATTAACTGATGAGGAACGCAAACTGCTTGTTGCCATCCGAAACGCCTTCAGCCACAATAGTTACAATATTGACTTCTCGCTCATCAAGGATGTCAAACATCTGCCAGAGGTCGCGAAAGGCATTCTGCAACATTTGCAATTGGTACTTGGAGTTGAACAAACAAAGTAACATAGAAGTTATGGCAAATACATTATATTCACATGCATTTCTGGTAGGTAGTTTCACCGGAGAACTAAACACCCAAGGCATAGAAACAGACAGTCGATGGAAGCGAATGACACTTACGACAGAAGAATATAGTGATCTGTATTCCATGTACTACAAAAGTCACATTGACGCTATCGCTGACATGCCTTTGGATGTAGAGAGACCTGCCAGGCTTCAATGCATCCGGCATTATCAGTCAGATGTAGCAAAATCTGTATGGTTTTGCCAACAAATAGTTAGAGAAATGTCTATCGAGATTAAGCCTCTGACAAAATACCTACTGAACATCTGCAGTATTCATATTTATGTTTTCCCATTTAATACCGTTCTCTTTTCCATTGAGATTGACGAAAGCGGTTCAGAATTAAATGAGATGACATCTGCTCATTGGCTGCTGATGACATGGAATTGGGAACAGTTTTCACCGCTTACGAAAAAACAATTAGAATCACTCCTGCAGCCTCTTTCTGACTATCTGCCAGAAAAGGATGTTACAAAACTTGTAAAGCATGGCAATAAATTGAAATTATTCCAGGTACATCAACTAGATGTCAATCCGTTTGATGATATGGATGCTCTCCTATATGAAATAGCAACATCATCGCCAATAGGGACTGTTCATAAAAATTGTCCTTCTACACCATCACATAGTTATTATGAAAAGATGATGACAGAGTACGCCGTTTCTGTCTTTAACAATTGGAAGGCTCTTGCTATTGTCGACACATTCACCGTCATCAGTTCCGATGCAAAATTCAATCGTTGGCCCTTTGAGAATCTCTATTTCACTATCATCTATTTACGTTGCATGTTTGAAAAATCTTTCTGTTTTAGCCGTAACAATAATTATCGGCAGGGCAAAGATTGCATCAACCTTCTAGAAGAGATAACAGAAATGGAGAAATACTATTTTTATGACAATATATCGTTCAATTTCCTGCCCAACTTGTTGTATCAAGCAATAGCCAAAGGATTAAGCATCAAGGAAGAACGTGAAGAGTTATCCAAACAAATCAAAGAGAGTAGAAAAGAGGATATAAGAAAGGAAAAGGAAAGAGAAGAAAAGAAAAAAGAAGCAGAGAGTAAAAGAAAAGACAGAATTCTCGCTGGGGTTGCAATTTTTGCTGTTATCTCTGTCATGTGGGATTTTTGTTCAATTTTTAAAGATGCAATTGGTATTAGTGAAAGTAATCGAAGTCCAATCCCTGCTATCGCATTTATTATTTTGGGGGGTATATTAATTGGATGGTTAATGTTTCTTATCTTTCATAAAAGGAATGAAGAAGAATAGAATCTATATTTCCCTTGAAGTCCGAGAGCACCTTGTTTCTCATTTCCAGCAAGATCTGCCAGGCTCGAAGTTCTACTGCGAATCACCTGAGGATATGCTGGAGGAAGCCCTACGACTCTTCCCAGAGACTTTTCATGAGGCGAAACCTGATGCCGATGGACGTATCCGCATCTCGCTGACTTTCCCAAGGGAGATTGGGGTTAGCAATGTAGTAAGTATTGATGAACTGACGGATGAGGAAAAAGAGCGAATAGAAATCATTGACAGAAATGGGACAATAGTACGATCTGTTAAAACTGGTAGAGTTATTCCCACCCGTGAATGTCAGATTATCCTTTCCGAAGACTGGCATCTCATCACCATGTTCCCTGGCGAACTGGCACCACCATTGCCCGATTCGCCAGACATTTCTGATGAGTATTGGGATCATCATGTTTTTATAGAACCACAGAAAGAATAACGCCTTGTTTCTATAATTAATGTACGCGCGTTCTTTGACATTTTGGGACATAAAACAGAGAAATAAAACCCAGCATTTGACGATGAAAAAGCATGGTATTTGCGAAAATCAAGTCCGTAAGACTGTTAAGTCTCGCGAAATCAATGCGTTAGGGTTTAAAGAAAAGTCATTCTATAGCCAAACGACTTCTTCAAAGTCCTATGATAGGTATGACGACACACAAGACGATACCCCTTGGGCTTAAGCCGCTTCCCCGTTTGGCGGGGATACTCAAATGTAGAAGCCTATCGTTTGGGGAGGTATGACAACTATTAGAATCTGAAAAGTGAGCTGCCCAGATTAGATTAGCGAGTTGCAGAAGCTTTTTCGTTTGGGGAGATATGACAACTTTACCATGTGTATACATAGCTCTTGCGATTTTCAGTTGTAGAAGCCTTTCGTTTGGAGGGGTATGACAACTCAATGTCACGATACAAATGCCAGTAGATAGTTGTAGAAGCCTTTCGTTTGGAGGGGTATGACAACTTGTTGTATTGCAATATAGCAATTCTGCACGTTGTAGAAGCCTTTCGTTTGGAGGGGTATGACAACTATAGCCTTCGTTGTCATAAGCGTATAGTAGTTGTAGAAGCCTTTCGTTTGGAGGGGTATGACAACCACGTTTCGCACTACCTCTAACGCATCCTGTTGTAGAAGCCTTTCGTTTGGAGGGGTATGACAACAGCAGGCCATTTGCTCGTTAGCCATTTCATGTTGTAGAAGCCTTTCGTTTGGAGGGGTATGACAACCTTGTAGTTTCGGTTGTAGCGGGAGTTTTTTTAGGTTGTAGAAGCCTATCGTTTGGGTAGGTATGACAACTGTTTACTTACGCCTAGCCCTTGCACCTTTCTTTGTTGTAGAAGCCTATCGTTTGGGTAGGTATGACAACGTGTACTTATTCTCCAAAGCGTTCCAGTTTGTGGGTTGTAGAAGCCTATCGTTTGGGTAGGTATGACAACTTTACTTCTTTATCTCGATGGGCGATTTTGCTTTGTTGTAGAAGCCTATCGTTTGGGTAGGTATGACAACTTCATCCAGTTTCTTCAGCTCCAGATACTGAGAGTTGTAGAAGCCTATCGTTTGGGTAGGTATGACAACGAACAACTTCTGATGGGAATTGTGGAAGACCTGACGTTGTAGAAGCCTTTCGTTTGGGTAGGTATGACAACACTTAACAATGCCCCTTGGGCTTAAGCCGCTTCCCCGTTTGGCGGGGAGGCTCAAATGTAGAAGCCTATCGTTTGGGTAGGTATGACAACACTTAACAATGCCCCTTGGGCTTAAGCCGCTTCCCAGATTGACAGGGATACTCAAATGTAGAAAGTCCAAGCATAAATGGGTATGAAAAAGACAATTTGAATTCATCCGCCGAGATTCCGAAAGGAGTTTCGGCGGATTTTTTTGTGATGGATGGTGAAGATATGTGAGAGTGAAAAAAAATTCTTCACGCGAAAAGTTTGAAAACACTATACATTCCTACATTTTATTTATAAAATATTGATGTACAATCGTTTAGATGATGTATAGTGCCTACATGAATTGATGCGTCTATACACGATTTGACCAAAAAAAGGGTGATTTAGGGTATTATTTGCAGTTAACTTACTGATAGACAAGTTGTTTCTCACTTGTTCCACCCAGTGAAACAATTTGTTTCTACGGGAGAAACAGTTTGTTTCATTGGGAGAAACAAAGTGTTTCCATTGTTGGAACAACAGTGAAACAATATTTCTTTGAGGTCAAACTTGTCGTCATTTTTAGGTCCAAAACGGCATTTTTCAGTCAAAAAAGGCCTGAGAATGTATAGACGATGTATAGTGAAACGCCTCTATACATCGTACAACATGCTATTAGACAGCAGTTTACAAGGAAAATGTAGGAATGTATAGGCAAATCGCATTTTCTGAGTGAGAAAAATTACATTCACATCGACAACAGCAAAAACCTGATTTATGAGGTTGTATTGGACATAAATCTTCATCAATCTATCATAAATTTTGGATCACCTGCAAAAACCCTGTGTTTAGGTTTTGACAAAAACCACAAAAACCCTCACGTCAGTATGTGTCGGACTTATAGTCCTTATAAGATTGAAGGTGACTATTATTCCTTGTGAGCAAGCTCGCAGATAAAAATATCCACCTCGAATCTTTGTCTCTTACAGAGCCATCACATACTTTGTGAGCAAAAACACCGATTTCTTCGAAATCTAAAAGAACTGATATTAACCTTCCTTTTAACATTGATGTTGCGGTTTAGTGAAAACTGTTTTTAAGGCTTGAAAAGCCGATGTTTTTGCCCATGTCAGGATGGTGGGCCTCCAAGGAAGGCTAAGATGCGAGACAGAGATTTTTATCTACAAGCGCTTGTAAGGAAAGATCTCTGCCTCGTATCTTATTAGGGCTGTAAGCGCTTACATCCTGGCATGGGAGTTTTTTGGGTTTTTGTTCTCATCTTCTAAGAACTGCTGATAGTTAAACTTCTTTCAGAAAAAAACGCGTGATTGCTTCCTTGGTTCAGAAAATTTTACTACTTTTGTAGCGCAGAACCTGACCGCCTGCACGATGATACAGGAAAGCCCTGCTGATTAACTATAAATTTGAGGAAAACTTGGACTATCATATTATTGCAAGTGAGGTGGTAATGGAAGGGAAAGCGACAACAAATGATTGACAAGTTCTTTAAGCAGACAAACGAGACAATCTGGGGTTTCCTGCAGGAAATCGGCAAGAGCAAGGAGGTGTTTTCTTGCTACTCGTTTCGTGAAATAGATGGTTACACCTTATTCTTCTATGCTACTTCCACGGAGATCGTGTTGGTGCTATTGGATATTGTGGATGAGGGAACGGTGGAATATGCGGAGGATGATAGCAGATTGAGCCCTGTGATGGAATTATATGAGCATGCCAGGCAAATGCGCAGGTTTTTCGAAATATCAGGACAATTCAAATTAGTGCCGGCCATTCACCTGATGTATCTTACAAACGCTCATATCGTAAACTATCCTAAGATGATGGATACTTGGCAACAACAGGACCTGTTCGGTTTTTCCGCCTTACACGATCTGTCTGGTTTAAGACCCAACATCGTATATGAGAGCCGCATTGAGGGACATCCATTTATTCCCGTTAATGAGGATTTGAGCATTGAGGCGTCTGAATATTGGACAAAATGGCAAACGTATCTTAGGAACAGAGGCCATTTTGATGGGGAAGATTATCGCTATGACGACTGGCCACGCCCCACAGATAAAAGGTATAGTTGGAAAGGAGAAAAAGGTCATCTGATTTCTGATGAGTTTAAAAACAAGGTGTAAAACATGCCATTTTATAGAACATATGTTCATCGCGTCACGAACATATGTTCATTTTTTGACCTCATTTTATCGTTGTTTCAGAAAATTTTTACTACTTTTGTAGCGCAGAACATTGCCGTCTGCACAATGACTAAAAACGGGAAATAATATGCTACATCACATTGACCTCGCATTCAGAGAAAAACTGACTTTGCGTTCTGCAACACAGTATATCATACTTCATCATACGGAGGTGAAAGGCCGACATGATATCAGGGAGATACACCATTGGCATCTGAACAGAGAAACCAAGTGAAAGAAATGGGCAGGAATAGCATATCATTATTATATTGACAAGGATGGCGAGATTTTCGTGGGCCGTCCTCGGAATACCATAGGGGCACATACCAATGGCTATAACAGCATTTCCGTGGGCGTTTGTTTCGAAGGTGATTTCAATGTGGAGAAAATGAGTGAGAAACAACTAGAGGCATCTGTGATGCTGATTAGTGTTTTAAGTCTAGGCTACCACAATGCCGCTATCAGAGGACACAGGAATTTCAACTCTGCAAAGTATCTGTCCCGGACTCCAATTCCCCATGAAAGAATTGCTTAGCAGAATACAAATCCAGAAGAAAAGGTTTATCCGTCTTTACGGGGATCCTAAGATAGTTGATTATGGCTTTTTGCTGAAAGGATTATAATAGTAGCCTAGGCTAAGAATTAAGAATTTAGATTTTAGAATTTAGAGTGGTCGGCTTTGCCGATTAAGAATTAGGAATTAAAAACGTAGGACAAAAGGATAGTTGTTAGACTCAGAAAAGCAGGGCTAAAAGTGAGGTGATGTAAAATTTTTCATGGATTTTCTTTCGTTATTCAGAATATTTTCCTATTTTTGCAGACTGAAACCTAAAATACCTGAAACTGAAAACAATGAGGGGAATAAGACTGACAGCCATCTTGATGGCGATGCTGATATGCGGACTTGTGGGGGCGATGGCCCAGAGCAAGGTGAAACGCAGCAACTATATCTATATCTTCGACTGCACCAAGTCGATGATCCGCTACAACATCCTGGACCGCACGCTGCAGTTCGTGCACGACGACATCAGCGAGCGCAGCCCAGGCAACGAGATCACGGTGGTGCTGTTCCAAGGGCAGCCGCTGGAGACGATGCATTTCATGCGCGAGGACTTCAACGATAGCAAATGGGCAGAGATAGACAAACTGGTGCGCGGACATGCCGATGTCGTGACCAACACGAACATTGTGAGTGCCTGGGAGCGCGGCCTCGACTTCATAGACGAGGGTAAATACAACTACATCTACCTGATGACCGACGGTGAGGACAACGCCCACGGCGGTAGGGGCACGGCAGAGGTATGCCGGCTGATCCGAGAGTGGTGCGGCAAGTTCCGCGACTCGAGGGCCTACTACGTGG
>Ga0310695_10004572_pt1 | contig 25303 bp, 13 predicted proteins | sample RumenRJG_04DNA_FD_203882 | JGI IMG/M metagenome (GOLD analysis project Ga0310695, IMG submission 203882) | Bovine rumen microbial communities from Lethbridge, Alberta, Canada - RJG_04 (v2) (version 2) | ecosystem: Host-associated > Mammals > Digestive system > Stomach > Rumen | place: Canada...
TAACATGGGCATCTACGAACAGGACCCGACGACGGGTGCCGATACCGATGCTTATTACACGATGTTGCAGAATGGCTCTGCCGTCTTCAACAACGACCAGAAGCGTTATCCCAACCCCGTGGCTGTAGCCAATCTGGCCAAGAACCAGCAGACGACCTACGACATCACCCCTGAGCTGATTATCCAGTACCAGCTCCTCGGCATGGACGAAGAGCACTGGCAGCTGAACTGGCGTGGCTCCGTCTATATGAACATCTTCAACGATTATACCAACCGCTTCTACCCGCAGGAACTGCGTACGGTGAACTGGGATGCCGGCGTCAACTCGTCGTATGACGGTTCGTCGAAGAGCGTGGCCTTCAACACCAAGCAGCAGCTGACACTGATTCCGGCGTTCAAGAACCAGGACCACAGTGCCATGCTTCTCGGTAAGTTCGAGCTGACCAGCGGTTCGGCAACAGGCCAGTCGGAAGACAAGAGCGGCGCTCCCTCGGGCATCACCACGACGCAGGGCGGCGGACAGATTACCGGTCTCGGCTCTTGGTACAACCAGTGGCGCTCGATGTATTTCACCGTGTCGGCACACTACGCCTATAAAGGCCGCTATATCGCTGACTTCACCCTGCGTGCCGACGGTACGACGAAGTTCGGACCGAACAACCGCTGGGGCTACTTCCCCTCAGCTTCGCTGAAGTGGATTGTCAGCGACGAACCGTGGATGGAGAAGCTCAAGCCGACACTGTCGATGCTGGCCATCCGTCCCAGCTGGGGTCGCGTCGGTAACCAGCCGCGTTACGAATACCTCTTTACGTCGAAATACGGCGTCACCTCCAAGTACATCGACATCAACGCCATGGCTCCGCTCAACATCCGCCTGTCAGACTTGAGGTGGCAGATAAACACCAGCTATAACATCGGTGTCGACTTAGGCTTCTTCGACGATCGCCTGAACCTGGTTGTCGAAGCCTACCAGTCAACCGTTACCGATATGCTGATGGAGAACTACCGCATACCCTCCAACGCCGGTTTCATCACCGTGCCTTACCGCAATAGTGGTAAACTGCGTAATACGGGTTGGGAGTTCCATGTCAACACCAACCGCCTGATCAAGAAAGGTAAGTTCCAGTTTGACCTTAACGCCAACTTCGGTAACAACCGTAATGAGATTCTTGAGATGGAAGAGTATGTGCTGAACAACCTCAACTCTACCTTCGGCTATAACAACGCTGAGTGGCTGCGCCGTGTGCAGCTGAACAACCCGCTGGGTGCCATCTACGGCTTCCGCTACAAGGGCGTCTACCAGTACAATTATAACACGGTGGCCAATATGAGTGCCGACGAGCGCGCCCAGTTCCTGGCCAGCGGCAAGACGGCTCCCGTAGCTATCAATGCTGACGGCAACCTGGTGCTCGACGCTAACGGCAACCCCGTCCGCATGAAGTACAACTACACCAACGACACCTCCGGCCGTAACTATTCCTTCAACGGCGGCGATGCCATCTATGAGGATATCAACCACGACGGACAAATCAACAACCTTGATATCGTCTACCTCGGCTCTTCGCTGCCTAAGCTGACGGGTGGCTTCGGCTTCACGTTCTATTACGGCGACTGGAAGCTGAACACACAGTTCACCTACCGCTATGGCAATAAGATCCTGAACATTGCCCGCCTGCGTGCTGAGTCCATGAGTTCGAACGACAACCAGTCGCAGGCCGTGAACTACCGCTGGCGCAAGGAGGGTGACGTCACCACGATACCCCGTGCCATGTATGGCGACGCCAGCAACTTCAACTCGCAGGTCAGCGACCGCTATGTGGAGGATGGCTCTTATCTGCGTATGGGTTATGCCCAGCTCTCCTACACCATCAAGAAGCAGTATCTGAAGTGGATTGGCCTGAACAAGATCAGTGTCTATGCCAGTGCCAACAACCCGTTCGTGCTGACGAAGTACACGGGTGTCGACCCCGACATCTCGGCCAACGGCTATGATCCGGCCATCGACTACTCTCAGACACCACGTTCGCGTTCTTATACCTTAGGTATTACAGTAGATTTCTAAAAAGGAGGAACAATTATGAAAACCAAGTTTTATAGTAAGATAAAGAATGCTGGTCTGATGGGACTGTTAGGGCTTGTCGGACTGATGGGATATTCAAGCTGTTCTGACTTCCTTGAAATAGAACCGCTGAATGAGATTACCTTAGAGAAGTTCTGGACGGAGAAGGCCGACGTCGAAGGCATCATTGCCGGTTGCTATTCGGGCTTGCAGGACCAGAACATCATCCGTCGTATGATTGTCTGGGGCGAGTGCCGTTCCGAGAATGTCGGCATCGGTATGAACATCAACTACGACACGCAGCTGGAGAAGGTGATGAAGGAGAACATCGACGCCAAGAACGGCTATACCGTCTGGGATGGTTTCTACAATATCATCAACCGCTGTAATACCGTTATCAAGTATGCGCCTGGCGTGGCTGCCAGCGACCCCGCTTACGCGGAGAGCGAACTCAATGCTCATATCGCTGAGGTGACAGCCTTGCGCTCGCTGTGCTACTTCTACCTCATCCGCACTTTCCGCGACGTGCCTTATTCAACGGTAGCCTTTACCGACGACGACCAGAAGATGGACCTGCCGGCAACGAAGTTTGAGGACGTCCTTGACTCGCTCATCACCAGCCTGGAGGGCGTGAAGAATATGGCCGTGAAACGTTATCCTACCACCACGCCGCTCTACCAGACGGGCCGCATCACTCAGGATGCCATCCATGCCATGCTCTGTGAGATGTATTTGTGGAAGCAGGACTACCAGAACTGTATCAAGTATGCCAATCTGGTCATTGACTCCAAGAAGCAGATAGCCGAGGAGAACAAGCGGTCGTCCAATAGCTACGGACTCTCTGGCAACACAGACGAGAACCGCTTCAATGGTTACCCGCTGGTCAACGGTAGTATCACGAGTGGCTTTTTCGGCAATGCCTATACCACACTCTTCGGTAAGGACGACAATGCGCAGAGCTATAATCAGGAGATTATCTTCCAGCTCGTCTTCGACGATGACCCACGCGGCCACAGCATGATAGCCAATGGTGCCGTCAACGCCTTCTATGGCAATGCTACTACGCCGATGGGTATGCTGGTGCCCTCTGACTATGTGCTCGAAGACATCGAGAAGTCATCGCAGCGCACCATCTTTGCCGACCGCAACAAGAAGGTGGATGCCCGTATGTATGAGAACTGCAACGGCCTCTTGGGGACTGTCAACAAGTATGTCACCAATTCCGTCATCATCAATGCGCAGAGCTCGTCAGACATCTCCCTCACCTATAGCGGTATCTACACCGAAGGACAGAATGCTTCCAACTGGGTGATTTACCGCTTGTCGGACATCATGCTGCTCAAGGCCGAGGCACTGTCACAGCTGCTCAGTCCCGACGCCGACCAGGCTGCCATTGACTATAACAAGCCGATGATTGACGAGGCTTTCGCCTTGGTGAACGCTGTCAACAAGCGCTCGGTATGCGAGACACAGCTGGTCGACACCCTGTCGCGTAATGACTACACCACGAAGGCACGTCTTGAGACACTTGTCTATCAGGAGCGTCAGCGCGAACTGATGTTCGAGGGCAAGCGCTGGTACGACCTGGTACGTATTGCACGCCGTGAGGGCAACACGCAGACGCTGGTCAATGCAGCCCTGCGCAAGGTGACTACCGGTTCGGCTCTGATAGCCAACAAACTGGCTAAGATGGATGCTATCTACTGGCCTTATAACTATGAGGAGCTGAAGGTCAACAGGAACCTGCATCAGAACTCTGCGTTCAGCAGTGGCGATAACGGCAGCTATGCGACAAACAACTGATATATGTAAAAACGAAGAAACGATTATGAGACTCATACGATATATTTATATGATAGGTTTCTCGATCCTGGCATCGGTATCGCTGACAAGCTGTTCCGATGAGCCAGACGGCGAGAACTTCTATACTTTTACCGGTGAAATGGCGAGCGACTACTTGAAGAACCGCTCACAATATAGCCAGTTTTCGGCCATCGTGGAACGTGCAGGACTGATGGACCTGCTCTCCACCTATGGCAAGTACACTTGCTTCGTGCCTAACGACAGTGCGGTGACGGCCTACCTGTCGCGCCATGGCAAGAACAGCGTCTCCGACCTCTCCAGGGAGGACTGCGACACGATTGCCCGCACCCACCTCGTGGCTAATATGTACTCTACGATGGAGATGACACAGGACCGTCTCGCTACGGCCAACATGCTGGGACGTTATATCGCCACCTCGTCAGGCTTCGATGCTAACGGCAATGCCGTCGTCATCTTGGAGGGTATCGCACAGATCTACAACACGCTGAAGGACGACTCTGTGGAGAATGGTATCATGCAGCCCGTCAATATGGTCATCGAGAAGTCCAACAGCTACGTCACCGACGTGCTGCGCGACAATCCTAAGATCAGCACCTATTATCAGGCACTCGTTGCTACGGGAATGCTTGAGGAACTGGCTTTGGTGGACGACCCCACCTGGGATCCCAAGAGCCACAGCAAGTACTACTATAAGTCTCACACATGGAGTGAGGTGGCATGGGTCCCCGATACGAAGAAGTACGGCTTTACCTTCTTTGTCGTTCCCGACGACGTGCTGACACAGAAGTACGGCATTGCCAAGGGCGACGTCCGTGCCCTCTACGAAAAGGCCTGCGAACTCTACGACCCGGTATATCCGCAGGACGTCAATGCGCCCGGTCACAGCTATGAGAACCTGAGCGACTCGGTGAACCCGCTGCGCCGCTTCATCCAGTATCATATCCTGAACAAGTATGTGGCCGGTACGGCTGACCTGACGCCGATGGAAGTGAATATCGGTAAGGTGAACGGTGCCTTCGGCTTTGAGGAGTCGCTGATTAACCCTGTCGACTGGCATTACACCTTGTTGCCTCACACGATGATGAAGGTAGAGCAGCTCACGGTGTCCGACTATGTCGGCCATGGAATCAAACGTGAGCGCTATATCAACCGCCGCTATGACAAGACCTACAACATTGAAGGCCAGCATATCGATGCCACCGTGGAGACGGATAACATCCATGATGCCATCAATGGCCACTACTTCTATGTTGACGACATCGTCGCTTTCACTGACCAGGTGAAGAACATCGTCCAGAACGACCGTATCCGTATGGACTTCTCGTCCGTATTCCCCGAGGTCGTCTGCAACGGTCTGCGCTATGAGGGCAACCCCACGAAGGACGACGAAACGCTTGACGACTCCTCGACACCGAAGAACGGACGTAACTACTACTTCCCCATGGGCTATCTTGACGGCGTCAGCTTCACCAACTGTAGCGTGGTGCTCCGTCGTCCACATATCAACTTCTGGTCGTGGCAGGGCGACGAGTGGAACCTCTTCGGCGACTACGACTTCACCTTCCGCATACCGCCGGTGCCCTATAGCGGCGACTGGCAGATACGCTTAGGCTTCTGCGCCCTTGAGACGCGTGGCGTGATGCAGGTCTACTTCGATGGCGTACCGCAGGGTATTCCTCTCGATATGACGAAGTTCCTTAACAGCGACCTTTACATCGGCGACCGCTTCGAGACCGATGAGTCGGCGGCAAAGTATGACGCTATGAGCGACGAGGACAAGGCTCAGGAGCAGAAACTGCTGAAGAACCTCGGTGCCTACCGCGCACCGCGTTCCATCTTCCACTTCTCGACGAATGAAAAGTACTACTTCGTGGGCAACGAGCGCACCTATCGCCGCATCCTCTGTCAGACCTACATTGACGCCACCAAGGACCACTATCTGCGCTTCCGCGTGGCCAGCGATGGTAAGCAGGGTAACAACAACGAGTTCATGCTCGACTACCTGGAGCTGGTGCCTAAGAGCGTTTACGGTGTCGACGGAGACGGCGATATGGAAGACGACAATTAGTAATGAGAAATTAGAAATTAGGAATTATGATTACCAAGTTATATAATAGATTATGTAGAGGTCTGCTGTACTGCGGCGTCGTCGCAGTCTTCACCGCCTGCACTGATACGTGGGATGACCATTATGACGGTGTTGCCACTGGCGTGCAGGAGGGCTCCCTCTGGCAGGCCATCCAGCAGAACGACCAGCTCAGCAACTTCGCCAGGGTTCTCCAGGCCTGTGGCTACGACAAGGCCTTGGGCGGCAGCCAGGTGTTTACCGTCTTTGCGCCCACCAACGACCAGCTGTCGTCGGCAGAGGCTGATGCCCTCATCCGCTCCTATCAGGCCGAGAAGGGGCTGGTGAACGATGACGACAATACCGTCATCAAGGAGTTCCTGCAGAACCATATTGCCTTGTACAACTACTCGGTTTCGCCCAGTAGCAAGGATACCATCACGCTGATGAATGGCAAGTACGTCTCGCTGGGAGCCAACGAGATTGGCAATGCTCCGCTGACGTCTAAGAATCAATTGTATGGTAATGGCGTGCTCTTCACCATCGGCGGCAAGCTCGACTATCTGCCAAACGTGTTCGAGTACCTGCGTAAGGATGCCGACCTCGATAGTGTTGCCCGCTTCTTCTACAGCAACCGCTTCTATCGCCGTGAGTTCCAGGAGGACAAGAGCGTACGCGGTGAGATTGTCGATGGCAAGACGGTCTACCTCGACTCTGTCTTCACACAGGTCAACGAACTCTTTGGCAATGAGTTCCTCAATGCCAAGCTGAACAGGGAGGATAGCACCTACTGGATGGTGGTGCCCACCAACGAGGTGTGGCGGCAGCTCTACGAAGCCTACACTCCCTGCTTCGAATACGACCAGACGGTGGCCGATGCCGACTCACTGGCTTACACCAATTCCCGGTTGGCCATTGTCAAGGGTACTATCTTCAGCCGTACCCTCAATCCTGATGCAGCCTTGGCCGATTCGGCATTCTCTACCAACGCCGTCCATCCGCTCTCGCGTCAATATACGTGGGGGGCTAATCCATTCCATTACTACCAGTATGGCGACGGTACGGGCTATAGTCAACAGAAACCGCTCCAGCCCGGTGGCGTCCTCTTCGGCACGCAGAATGTCATCTGCTCTAACGGTCAGGTGATGAAGGCCAGCGCCGACAACTGGAATTTCAATCCGCTGAATACGTTCTTACGTCCCGTCATCATCGAGGCCGAAGGTCAGGGAAGTATCAAGTCGGTGAGCCGCAAGATAAACAGCACGACGAAAGAAGTCGAGGATGCCGTTATTCCTACAACGCGTGTCGTCTCGACCGAGAACAACTTCTACGGAAAGGTGTGGAGCAACAGCTATGTGGAGTTCCGTCAGCTTTATTCGCAGAACGACAGTGCAACCTTCAACATCCGCGACGTCCTCTCCAACGTAGGCTATGACATTTATCTCGTAACGGCTCCGGCTTTGGCCAACGACAGCAATGCTACTGACATTGAGCGTGCGCCGGTCAAGATGAACACCGTCATTGCCTATACCGAGAAAGATGGTACTATGAAGGAGCAGAAATTGGCTCAAGGCCTTGTCACCACGCCCGATCAGGTAGACTATCTGCTGGTGGCTGAGGATTACAAGTTCCCTGTCTGCACTTATGGACTGAGTTCTACCGGTGATGCCAAGGTAACGCTGCGCGTCGAGACCAATGTACGTCCCTCCGAGTTCAAAAGTGGTACCTATTCGCGAACCCTGCGCATCGACTGCATCATGCTCATCCCTCATGGCATGGCGGTCGACTCGGACGAGATGTTCGGCATTGCTGCCCACGGCGACGGTGTCGTATACACTAGGCGCAAGAAGTAATATTTTGTAAGTATTTAGAAATGTACTGATATGAAAAGATATATATTATTTGGACTAACACTGCTGATGGCCTTCCCGGTATGCGTCATGGCGCAGGACGATGATACGGAAGACGAGGCTGAAGCCGCCGTCCGTGTCGTCAAGAAACAGCAGAAGCAGTATCCTACACGTGTCATCCGTGGTCGTGTGCTCAATGCTACCACGGGACAGCCCGTCGCTGGTACGATTATCGCTGCCGACGACATCGAAGGCTACTCCGTATTGACAGAGGATGACGGTACCTACGAACTGAAGGTTCCCGTCTTCACCACATCGGTATTCGTCTCCATGCCCGACTTTAACGCTGTGCGTGTGGGCTTGCAGAAAGGCGAAAGCCAGCACGACATCATACTCTATCCGACAACCTTTACGGGCGAGTACAGTCGTCAGCAGAACGTTCGCAGCGACTATTCGGCCTCTGACTTCCAGTACACCAACTCCGTGAATATCAAGGACGAGGTGCAGAAGCAGCTTGGCGCGCAGGTGTACACCATCACCCGCAACGGTACGCCGGGCGTGGGTAGCGTCATGTTCGTTCAGGGCTTGAACTCGCTGAACATCAACGCCCAGCCCTTGGTGGTTGTCGACGGCATCATCGTTGAGCAGCAATATGGGCGCACCACGATTCATGAGGGTTTCTATAACGACATCCTGTCGGCCATCAACCCCGCCGACATCGAGAAAGTCACCGTCATGCGCAACGGTACGGCCCTCTATGGCGCCAAGGGTGCCAACGGCGTCATCCTCATAGAGACGCGCCGCTGCAAGTCGATGGCCACACGTATCACGGCCAACATCTCTGCCGGCGTGACGCTGAAGCCGAAGTTCATGTCGGTGATGAATGCTGACGAGTATCGTGGCTATGCCTCTGAGTTGCTCAAGACGACAAACACCACGAACCGTACCTTCCGCTTCCTCAATGAGGATCCCAACTACTATTATTATAACCAGTACCATCAGGACACCGACTGGAAGGACCTGGTCTATCACACCGCCATGACCCAGAACTACGGCATCAATGTCGAGGGTGGCGATGCCGTGGCCAGCTACAATCTCTCTGTGGGCTATGTCACTCAGCAGAGCACGTTGAAATTCAACGATATGGATCGCCTGAACATCCGTTTCAATACCGACATCTCGCTGACACCGGCTTTCAGCATACGCTTCGACGCTTCGTTTGCCAACAGCACGCGCAATATCCGTAATGACGGTGCGCCCGAGACGTATGATGAGGGCACACCGACGGCACCTGGCTTCCTGGCATACGTCAAGAGTCCGTTCCTCAGCCCCTATAGCTATGGCCGTGGACAGTTCAGTAGTACACACTACGACATCGAACCGGAATCCTATCTCGCAGAGGCTCTGGCTAACTATACCGGCTACAACTGGCAGCTGGGTAACCCTGCCGCCATCAACGAGTATGCCGATGCCGCCAACAAGAACCGCTTCGAGAACTCTATGCTGAATCTGTCAATTACGCCGAAGTACCAGTTCAACGAGAGCCTTGCCCTCAGCGAGCACTTCAGCTACAACCTCGTCAACACCAACGAGATGTTCTACATCCCCATCAACGGCACCCCGAAGTACTATGTCAGCAGTATCGGTGATATTAATGGCATGGATAATGAGGTGCGCTCTATGGCCGGCAAGCAGAACTCTGTGATGAGCGACACGCGTCTCGACTGGAAGCACCGCTACGATGCCCACTACATCCATCTCTTTGGCGGCGCACGAATCAACTGGGAAACTTATAAGATGACCTCGCAGCTGGGCTATAACACCGGTAATGACAAAACGCCGTTTATGAGTTCCAGTCTCAGTAATACCAACGACGTAGGCATCAGCGACAGCTGGAACTCACTGGCCTGGTATGCACAGGCTGAGTACAACTATCTGGGCCGCTACTTCCTGCAGGCCAACCTGACGGCAGAAAGTTCTTCGCGCTTTGGCCGCGAAGGTGGCAATCTCCGTCTCTTCGACGTGGCCTGGGGACTCTTCCCCGGCGTGCAGGCTTCGTGGGTGCTCAGCAACGAGCCGTGGCTGTCAGGACTCAAGTCTATCAACTACCTGCGTCTGACGGCTGGCTTCGATGTCAGCGGTAACGACGATATCGACTACTATGCTGCCCGCAGCTATTTCAAGTCTTCACAGTTCCTGCACTCCATCGCCGGACTGTCGTTGGCCGAGATTGGCAATACCGAGATACAGTGGGAGACTACCCGCCGCTTCAATGTAGGCTTGGAGGCTAACCTGCTGGACAACCGCTTGGGCGTCAGCTTCAACTATTTCCGCTCTACCACCGACAACCTGCTGACACGTCAGTCGTTAGGCTTCCTCAGCGGTTTGAACCAGAACTTCTCTAACGGCGGTCAGCTGAAGAACGAAGGCTTCGATGTCACTGCTAACGTCAAGGTGCTTGCCATGAAGGATTTCCAGTGGCAGGTGGGCGCCAGCATGGGTCATTACAAGAACAAGATTACCGAACTGCCCGAGGGCGCACAGTTTATCGACAACAAGGTCTACGGCGCTACCATCCGCACGCAGGTCGGTCAGGCAGCCAACCTCTTCTATGGCTACAAGACATTGGGCGTCTTCGCTACCGCTGCCGAGGCAGAGGCCGCAGGACTCTATATGCTGGCCGATAACGGTGTCGACAAGAACTATTTCAAGGCTGGCGATATGCACTTCGCCGATATCAATGGCGACAACCAGATTACGGAGGCTGACCGCATCGTCATCGGCGACCCCAACCCCGACATCTATGGTAATATCTTCACCACCGCAGCCTACAAGCGCCTGAAACTCGACCTGCGCTTCAACTACTCGCTGGGCAACGATGTGTTCAACTACCAGCGTATGCAGCTTGAGAGCGGTTCGCGCTTCATGAACCAGACAACGGCACTGAACCGCCGCTGGCAGGTGGAGGGACAGCAGACCGACATCCCGCAGCTGTCGTTCCAGGATCCTATGGGCAACTCACGCTTCAGCGACCGCTGGATAGAGGACGGCTCCTACCTCCGCCTGAAGTCCGTCACGTTGAGCTACGACCTGCCCGTGACCTCAGAGTTCCTACAGGGACTGCAGTTCTGGGTGCAGGCTAATAACGTCTTCACACTGACGCGCTATCTGGGTACCGATCCCGAGTTCTCTATGACCAGCAGCGTCATCGGACAGGGCATCGATGTGGGACAGCTCTCGCAGAGCCGCTCCTTCGTAGCAGGAATTAAAATCAACCTCTAATACTTCAAGATTATGAAACGTCTCAAAATATTTGCAACTGCTATCTGCGTTGTCTGCGGTCTCGCCTCCTGTGCCGATTTCTTCGACCAGGACTCCGAGCACGTCATCTTCGCCGACACCGATCATCTTAACAATGCCACCGACACCATCTACAGCGTCACTGGCATCCTCAACAAACTGCAGGTGCTGGCCGACCGCACCATCCTGCTTGGCGAACTCCGTGGCGACCTGACCGATGTCACCAACGAGGCTGCCAGCGACCTGCGCGACGTAGCCAACTTCAACATCGGTGATGACAATAAGTATAACAGCCCGCGCGACTACTATGCTGTCATCAACAACTGTAACTACTTCATCGCCCACGCTGACACGGCTCTGAAGAACAACCGCAACGAGTATATCTTTATGAAGGAGTATGCGGCTGTCAAGGCGATACGTGCCTGGACCTACCTGCAGCTGGTGCTGAACTACGGCCGCGTACCTTTTGTGACGACGCCGATCCTCACCAAGCAGGAGTCTGAGGCCGAATATCCGTCTTACGACCTGCAGGCCGTCTGTCAGTATCTCATCAGCGACCTGCAGCCGCTGGCCGAGCGTTACGGCAACGATTATCCTGGCTATGGCTCCATCCGTAACACTGATTCGCGCTTTTTCTGGTTTCCCATCAACATCGTCCTCGGCGACCTGAACCTCTGGCTCGCCTCGGCAACGGGCAATACAATGAACTATCGCGAGTCGGCACTCCGCTACTATAAGTATATCTCTGAACGTAACGGCCAGAATTCTGCTTATCCTCTTGGCGTCACCCTGATGACCTGGAATCCGGGCAGTTCGTCATGGACGGAGCTGCGCAGCTGGGGTAGTGTCTCAAACTTCCCTGAAGCCTATTCTGCGGATGCTGAGGTGATCACGCTGATTCCTGGCGACTCTATCCGTGCTGAGGGAAACTACAGCGAACTGCGTAACATCTTCAATTCACGCGATGAGAACAACTACCGTTTCAGCGCAACACCCTCACAGGCTATGTTCGACATCTCGGATGCACAGGTTCACTGCTGCGTCAGCCGTACGGGTAGCTCTGCTTACTATGCACCGCAAGGACTGACACTGCACCGTTCGGGCGACCTCCGCCTGTTCAACAATTACAGAGAGGGCTATGCTATTGATCCTATGTCGGGCAACCGCATTGAGGCTCAGATAATCAACAAGTATTCTACGCGTAACGTGCGCATCTATCGCCGGCAGATGGTCTACTTGCGTATGGCTGAGGCACTCAACATGGCGGGCTATCCCCGTATGGCGTTCCAGATTCTCTCGCAGGGCCTGAACAACGACAGCATTAAGACGCAGGTTTACCCCTATTACTCGCAGAGCGACTCCGTCTTCATCAGCCAGTTCGACTTCCCCACGTCACGCTATGGCATCTTCACCGTCGAGAATCTGGTTAACAACCGCACGACGGGTACCATCAATACGCTGGGCATCCATAGCCGTGGCTCTGGCTGGACGCCTATGAACGAGTACTACCAGCTGCCTGTCGACACGACGAAGACCGAGGCAGAGCAGACACCTCGCTTCCAGACTTACGTCGACAGCCTCATTCTCAACGAGGGAGCCTTGGAGCTGGCTTTCGAGGGCACACGCTATTACGACTTGATGCGCTATGCCATGCGTCAGTCTGATCCTGGCCAGACGCTGGCCACCTACGTCTACGCCCGTCGCGGACGTGATAAAAGCGATGCTATGCGTGCGGTGATCCGCAAGGACCTGACAGACCGCCGCAACTGGTATCTCCAGTGGAATGGCAAGATAGGTTATTAAACGGTATCGTCAATCTATTATGATAGCGTGGTCAGCCCAACAGAGCTGACCACGCTATCGTTTAGTAGAGGAGCAGCAGACCCGCAAAGGCGGCGTAGCAGATCATGCGGATGGGGTTTATCTTCAGGTAGCCTGTACCGAAGGCGGTGGCAGCAAAAAGGGCACAGCTGATGCAGAACTGCCACAGGTTCTCCTTGGGTGTGGAGAAGTTCTCCTTGTTACAGAGCAGGAGGGTCGCTGCGGCTAACAGTCCGACGACGGCAGGACGCAGTCCGGCAAACACCGACTGCACAGAACGCGTCTTCATATATTTGATGAACAGCTTGCTGATGAGTATCATCAAGATCAGCGATGGCAGCACCAGGGCGACCGTTGATGTGAACGAGCCGAGGACAGACATCAGATGGCCGTAGCCAGCGTTATGGATGGCTGTGTAGCCGCAGTAGGTGGCTGAGTTGATGCCAATGGGACCGGGCGTCATCTGCGAGATGGCCACGATGTCGGTGAACTCTGCCGTCGACAGCCAGTGGGCGCGCTCCACGGTCTCGTGCTGTATCAGCGACAGCATGCCGTAGCCGCCACCGAAGCCGAACAGCCCTATCTTAAAGAACGTGATAAACAGGTCGAGGAAAATCATGACTCAGCCCCCCCTACTGCCCCCGAGGGGGCTTCATTACATTGTAGGACATTTGTGTCCCCCTCGGGGGACGAAGGGGGGGCTACCTTTCCGTAAAGATAACCACCAATACCCGCTATCACTATAATATAAATAGGTGAAACACCAAGTGCCCAGATGGCCAGTGCGCTGACGATGGGAATCCAAATCGTGTAGCGGTTCAGCTGGGCTCGTTTGCCTAAGTTGAACGTCGGTACGGCAATAAGTGCCACCACCGCAGGACGGATGCCGCGGAACATAGCCGCAATGATGCGGTTCTCCTTGAAGGCACTGAAGAAAATGGCGATGGCCAGAATGATGAGGAAGGAGGGCAGGGCAGTGCCGACGGTCGCGGCCAAAGCTCCTTTCGTTTGCTTCAGCTTATAGCCGATGAAGATGGCAATGTTGATGGCAAAGACGCCCGGACAGCTCTGTGCGATGGCGATGAGGTCGAGCATCTCTTCCTTCTTGACCCATCTGTGGCGGTTCACGACTTCCTCCTCTATCAAAGGAATCATGGCATATCCACCCCCGAGGGTGAATATGCCAATCTTAAAGAAGGTGGTAAAAAGGCCCACCCCTAACCTCTCCCTGTGAGGGAAAAGAGACCCACCCCCTTGCCCCACCCTATGAGGGAGGGGAGTGGTTACTTCAGTGGGGTTGTTGTCATTTATGCTCATTGTTCCTGGAGGTAATTACTCCCTCCCTTACAGGGAGGGTGAGGGGAGGGTCTTTTCTATCCACTTACGTGCATTCACGAATGCCTCAATCCACGGCGTCACCTCGTCCTGACGACGGTCAGCAGGGTACCAGGCGTTCTGCCAGGGGAAGACGGCACGCTCCAGGTGAGGCATCATACACAGATGGCGACCGTCCGCAGAGCAGATGCCGGCAACGTCGTAGTCAGAACCGTTGGGGTTGGCGGGGTAGCCATGATAGTTGTACTTCGCAATCACGTTATAGGCGCTCTCTGCCTCAGGCAGTGAGAATTTTCCCTCTCCGTGAGCTACCCACAGACCGAGCTTCGAACCGCTCAGTGAGCCGAACATCACGCTGTTGTTCTGAGGGATGGTTAGACTAATGAATTCCGACTCGAACTTATGCGAGTCGTTGTGCAGCATCTTTGTTTTTAATTGAGATTTGAGAGGTGAGACCTGAGAGGTATGATTAGAATTGTCGCCCTGAGAGTAACCGTACCTCTCAGTTCTCAGTTCTGAACTCTCAGTTAATCCCAACTCCACCATCAGCTGACAGCCGTTGCAAATACCCAACGAGAGGGTGTCCTTACGTGCATAGAACTTGTCAAGCGCCTCCTTGGCCTTCGGGTTGAAGAGGAAGGCACCTGCCCAGCCCTTGGCCGAGCCGAGCACGTCGCTGTTGGAGAAACCACCGCAGAACACGATGAGGTTTACCTCCTCCAACGTCTCGCGACCGCTAATCAGGTCGGTCATCATCACGTCCTTCACGTCGAAGCCGGCCAGGTAGAGGCTGTAGGCCATCTCGCGCTCACCGTTGGTGCCCTTCTCGCGGATGATGGCCGCCTTGATGCCAGACTTCTCACGACGGTCGGCAGAGATGCCATACTGGGCAAGCGTGCCCTTGAAGTCCTTATTGAACTGCATCTCGATGGGCTGTTTCTTATAGTTCTCGAAGCGCTCCTTAGCCTTCCCGTTGAAGCTCTGCTTGCGGTCAAGCAGGTACGACGTCTTGTACCACACGTCGCGCAGCCCCTCAATGTCAAAGCACAGCTCCCTCGCTTCTGTTGGCTGTGCAGCGGCGGTGCCGCTGCCTCCTACCACCACAATGCTCCGGCTGTCCTCTACGGGATAGCCAATCTTGGCGAATCCTACACCCTGCTCCTCCATAAAGTCCTTGAACTCCTGCTTGTGCTCGTCGCTAATCTCAACAACGACACCAGGATTCTCGGCAAACAGGGCCTTGACGACATCTCCGTCTTTGATGATGTCGTGCAGGTTGATGTGCAGTCCGCCTTTCGTATTGGCAAAGCACATTTCCAGCAGGGTGGTAATCAGACCGCCGGCAGAGATGTCGTGACCAGCTATGATCCAGCCGCGGTTGATCATTTCCTGAACAGCCATAAAGGCATCGGCAAAGTATTCAGCGTTCTTCACCGTGGGCACGTCGTCGCCCACCTTGCCTAAGCTCTGTGCGAAGGCAGAGCCGCCGAGGCGCTGTTCGTCGAAGCTGAAGTCGATATGGTAGAGCGAACAGTGACTGTCGTTTCTGACGACAGGTGAAACGACCTTCTTCACATCGCTCACCACACCACCGGCACTGACGATGACCGTTCCCGGGGAGATGATCTTCTCGCCGTTGGGGTACTGCTGACTGAGCGACAGCGAGTCCTTACCCGTTGGCACGTTGATATGCAGCTCGCAGCAGAAGTCCGACAGGGCCTTCACACCGGCGTACAGACGGGCGTCCTCGCCTTCCTGCGAACGGCAGGGCCACATCCAGTTAGCACTCAGACTCAGCGAGTCCATACCGTCGGCAAGCGGTGCCCAGACGATGTTCGTCAGGGCTTCTGCCACGGAGAGCACACTGCCTGCAGCAGGGTCTGCCAGTCCGGCCTGCGGGGCATGGCCGAGGGCGGTGGCGATACCTTTCTTGCCGCGGTAGTCGAGGGCTACGACGCCGCAGTCGCTCAGCGGCAGTTGGATCTCACCCTGACACTGCTGGCGGGCTATCTTTCCCGTCACCGAGCGGTCTACCTTGTTGGTGAGCCAGTCCTTGCAGGCCACGGCCTCCAACTGCAGCACGCGCTCCAGGTATTCTTCTATCTTATCCTGTGTGTAGGTCACGTTCTCATAGTGGCGCTCCACGGTGTTGTCGCGCATGATGGTCTTCGGCGAGTGACCGAACATCTGGGCGACGTCCAGGTCGAAGGGCTTCACACCGTCGCCCTGCTTAAACGAGAAGTGAGCGTCACCGGTGGTCTCGCCGACGACGTACAGCGGGGCACGTTCGCGCTCGGCAATCTTGCGGACATGGTCGATATGCTTCTCGTCGATGAGCAGACCCATGCGCTCCTGACTCTCGTTGGCAATGATCTCCTTGCTGGAGAGGGTCTTGTCGCCGATGGGCAGCTTCGTCATGTCTATCTCGCCGCCACACTCCTCGACCAGCTCGGACAGACAGTTCAGGTGTCCGGCAGAGCCGTGGTCGTGGATGCTGACGACGGGGTTCACGTCTTCCTCACAGAGGGCGCGCACCAGGTTGTAGGCACGCTTCTGCATCTCGGGGTTGGCACGCTGGACGGCGTTCAGCTCGATACCGTTGGAATAGCGGCCAGTGTCTACCGACGACACCGAACCGCCGCCGAGGCCGATGCGGTAGTTATCGCCGCCGACGACCACCACTTTATTTCCCTTCTGTGGCTCTTTCTTCAGGCAGTCGCGCTTCGTGCCGTAGCCCACGCCGCCAGCCAGCATGATGACCTTGTCGTAAGCATACTTAGTATCGTTAGGCTCCTGATGTTCGAAAGTCAGCACAGAACCACAAATCAGCGGCTGGCCGAACTTGTTACCAAAGTCCGAGGCACCATTCGATGCCTTAATCAGGATCTGCTCAGGTGTCTGGTACAGCCACTGGCGAACAGGCAGAATGCTTTCCCAGTCCCTTTTAAGTGAAGAGTGAAGAGTGAAGAGTGAAGAATTTGCTTCCGCATCGTCAAGACGAGGGTATGCCGTCATATACACCGCCGTACCGGCTATCGGCCATGAGCCGACGCCACCGCCCATACGGTCGCGGATTTCACCGCCCGTTCCTGTAGCGGCACCGTTGAACGGCTCCACCGTCGTGGGGAAGTTGTGGGTCTCGGCTTTCAGCGAGATGACGCTCTCGATATCCTTCACCTGGAACCAGTCGCTCGTGCTCTGGTCCTTCGGTGCGAACTGCTCCACCACTGGGCCTTGTGCGAAGGCCACGTTGTCCTTATAGGCTGAGAGGATCTTGTTAGGGTTCTCCTGTGTGGTCTTCTTGATCATCGCGAAGAGCGAACTCTCCATCTCCTTGCCGTCGATGATAAAGGTGCCGCCGAAGATCTTGTGGCGGCAGTGCTCCGAGTTGATCTGTGCGAAGCCGAAGATCTCAGAGTCCGTCAGCGGACGGCCGTTCTGTTTCTCCAGTCCGTGCAGGTATTCTATCTCCTCGGGACTGAGGGCCAGACCTTCCTGCTCGTTGTATTCCTCCAGGTTCTCAACGTGCTTGATGGGTTCCGGCTTGATGTTGACGGTGAAGATGCGCTGGTCCAGACCGTCGTACATACGCTGCAGCATCTCGTCGTGCTCGGCGTCCTTGCTGTCAACGGCAAAGTACTCCTCGATACGGCGGATGCCCTTCAGACCCATGTTCTGGGTAATCTCCACGGCATTGGTAGACCATGGCGTGACCATCTCGCGGCGCGGACCGACAAAGTAGCCGGGCAGACTGTCGCCGTCTGTCAGCTCTGCGTTGCCGTAGAGCCAGCATAGTTCCTTGACTTCTTCCTGAGTGAGCTCGTGGTCCACCTCGGTGGCCACCACGCTCTGTTGTGGGGTTTTGAAAAAGCGAATCATCTCTTTTACGTTTTATTTTGTTGTTTGCATAATCTGTCGTAACTGCTCTTTTACCTGTGGCGACGTGGCCCTCTGGTTCATCTGCCTGACCACCGTCTGCTGAAATTCCGGACGCCGGTTCTCTCGTAGCAGGTCCATGATACACTGCTCCAGGGTCTGCCGCTCATTCGTGGGCATATTGGCTGAGATATTGATCATGTGACCGATGCCGGTCTCCATGATTAGGGGATTCTTCTCCTTGGTCATGTCGCGGTAGAGCTCGCCGAAGTAACTGGGGGGAATGCGGCCCATGAGGTAGTTGTCGTGCAGCGTCAGCATCAGAGCATAGCGGTTCAGGTCGCCACGGGTGACGATGAGACGCAGCGGCAACTTCTGTGTGTAGGGGTCGTCAAGGGTGAAGCGTCCGTAGCCGCGACCGCTGTAGTTGGGGATGATGCTGCTGGGCTGCCGCCCCAGCTTCATGGTCACCGTGGGTTGTGTCATGTCGATGGTGACGGTGCGGCTGTGGTCGAGGTCGTAGATGAGGCGTATATCGAACTTCTGCCGCCAGAAGAGACCGCGACCGTAGGGGTCAGTCTGGCTGACGACAAGTTGGCCGTCGCGGTAGGAGGTGTGGATGATGGGCATCCCCTTCTGTTTCACCCAGACGTCGCTGAACTGGCGAACACCGGCCTGCGGTGTCTGCCGGTCAATGATGGCGACAAGGTCGTCCCACGAGGCACTTTTATAGTAGAAGTCCCTGATATACTGTTGCAGGGCGGTCTGCAGCTCCTTCTGGCCGATGATGTCTTCTAAGATACGCATCATGACCGGCGCTTTGTCGTAGATGATGTCGTCGTAGAGTTTCGTCGTGTGGTTCGGCTTGTCCTGCCGCTGGGCGATGGGGTGGGTGGCCTCTCTGCAGTCGAGGGCCATGGCCCGTGCCTGATAGGTGCTCAGGAAGTTCAGGTCGTAGTCGCTCTTCGACAGCTGTTGACGCGTCATCTTCGATGCCATGAAGTTGGCCAGCACCTCCTTCGTCCATGCCTCTTCGGCTTGCTTCAGCGTTACGATGCCGCCAAACCACTGGTGGGCTGTCTCGTGGGCTATCAGCTCCCAGCGCCGCAACTGCTCATGGTGCGACGGCTTCTCGCTGAGGAAGAGATGCTTGTCCGACAGTAGCATGGCTCCGGGCAGTTCCATACCGCCAGGCTGGTAGTCGGGCAGGATGACCATGCCGAATTCCTCAAACGGGAACTTCACGCCAGTGTAGCTCTCCATCCAGCGTAGCGACTGGGAGGTCTCCTCGATGATCTTCGGTAGCTGCTTCACCTTCTCTGGCGTCTGCTCGCGGTGGAGCACGCATATCTTATATCCCTCACGCGTCTGTTGTTGTATCTCCTCGAAACGACCGGTGACAAAGGAGTAGAGAGAGGTGGGGATAGGGATCCTGCCGTCGCAGACTGTCGTCTTCCAGCCCTTGGGCACGTTCATCTGCGTGGTGAACTTCGCCCGCAGGTCGGGCTGGTCGAAGCAGGGGAAACACTGCTGGGCCTGGCCGGGTGCAAACTGGGTGTACGCATAGTCGCCGTGACGGTTCAGAGCCTTGTCCTGACAGACGAAGTTCATCTCGATGCTGTTAAGCCCCTTCTTCGTCATCTTCAGCGGGATGATGATGTGCTCGTTCTTCATGCCTGCCACGCGCTTCTTGCCGTTGACGAGGCAGGCGCCTGAGAAACGGCCCTGGAAGTCGAGCACGACGACGGCCTTCTCCTGGAGAAAAAAGCTGATGATGGCTGTCCCGTGGACGCGCTCCTTCTGCGTGGCGGGTATGTTGAAAGTCAGGTCGTAGCTCACGTCGGAGATGGTTCTTGTCCGATAGTCGGCCAACGTCTTCGATACGCCCTTCTCATAGATCTGTGCGCCTGCGCCGATGGTCAGCAGGCAGAGTAGCATGGTCAGTATATGCTTCATCGTCAGAATTTGGCCACAAAGGTACGAAAAAATTTTTAAATAAACATAAAGAAATCAACTATTCGCTCGTTTTGTCCGTTCAATGACTAATTTTGCAACCGCAAACGTGTGCGCCAAGGGCGCCTATTTATTCACAAAACAGAAAATGAGTATGAAAAAGATTATGATCATGAACCTTGCACTGGCAGCTCTGATGCTGACCAGCTGCGCCAGTAAAAAGGCACTGACGGAATGTCAGACGGAGAACAAGTCGCTGACGGCATCGCTTCAGTCGGCTAAGGAGGATCTGGCAGGCAAGAACGCCCGCATCACCAGCCTTGAAGAGCAGATTGCCTCACAGAAACAGGCATTGGAAGCCTCGAAGAAAGCCTATCAGGCTCTGCAGTCGTCGCTTGACAAGAGTCTGACGAATGCCTCGCAGAACAATATCTCTATCGAGAAGCTCGTCGATCAGATTAACGAGTCGAACCAGTATATCCGCCACTTGGTGGAGGTGAAGTCGAAGAGCGACTCGCTGAACCTCGTCCTGCAAAACAACCTCACCCGCTCGCTCTCGAAGGAGGAACTGAAAGAGGTTGACGTGCAGGTGCTGAAGGGTGTCGTCTATATCTCGCTGGCTGACAATATGCTCTATAAGAGTGGCTCTTACGAGATTAACGACCGTGCCTCGGAGACGCTGTCGAAGATTGCCAAGATCATCAAGGACTATAAGGACTACGATGTGCTGATTGAGGGTAATACCGACGACGTGCCCATCACGCGCGAGAATATCCGCAACAACTGGGACCTCTCTTGTCTCCGTGCCTCCAGCGTCGTTCAGGCTCTGCAGACGAAGTATGGTGTCGATCCGAAACGCCTTACGGCCGGCGGACGTGGCGAGTACAACCCCATTGCCGACAACGCAACGGCAGTTGGCAAGCAGCGCAACCGCCGTACGCAGATCATCATCACGCCGAAGCTCGACGAGTTTATGGAGCTCATCGGTCAGGCTCCGAAGGAGTAAACGGTAGGATAAACGAAAAGAGGGGATGCTCACGATGACGGACGGCATCCCCTCTTTTCGTTGTTTAGATGGCGTTGCGGATGTCGTCTTCTTCTGCTGATTCTGGGTCAATGACCATCCTTGTGCCGTCGTCGTCCAGTGTGTTCACCGTGTTCACCGAGCCAACGAGAATTCTCGTGGTTCGGATGTATATCGGTCGTGTGACAGGGGGCGTGTATCTGTTATTCTTCATGGTGCTCCCTCCTTATCTGATGATGACTTTCATACCATCCTTGATATAGATACCTCGCTGCGTGGGCTGCGAACTGAGTTCTTGGCCGTCGAGTGTATACCATCGGTCGGCGGTCGGTGCTGTCTCTGTCTCGCTGATTCCCATGGTGCCGTCTCTGAACAGTAGTCGGGCTGATGCACCGCTTGCCACGGTGAAGTAGGCGCGCAGTCCCTTCAGTGTGGTGTTGCCGCCACTGCCTTTCTTCAGCTCGCCACTGGCTGTCAGGAAGAGTCCCGTGGGGCCGATATCTGTCGGTGCTAACGTACCCGTCATTCTGGCGCTGCCGTGAGTGACTGTCTGAGCGGTGGCATCACCCTTCAGACTGGCTAAAGGGAAAAATGGATTCACCGATGTCGTTGCTATCTTTACTAAAAAAGGCGTTCCGGCGCTGACCGTGTCCGTCGATTCAAAAATCATGGCACCGTCGGAGTAGCTCGTAAACGTCCGCAGGCTGACATCACCTACAGCGTTGCCCGTAGCCTGTGCCATTGTGTTTGGGTCAATGTCGAACGGCAGGCAGAGCGTGTTCCAAACGCCGCCCTGTATCGTACGTCCCACCGTCACATCTGCCACCTTCGTTTCCAAAACATTCGCTACGTCATCCCGCAATGTCACCTGGTCAGCGGTGGAGATGACCACGTCGTCGAGAACGAAATAACCTTCATTGGTGCTGGTCAATTTGATGGTTATTGATGTGGCTGCACTGACGCCGATGAGTTTTAATGTTTCGCTATTAAAAACTTTTGAATCTGTTGTAATAGTGGTTTTCCATGTATTTGATCCATCGGGAAACCTGCCACCTCCGTTGATGGTAACGGAGAAACTGGCGTGTTTGCTACTAGAACTATTAGCGTATCTGAAGGTCAACACAGCATTACATGTCTCAGTGAGGTTGGAGAATTTTGGTGTGGTGGCATAAGAACGCTCCTTTACATTGACAAAATTAAAAAAGATAGTTTCCGGAAAGGCACCTCCGCCGTCATCACATTTGAAGAGTGTCCAGTTGTTTTTACTAGTAGTAGCGTAGGTGATGTCCGTAAACCCCGAGAAGTCCTCGTTGATAATGTCCCCTGTTGTCGCCCCAGCCGTGGCGCACGTAGCACCGAGCAGCAGCGTCAACAGGGCATGCTTGTAAAACTGTTTCATGTATTGATGTGGTTTTGGTTTTGCGCTGGCAAAGTTATAAACTTTTTTCCATATAACAGCCATTACGCCCCAAACATTTTTACATAATTGCGATTTATGGCCTTAAATTAGCGTTCTAAACCGTAGGGATGATTCGTTTCTAATGTCAAAGATCGCTTTTCTACGTTCGGCTGTCGACTGATGGATGACGGATAGACTGCTGACGCGCCAGGGAATTGCACCGGAGTTTGCAACCAGATGATGGTCGCCCGTATTTTGGCAGACAGAACAGCAGCCGTTTCCGACGATAGGTTTGCGGTGCGCTTGTAAATGTTAGCGACGACCGCTTGGTAGATGGTCGGAGTGCCGAATGGCGGTGCAAAGATACGGAGAAAGATCGGACGGTGCAAGAGCCAGACGGGGGCTGGCGGAATCCTAATTTGTCAAGTGGCTGACAACCAGCGCCGTACAAGCCGTTCTGACGGCTGCCGTCCCTTAGTACCTTTTGCCCTTCGCGTGCGTATGCGCGCATTACAGTGAAATGACGAAAAGAGGTGACACCCGCCGCACCGCCCACTGATTATCAGACAGTTGCATCGCCTGGTGGTCGCACCAATACCCGCACCAGTGGTCGCACCAAGTGTCGCACCAACCCTTCCGCCAATGTTTCACGCCAAAAGCCGGAAACGTACAAGCCGCTCGTGAAAATTTCGCGGCCTCTCAGAAAAATTTCGCGGCCTCTCGTAAATGTTTCACGGTCGTTCACTATCTCTTGGTGTCACCTCTGGTGCGACTATAGGTGCGACTTGCCTATGAAAAAACCATATTGAAAATCAGTAAGTTAAGTGCCAGGTGTAAGAGGTGTCACCTATCGTTTTTTATGGAGTGGCGCCCACCGTCCCTTGCTTCGCTATCTCCTCCGCCATCGCGTTGAGGGCTACGCAGTCAGCACGGCTGATGTGTCGTTTCCCGCTGTCATATGGCCAAGGGCTGAGAATGAGCAGTCTTCCTTCGGCGCACGCATCGAAGAGAGAGTCAGCGGGTTTGTAGTAGTCACGGAAACCGTTGTCTGTCAGGAGAATGAACGGATGCTGTTCGCGCAACAGAACCTGCATCACCTGCTTCTCGTCCGGCGATATGAATGGCGATACCATCACCACACCTCCGCGCGCCTCCAGTACACAGCTGTTCTTGTAGTTGCGCAGCGGTTCTGTACTGCCATGGATGGCCTGCTCCACCAATAGATGGCGTACATGCACGGTGGCATACCGCTCGTTCATCAGCAAAGCCACATTCCCCACGCCGTCGTAGCTACTGCTGCCGATGGTGATGCTCTTTTGTACGCGGAAGAAGCCAGGCTTGAGACGCTTGGTAGCCAGTCGCTGGGGGTTCATGTCGATGTAGCGGATGGTGTTAGGCAGTTGCGAGTAGTGGGCCATTGGCCGGATGAAGGGCATTTCTGCAAACACTGGCGCAAGGCGGTAGTAGGCCTCGTCGCCCATCTGCTCGCGCAGTGTGGCGGCGAGTGTCTGTAGCTGGCGGCTCTCTTCTTTTAGTTTCTCCCGAATGTTATTCGGGGTAATGAAAGAAGGGGCAGAGCTGGCGAAAGAAGGGGTAGTGATGGCGCGCCCTAATTTCTTTGCTGCCTGCCAAAAGCCCCTCGCCACCGTGCCGATGCCTTTGGGCATAGAGCGCTGCACATACAGCACTGCATGCAGATGATCGGGCATAAGACAGAAATGCAGCACCTGTACCTCTGGGTGATGCCGTGGTATGCTCATCAGACAGTCCACCAGCGCGTCGCCCAAGGCTGTGCGCACCACAAATGCTTTTGCGGGGTCGCTATTAGGCGTGATGAGCCCACCCAACACAGGCTGGCGGTCGGTCACCGTCATGGTAATATGATACAGGGCGGCCCCCTTCCATGCGGTGCCTGGCGTCTGCCATTGCCATTTCTCCTTATCTGCCATGTTGCCTTTGTTCGCAATTTGTGTGCAAACATACATATAATTCCTGGATTATACAACTGTTAGGGCAAAAAAGTATGGACTACGGCTCTTTTTCTGTCAGTACCTATGGGAAAATCTATTTTTATAGAATAGCTTCTATATTATATAATATAAAGGTGAAGAGCTTTTTATGTTTGATGTGAATCAAGAGGCGAAAAAAAATAAGCGATTTTAGTGAAAAAAGTCTCGAAAAGTTTTGGCGGTTACGAAAAAAGTCGTACCTTTGCACCCGCTTTCGAGAACACCACTCGATAAGCAAAAAGAAAGAGTTCTTTGAAAGATTTTCATAAACAGAGACAAGTAGTACAAGAAGCGAGTACTTTTCAGTACTTGGGTAACAAGATACGAACTGTCGATTCTTAGAGACGGCCGCTTATGTGGCTGTCTTGAGATAAATGAAGGATAGTCGTTCTGGGTAACAGAGCATTCACTTTGTGTGAAAAAAGATATTTTTACAATGAAGAGTTTGATCCTGGCTCAGGATGAACGCTAGCTACAGGCTTAACACATGCAAGTCGAGGGGCAGCAGGACGATAGCTTGCTATTGTTGCTGGCGACCGGCGCACGGGTGAGTAACGCGTATCCAACCTTCCCCTTAGTAGGGCATAGCCCGGTGAAAATCGGATTAATACCCTATGTTCTTCGTAGATGACATCTGAAATGAAGCAAAGGTTCACCGCTAAGGGATGGGGATGCGTCTGATTAGGTAGTAGGCGGGGTAACGGCCCACCTAGCCGACGATCAGTAGGGGTTCTGAGAGGAAGGTCCCCCACATTGGAACTGAGACACGGTCCAAACTCCTACGGGAG
>Ga0310695_10004574_pt1 | contig 25301 bp, 29 predicted proteins | sample RumenRJG_04DNA_FD_203882 | JGI IMG/M metagenome (GOLD analysis project Ga0310695, IMG submission 203882) | Bovine rumen microbial communities from Lethbridge, Alberta, Canada - RJG_04 (v2) (version 2) | ecosystem: Host-associated > Mammals > Digestive system > Stomach > Rumen | place: Canada...
AACAACGAACATCGTCGGCCATAACACCGATAGATACGGTTTGGGCGATTCCGTTCTGCACTTCTTCTTTGGCTTCTTTGTCCGGAACGTTTACAGTAAGCTCAAGAGCCGGTGTCCCACTGAATGTACCAGAAGTCTTGTAGCGGGCGTCGATGACACGGCCAATAATCTTTCCGTCCTTCTCGTTATGATGACGAATCAGCGGGCGGACGTACGGTTCAGTCCATGTCTTGACGGAGCTTTTCAAGCAATTCGGCATATAAGTCGTGAAATTGCGTGTATGATGCGGGGCAGCGTGCATTGCTTCGATTTCAACCATCAAAGAATCCGGATCAATCGTAGAAGCAAGACGATTGTCTGCCTCGGTCATATTCAGCTTGGTAGGTTTTGCACCTTTTTCGACTTCAAATTGAAGGTCACCGCCTTCAACGAAGTCTTCATGAATCATCAATGCCATTTCTCAGTTTCACCTGCCTTTATGTATCCCTATCTTGCAACTGCAATATGAGTTGTAGGCGGGGATATCATCTAAAGTAAATGCATGTGTATTGATAACAGCATCATGATCTTCCCGGTCTTCACTCTTGCCGAAGTTGACGTAGACCTGGTCTATTTTGAGCTCTCCGCAGGCTTTGACGTAGCCATACCAATAAGCTTTATCTACTATCTGGACAGCAAGGAATCTCAAGCGATATTCTACGGCATCAAAAGCTGCGCGCTTAGCGGCGACATCATCTTTTGCTTCTTTTAACCGTCTTTGGATATCCTTAAACATCTTTTTGAGCGTTTTGTCTATCTTGTCGTCCAAAAGTTTAGTAGTAAGTTTTTTGCTGGCAAAATCTTTAACCTTTGAATCCCGTATAGCCTTTTCTACACCCAATCCCATTTGCACGGCGGTCGTAGCTTTCAAAGACTTGCCAATCGAATGGAACGTCAAGGGCAGAATAAGGTCGGGTTTTTCATTGCGCTCACAAACATCATTACTTGCTGACGAATACTTTTTGTAGATTTCAGAGAATTTTTTTTGATAATCTTCTACGTGTTCTTCTGTTCTTGACATATTCGAGGACTCATTTAAATCAAGTGATTCCTTGATCGAAGCAGAAGACGTTCCGTGCTGATTCTTTGGCTGCATGGTTGAAGAAGCTGTTTTCGCTGCGCCGGAAGGAGCGGATTTGGACGGGCCAGATGTTCCAGTATTAGCGCCGCCGCCTCCGCCCGTCCCTGTAGAGGCAAGCTTGGCATTTACAAGTTCCATAGCGTTCGGCTGCTGGATAACATTAGCAAACATCTGAGAAGTATCCACATCATCAGAATCAATGCCGAGCATCTGACGAGCTTCCTGCAGAGTGATGAGATTGCCTTGGTACAGGTTAAGTGCATGGGTATCCATTTTGACGCGGGTTTCCGTATTGATTTCCTTGAAGCGGAAGTTTACAACATCATCTTCGCCGCCGACAGGGGAGAAGCCACCCTCCATTAAAAGTTCATTGAACATGAAGTTTTCAATCATGATGGCAAAAGTCTGCTGATAGAACTTCACCATGTTGTGAACCTGTGCTTCCATGGAATCTGCATCGGAAGCATTGCCGCCGCGTCCCATCATGGCCATGGACATGTTGAGGCCTGTGATAACACGCTGTTCGAAATACTGCAGATACTTGGAAGCGTCAAGTGCGGTGCCCTCGGCGCCGATTGCCTTAAACTCAGTAGCCTCATTGGTTACCATGATGCCATCTGCGTTCATCTGCTCTACGGCAGTCTTGGCTTCGGAGATTTCGCGTTCCGTGGCCTGCATTCCCGGCTGAGGAAGACCAATCTTCATCTGATACAAAGGCATGGCAAAACGATAGATAAGCTGGGTTACATTGCCTTCAATTTTGCGCAGAAGCTTTACGTCTTCCAGCACAGGCTGAATGATAGGTGTGCCAAAAGCATCGCCGCCAAACTTGTTCACATAAAGATGGATAACATCAGTCGGCTTGAATTTTTTTGTGTTTGAACCAGACTGTTGCTGATAGCTTTTGATAGCACCAGTCTTGTCTCGTTTTATCTGAATAGTAGAGGGGTCTACGCGGAAGTAGCCGCCCACAGGATTTGTATCAAATACGCCTTGAGCTTGAATGCCGCCCAACTGAGAACTGTCCACACGGGACTTGATGAGGAAAGCATTGGAGAACGTAACAAGGTCCTGACCAATCTGCTGAAACAGGATGTCGATTGGTGTTCCGGTTGCAAAGCTCATCATGTTCAGACGCTGACGTACATATCTAGCTGCATCATCATTGTTGGATACGATAGAGTAACCAGCTTTAAAGAGAAGCTGTGAATAAGTGAGTACAGCTCGCTCGATATAAGGTTCAGTGTTTACAGCATTTTTGATCATCTTCAGGTCAATGGGGGAGGACTCAAAGTCCTGATTATCTGACTCCCCCTGAAAACCGATTGCCTTAATGACAAACTGGTCTGCGTTGCCCTGATTTATCTGCACGCCCGGTGAGCTTGTGTTACCACCAGTGGAGGTGGTAGAGCCGCCGGGAGCTTCGTGAACATCATGACGTTTCCAAAACATCAGTTTTGATAAATCCAAGTTCTATTTCTCCCTTTTGTTATTATGGACAAATTCCAGAATACTCTCGCCCAGTCAATTGTTTGTATCTAGCTTTTAGCTATCAGATGATTTTGCCTTGTATATATCTAACTCACAAAGTTCTGCAACAGCCTGTTCTTCCGTGTAGCCCTGAGATACAAGATAATCGATGTGGTTTTGGGTAATTTTCTTTCCATTAGGCGCAGTGTATTTGGAATACAGGCTGGGGTCTTCCATAAGGCCAAGCTTGATAGCAGCCTGGTCGTGGATCTTCCGACGATAATCGCCGTCTTTGACCACATAATGTTCGTCTTTGGAAAGCTGATCGATAGCCTGTTCTTCTGTATATCCCTGAGCCTTGAGATAGTCGATATCGTTCTTGGAATAATGGCGTCCGTTCGGAGCCGTGATACCAGAATCGTCTTTCCCTCTGCCTTTTTCCCAGGAACGGAGTTCTCGATCTTTTCCTTTGTACTTCGAATTCTGCGACAGTTGTTCGATAGCTTCCTGTTCGCTAAGGCCTTGGCTCTTGAGATAATCGATATCGTTCTTGGAGTAATTGTAGCCATTCGGTGCTTTAATACCGGAATCGTCGCCTCCAGTACCGGAACCTGCCTTACCCCAGTTCTCCCAACTCCAACGGTCGTTGGATTCATTGGAAGTACCATCGTAATCAGCAGAAGCATTCCAACCACCTATTACACCTGCGGATTCGTTGGCTGTCGTTTCATTGTTCTGTCCTTGCGTAGTGCCAGAAGAATTGTAACCGGAGCTGGATGTTGCAGCAGAGCCATCTGTATTTGCAGCTTCGTTGCCGGACTCTCCTGAGTCGAATACATTGCCACTGCCAGAACCTTCACCGTTGTTATTCTGTATAATAGCTGTAGAATCGGTAGCCTGGGACTGCGTTTCGTTGTGCATTTCTGTAACGACTTCAGGCTGAGCAAATACATTAACGCCTTCTTTAAGAAGTTTGCCTTTTGCTTGTGCTTCCTGAAGCGTCATATTCAAAACATCTTTGGTTACTTCTACCGAACTATCCAAGTAACGATACATGTTATAAAGAGAATTCTTGTAATTTTGGTCATATTGCGCACGCGATTTACGGAGAATGGAGTTGGATTCGGAATCCAGATAATTGGCGCTGTCTCCATAGGCTTCGCCATAGTAACGCTCGCGCTCTTTTTCTGCCGCATGCCACATACGCATATGCTGAAGCGTCTGAGTGGTGGAGCAGATTTTACGGAAATGACGTGTGCGCTGATTGCGCTGCACTTGTGAACGTTCAATCGCGTCGCCAAGATGCTGCAGGTTTCTATCTGGGATATCTACAACATCGCCATAGTATTTGCGCGTCAGTATATTGATATCGCCTGTGCCGACCTGAGTCATAATCATCATCATGGCCTGGAAATATTGACGTAGTGCATACTGAAGCTGCTGCAGATAGTAAGACTGCAAGTCAATCTGGTCTTTCTTGTAAGAATCCTGCGCAATCTGAACCAACGAACGCGGTACTTTGACCGTGATAGGTTTATTTGTCGGATCAGGAAACATGGCAGGGAGACCAGAGACAACCGGAAATTCTTCCGTGATATCCGTTCCTATGTGATATTTCTTAGGTATGTCAACAGTTGGGTCTATCCATTTAGGCGGTTCTTCAGGGCCTCCGATAACGGGAGGAAGATCGCCGCCGCCTTTCGGCTGCCATGGATCAATGTTTGCTTCTCCGCCGCTGCCATTACCGGTTTTTTCCGGTTCCCATTTCTTACCGCTATCGCTAGTATGAGGTGGATTATCGTGGTCATGGAAGTGGTCGATTTGCCCATCATGAATAGGGGTAAAAGAAGGGTTGTCCGGATTCGGATTGTATTCTCTGTGCTCTGTTTCGGTGGTTTTGTCCCATTCTTTTTTATGCGGAATCCACTGTGGTTCGCCGCCGTCTGCAGGAACATAAGGATTTGTTTCACCCGGAGGATAAACAACAACGCCAGGAGGCGGATTCTCATAACGGATAATCTGCATCCGAAGCTTGAGCTTCTTAATCAGGTCCTCAATCGGACCGGAAAGACCTTCTGGCAAGTCATGAACAAGCGGAAGGATTTCGTCATATTGCTCGATAAGGTCCTCCATCGGGTCTGCAGCAGGCCCTGTAGGAACCAATAAGTCTTTGTCTAAAACACCTTCTGAACGATAGTTACGTTCTTCCTGCAGTATCGGTTTATACAGAAGGTCGTTCCGATGTTCATCAGCCAACAGATTCCACCTCGCATTCTACGCGTTGCTGATAATGGTTTGAATTCTACGCCCTCCAGATTCCGTAGAGAATTCTACGGAGTGCTGACTCCCGTTTGTAATTCTCAATCTGTAGAAAGAGATGTAAAAAGAATAGCACCAGGGGAGGGAGACCTGGCGCTATCGAAAGGATGATTTATATAACTCGGGCGGGAGAAGTACCCGGAGTTACCAAAGTGAGCGTCCGTAATAACCGGAACCTGTACGCGAGCCCCAGATGCTGCCACTGCTTCTCGATGGAGCATTGACTGGAATCTTGACCCACTTCTGGTAGTCTCCTCGACGTTCGCCAGGCGCTTTGCCTATTTGCCGTGGAACATTTCCCCAGGGGTTACTGCACGGAGCAGAGATTTCTCTCAAGGCAGCGTTGGCGCGGTTTGCGCCAAGCTGCGTGTTCGTGAACTCGATTATTGTAGTGTGTTCCACTTCCTTGATTGCTTTAGCTAGGGTGGGGAACTTCAGCACGAATGCCAGGTAAGCAAGGCCTAACGCATCTACGAAATGTTCGTTTTTTGATGTATAGACCGGCTGGCCGGACTGTGTCATGTGGTCCACTTCATAATCGACAAGCTGCTTATGGAGTACGTCGTCATATGGGGAAAGGATTATCTGGTCACGTTCAAATGCCAGACATAACTGGGATACCATGAACTGCTTCAATGGTTCCTTAGTCATCTCTTTGGTGACCGGGTCCATGACATCAAGTTTGTTGGCAAACTGCCAACCAATGACTTTGGTCTTGAGTCCCGTACCAGGATGCTCATCGCCATATATATGTAAACGCTCCAACTGGTAGTCGCCGTAACCTCTATCTATGAATATCCATGCTGGATTGTAGATGCGGTTTACCTTGATTATCCAGTTTACTGCGTTATCCAACGTGTACTCTCCACGAGGAACCTCTATTCTTTTCATTACCCAGAACTTCTTTTGTTTTACATCATAGTCAAGAACGATAATGGAAGAAGAACTCTGGAATTTATCGAAGTCAACCCCGACACAACGGAATATGTTCTGTGGCGCTCTATCCATTTCATGGTTATAGATGAACTCCATAGGATAAGGCACATGGTCGTCGCTTAGTTTACGCACCTGCGCATCGGTGAGTCTATCGTAGGTGTAATTCATTTTGGTTTTGGCCGCGTCCACTTTATCTTTCGGGAATACGCCGGCCTCTTCTGTACCGAACTCCGCAAGAACTTCATGCTCGTACTGAAGTGCAGTAAGCTCTGCCCGGTTGGCATCATCCATCGCTTTGGTATACTGTGGGTTGTCCTGAGAAGGGTGGAAGAATTCTGTGAAGCCCATTTCTGGATTCGTGCACATATTATAGAATGTGCCGCGCTTACCAGTAGGAGTGGAGGAAGCGATGATGCCGATATCGGCACGCTCGTTCGCGATCATGGAGATGGTAGCGTAGTCGCCATCGGCCATGTAATCCACTTCGTCCAAGATAAGTAAGTCACCACGCTGGCCACGGGTAGATGCTGCGTTAGTGCCCGAGGATGCACCAGTTGTAAATCCCTTGATGCGGGAGCCATTGGCGAGCTCAATTAGATAAGGATTATTTTTTCGCCGCCGCACTTCTTTTTTGAGCATAGGCGAGTTATCGATCATGTCATTCATATCTTGGAAGGCTTTGCTTACCTGGTTGTCATACGGTGTGATGAAGAGGACGACGAAGCTCTTATGGGTAAAGGCCGCGTGAAGGGCCTTTGCTTCCATAACAGTAGTCTTGCCAAGGCGCCGCCCGCAACGAAATACCTGACGCAAATCATTGCAGCGGAGCATGTCTTCCTGGTATTCTCTTGGTTTGAACTTAACCATCTTCTTCAGATTTGTGTCATATATCTGCAAGAAAGCATGACACCAGAGAACTGGGTCATCCATAATCTTCTTCAGTTTCATCGCTTGTACAGGCGTCATCTTTAATGCCAACTATTTTCCCTCCAACATAATCAAATAAAAATTGCGCGCATTGGCTTACTGGAACGGATTGCTGTAAAGATCCGAGTTTGATTTTTGGCCGCCGCCGAAAATTGCAGACATTGCACCTGCAATAGCTGCACCGCCGATGGCTTTCTGGGGAACATCATTGCCGTATACCCAGTCCATAGCAGTATGGCCCTGGGCAGCTTCAGCGTTTATCTGTTTTTCAAACTGTCTCCGGAGCTTGTCTTCTTTCGTGCCGCTTAAGCCGTATTTATCAGCTACTTCCTTGAAATTGCCGTCTTTTACGCCGGCCATATCTGTCTCGAATTCCTGTATCTTATTGGAAAGGCGAGTACCGAACATATATTTGTCTGCGTTGCTATCTGCTTTTGCCGCACGAGCCTGCATCTTAGCCAGCAGGGCGTCGCCGCCTGATTTCTGCCCAGCAGGTTCTTCTCCTCCGGATTGAGTATGGGTTTCGGCACCACCAGATTGTGGAGTAGAAGTTTTACTTTCACTGAATGCCGAAGGATTAATTGAGCCATCAGCAACACCTTGCTGATACTCTTCTTCCATTTCTCGATTGAATTTCTCATTTGCAGTTTCAACTTTTTGATTGTCTTTATGGTTATCTTCTTGGGCTTTTTTCCATTTTTTGTCGGCTTTTTCATAGGCGCTTAATTGCTCATCAGACATACCTAAGCCGCCATATGATATGGAATCTGCCTGATCTGCGGCATCCCAGGCTGCATTGGCTTTTCTAAAACCAGATGATGCGCTCGTAGAAGAACCTGCACGTTGCTTTAATTGTTCTTTTAACTGGCGTTGTTGTTCACGCATTTCTGCCTGCTGAAGACGGCTGCCGCCATCACCTAAGTGTCCGGTTTGACGAGCATCTTCAATTTTATTTGCAAGGCTTTGTTGTGCTCTGGCGTGTCGGTTTATCGACTTTTCGACAGAATTTGCATTGTCGACTCCGTCTTTTGCCTGGGCTGTTCTCTGTTTCAGCGCATTGGTTGCCCTATCTTCTGCGGTCCGGGCACCGCGAGCTTCCAGACCTTCGTGGCCACTCTTACCGGATATTTTATGCGCAGCAGTTTCGATGCGTCGCTTGCGCATTTCTGCATCGGAAACGCCATGAGCTTTATCAAATTCATCCAGCGAAGAATTGTTGATTCTAAGCCCACCAGGATTTTGCTGGGCAATTTTTGCTTCAGCGGCACCGCGCCTTGCTGTTTCGGCTTTTTGCGCATTAATCCGTGATTGTTTAGTCGGAGAATGACCGTTAGATAAAGTGAGCGGTGTTTTTGATTTTGCGGAATTTCCGTAGTTATCCAGTAGCCATTGCGTGGAGCCTTTCTTCAATCCTGCATGTGCGGCTATATCTTCCAGACCGGCTTTTCTGCCTAATTGGTTTGCTGACGTCATTAATTTGTCAAAAGTTTTCTGGCCAATGCCGTTACTTGCACCAAGGATTTCTTTTTTAGCGCCGGTAAACAGCTTTCCCCATTTCGTCATTTTTGCCAATTATCTCACCTCACTTCAACATATATTTGGCTTCATTGCCCAGCATAGCTTGCTGAGTGTTATATCTGGAGCGCTGAGCGATAGCCATACCCGCCTGGCGCATCGTATAAGTCTGTTCCGTATCACTGAACGAAGCATTCTGGAATGCCTGTTGCTTTGCCATCTGGGAAAGGTGGCGGTTCCATTGTCCGTAGGAGCGCATAAGGTTTGCCGCTGTCTGTGGTGCTGCAGCTAATGCTTGCATACCCATGTAAGCAAACGGGCCCATCAAAGCGCCCATTGCTGCATCCATACCGGCATCAGCCGTTGACGCCAGCACGCCTTTTCCCTGCTCTCTCGATTCGTTATAGGTATCCTGGGCAAAATAGATGCCGGTTCCCCACCTAAGTGCTCCGCCTAAGCCTCCGCTTTTTCTGATCATAGAGGCCATTAAACCCATTCTTTATTCCCCCTCAATGTCTGAGCGCATTAAGCGCAAAGACCAAGTCGCCGGTTGCACCGGCGTTATCCAAATAACTGCGGGAAGGGTGGCGTTCATACTGCTTCGGCGTATAGTCCGGAGTAGCAGTAGTAGGATGGGAATCGATTGTCCCCATGTTGGAAGCTTTTATATCTTGTCCCGCTTTCATGCTTCCGCTAATAAGAGAGGCTGCTGCTATTGCGACAAGTCCCTTTTTTGAGAACTTCATTCTGCCACCGATTTTTTCATACGTGCCTTTTCTTGCATCATGAACAAGGTGTTCAGGGGTGTAGGTAACCATACTCTTTGCCAGGTTGCCGACATCACGGCCAACTGCTTTATAGAACTTTCGGGCCGTTTTGCTGGTTAAAGCCTTGTCTGCGTAGCTTGATCCGCCTATCAGGGTCACACCTGCAAGCTGAGATGCCTCTTTGCCTAATTCGGCAATGCTTTTGCCTACCCCGACTATGCCCCATTTTGCTAGGCCTATACCTGCGCTTGCGGTTTTGCCAACAGCAGTTTTCGTAAGATTCCAAGCGCCTTCTTTAGCATCATCCGCTACGGCGCCTACAGCTCTGCCCAATCCATTGGCTGCGCCCTTGAACGGTCTAGGGACGGGGACGCTCCCAATTAGCATAGGGATACCATTATCACCCCAATGATGTTTTTCGTAGATATACCCTGCCATTAGTAATCATTCGTAGTCTGGTAGATATGTTCTGCTACGCCAAGGCCTGCTGCAGTAGTGATGACGCCTGCCTGAAAAGCTTCTTTGTCGGCAGAATGGAAACCGGGGCCGCGCATACTCTTTAAGAGTTCGCGGGCGGGCATCCCGGCGAATGAATTGCCGATTGTCTTGAATGCGTTATATGCCTCCCCTGAAGACGGGATAATACTCATATAAGATACCTCCTATTTTTCTTTTAACTAATAAACGGAATACCAGTATCTCCGTTTGCGACTTCATTTGCCGCGATATACGAGCCAGCGATAGTTGCACCGACGCGAGCTTTACTAAGTTCGCCTGCGCGGTTATACATCAAAGATTTTGCGCGGTCGCCCCAACCGATTGCTTCCTTTGTGTTTGGGCGAATCACTGCCCGCAGCGCCGGATTGGTCATGATGCGCCGATCCAGAGCGCCTGCGATAGAATTTATCGCGTCATTGCTGTGAAGATAATGCTGGCCGCCTTGCATCGCGGTCTCTATCAAACCTTCAAAAGCCATTCTTAATCCTCCTTAATCTCTTTTGCGTCGACGAGCGTGCTGGCAATGATATCTGACAAAGCTGCATCTGTGTCCGTATCGTCGCCCTTGTCCTTGTTGTCCTTGCGCGTCATCATGAGAAGCTGATAAGCGTTGTCTCGCTTCTTGGAAATACGTTCATACGCGTCCCATGCTTTGGATACGGTCGGCTGCTTGATTTCTTCGCCATGTTCAGATACGCCAGCTACGATTTCAATAACTGGAGTTCCTTCTTTGGCCATAAGGGCGCGACAGCGTTCCAGCATGATGTCCAGGCCTACGATTTCATTTAAGAGAACCTTATCTGTATAGGATGCGTTCTCGATTCCGATGTCTTCTGCATAAGAGCAGGTGCGAGCTTCAATCTGCGCAACCTCCATGGGACAGAACTCTCCTTCCGGAGCCAGGTCGTAGGGGAGAAGCTGGCAGGATTCAGAATACGGACATTCATCTGCCTTACAAATAATAGGAATGCGTGCAAACATGCCGGTTTTCGTAGCAATCATGGCATGAGCCGCTTTTGTTGCTTCAATGCCTTTTGCGGACATACCCCAGCGATTGCCGCCCGCCAAAGCTGCTTCAAAGTTCCTGCGGTCATCGATTGCTTTGAGGTTGGTTTCAGGATCATCCATGTCAGTCAGAAGGGGGTTGTCTTCTGGCGCTATAAGATCCGTTCCTTTCTCTTCAGCCACGTTTCTTATCCTCCTTCTTGAAGCTTATGTCCCAGTTTACTTCGTATTCTCCTGCGGTGAAGCCGTAGACTACGGTTTCATCTTCAGAGCCATAGCTCTCAGAAATAATGTCTACATCTCTTAAGATATAGCGTCCGTTTGAAATAGTGTGAACACCTTCCAGCTGCATCTTCGTTTGGATTGCTCCTGTAATGCTTACAACATTCGGATGTACGTTGCGGTCAACATCAACACTGAAAGAGAATGTACCGTCAACCTTTCTTCCATCCACGCTAATCATATAAACCCTCCATTCAATAATTCTTATCTGTTGATTACTGTGTCAGGCGGTTGAACATAGAGTCAGCCATCATGCCTGCACCAATGACTGTGCCGCCTGCGATAGCCATGTTCTGCCAGTAACGGTCATCTGCCCGTCGGCCGCCCGCTTTCATAAACGAGCTGTATTCAGAGCCGTGAATATGCAGGGTTCCCTGCTTATTTGCCCGCGCTTCTTCCAATCGGGAAGTCAGGTTGGCCTGTGCTTGTTTCCGAAGTCCTTCGGGGAGGTTTGCGCCGTACTCTTTGGTCATCTTTTCAAATTGAGCCAATTCCTTACTGCCCTTGGCAATACTGATATCCATGCCCGTCAGGGTATGGCCAAGATCGCCCATGGCTTCTCCTACACGGCCGAATACGCTGCCGATAGGGTTAAGAGCTTTTCCCATATAAAATGCCTCCTATAAGCTGATATACTTACTCCTCATCTATTGTTGATATTACGATTTGCAGAGCTCTTATTGCGGAAATTGTACACATTGAAAAACCTTATAGAGGTCTGAAAATTCCAAAATTTTATATTTCAAATAGCCGTTTTTGATGCGCCTTAGAAAAACGGGGTCTGAAAAATCGAGTTTTTTGGGCGCAGCAAAATAAGGCCTCTACAAAATGTAGAAGCCTATAGGGGGTTCAAAATTTCAGATTTGATATGGAAGTACCAGGTATGTTTGTTACAGTTTCGTTTTCAAAAGTTGAGCCCCCAGGGGTAGTTCTCACGCCGCTCAGTGAGGCTCCTCGGAAACGGGGCAGCTTAATGGGCGTACAGAGCGCCAAGAAATTTTTATGTATCAATAGGAGGAAATACTATGAAGAAAGTAGAAGACGAGGCACTTACTGTCCGTCTGGATGCTGAATATCAGGCGTTTCGGGCGGGTAAGAAGGTTCGCGGCATCGAAGTAATCAAAAAAGCCTGGTACTCCGATGAAGAGTATCAGGCTTATGTTCTGGTACGGGAAACTGAGAAAGGCGAGGTTATTATGCCTCCACTTTATTCTGTTCCTGTAGGGCGAATGGACCGATGAAGAGATTTATCAGTGCGTCACAATTTGCCTTGTTGTCATCTTGATTAAATAACCGTGCTGTGTCTAAGGCTTTATGGAGTGTATCCTGGGAAGGGTATGCTCCTGTGAGTATGGAGGTATAATCTGCCAGTTGTTCTAAGTAGTAATGGCAGTATCTGTCTCCTTGAGCTAAAACACAGAGGTTGTGGGCAGCAAGGTGAAATGTGTCGTACTGATCCGGTGTGAGATTATACATAACTATGGCCTCCCTTTAATTTAGGCTATATTTCTCTATGTATATCATACTGCACCAAGTCATTATTGTCAAGAAAATTTTAGGAGGTATACATCATGTATGTAAAAATCAATGGCAAATTCCGTAGTCTCAACCGCATTATCGCTGCAGTAGCAGTGGTAGGGGCAATTATCACCCAAATATACATACTGCCGGAGGCAGTCCATGCAGAGGACCACTTCCAGCAGCAGGTAGTTGATTCTTACCGCAAATAAGAATCAGCAAAGAAAATGTAATTGTGCGTAGGGCCGTCGAGCCCAGAAAGGATGATATAACCATGTATATCAAAGTTAACGGCAAAATGAGAAGTCTCAATCGTATTCTGGCAGCTATTGCAGTAGCTGCCTTTGTGGCTGCACAGGCATATATCCTGCCTAATGCAGTTCATACTGAAGAAGGCTTTCAGCAAGCCGCTGTGGACGCCTACCGCAAATAAGCGTCCATACAAAGTATACTACCTGACGTCACGGTAGTCAAACAGAGACGATGATCCGCCTTGTGAATAAGGAACTGTGAAAGCCAGTTTTAAATGGATGCCCCTGTGAGAGACAGGAGTAAATAAATATTTATCTATATAGGAGGGTTTTCTCATGGAAAAGAAAATCGAAATCAAAACTCAGGAAGCACTCGGTCGTGTTATCGAACATGACTTAAATAACGGGTATAGGGGGTTCACCCTTACCTGTCTGTGCTTCGACGGGTTCGGTAATTGCCGGCCCATTCCGACAGCTATGCCTTCGGGGTTCATCTCTCCGTATATCGAGAAGAAGATTAAGTCGATGTATACCATTGGCACCCTGGATGGTGGCATGACTATGCTGCCGCGTCACTTCGACGGAATGGTTGAAGTACAGGTGGATGACCCCAAAGCTCTGGGCATTCTTCGCTACCAGAAGATACTGCGTATCTATGAAACTGGTATGGAGGCTATGTACCTAAAGGGTATTACGGATGACGAATCTGACGTACCTTTCTTTGAGGGGTACTTCGTATCCACTTCTGATCCCGACAAAGTTCGGGACGTTTGCAGGAACGTTATCCTGCCGACCGACTATGTAATGAATAGCCAGTTGACTGGTAAACCGCGCCGGGTTGTTGAGTACAACACTCGTGATCTTGGGCGTGTCACTGCATCCCCTGGTATGACTAAAGCTGGGGCCGCAATCTTTCCGGGTAAAGGCTGTGGTACAGATTGGAAGAAAGTCTTTCATGATTCTTCTTCTGGCGGCTGGGATCTTATTGCCCAGTACAAGGAAAATCCGACATTCCGCGAACTTCTTGCAAAGGAATGTGAGGAAAAGAATGTCAAGATTAACCTTGATGACCTGACCGGAAAAGAAACGGCAGACTTTGCTACCAGATGGGGTCATCTGTGGGCTCCATGTGTATGGTTCGACGAAACGCCTATCCAGCACTTCGTTATCCATGGTGGCAAGTTTGTTGACAGAGAAGGATTTGAGTTTATGGATGGCACGGCATTCGTAGATAAATCTTTCGTTGCTAAGACAATCGAAAATCATCCTTCTCTGAAGGGGCGGTATCATATCGACCCGGATGCCTGCTGGGGTAAGATCTTCCAGGACCGTAGCTTCGGTGTTTGCAAGGACACTGTTATGGCTGATGAGCAAGCCTGGATTCAGCGCATGGTTGAAGTTCAGGGTTATGAACGGGGATACAAGGATTCGTATCTCTATCGTGATACTTGCACAGAAGAAGAGAAAATGCACTTCGTTCTCTTCTGTCTGTCGAAAGGAAAACTTGGCAAATATGCTAAGACAGAACTTCATATTCTGCATAGTCATAACGTTGCCAAGGATTCCGACATCGATATGTATGTCGACTTCAATGCACTCAAAACGGCGTTCGACCCGAGTGTAGAAAGCGGCATGCATCTTCTCCAGACTAGCCATAAGGGTAACACCACTGGTCACATTGGCACGCAGACAATTCAGTCTATGGCCGTTGCAGATTTGGAGAGTACGAAGGAACTCGTGGAAGAACTTTCTCGTCATATGGCGGAAAAGAAACTTACGAGTATCATTCGTGAGGAAGGCAGCATCCCCGCAATTGAGGATTTCATTGGTGAGCATGCTAACTGCAACCAGATGGTTGATACGGTAGCTCCTGAATGGAGTCTTAATTGCTGGGAACCGGCTTTCGAGAAACGTGCTCGTAAAGCAGTTGAAGGTGTGTGCACTGCTGTGAATACGCTTTCGCTCGAAACGCCGTATCGTCATCTGGTTCTCGCACCGGATGATGCTATGTTCTTCGGGAAACATATCCTGAAACAGCATGAAGATGGACAGGCAGATGTCCTCGTTGCTGATATGAAGAAAGATGCCGAGATGATTCTCAACAAATTTCCGAAACAGCATTATGAAGAATTTGTCTGGGCGGTCAACACTGGATTTTTCCAGTATCAGCAGGCTATTGCTGAATCTGACCTGTCTGACGAAGACAAACGTCTGCTTGTTCGTCGGATGGCACACACGGGCATTGGTGTCATTAAAATCCCGGCTTACGACCAGATGATGCATAAGATTGCTGGTGCAGACTATGATATCGACTCGGTATCGGCCTTCACTGACAAACGCATTGTATCTCTGTACAAGAAGCTGGAATGCTGTGGCTGCATTTACATCAAGTAAGGAAGCCATGGTCCGAAGACCTAAAACTGCGCATTAAAATAGCCCCTGCACACACAGGGGCTTAGGCTTCACCAAAGGAGGTGAGAACCATGAGCAAATTGCTCTTGCTTGCTGCGATTGCCGCAGCGGCATCAGTGATTGCTGACCTTGTACTGGTTCAGTGGCTCGTTGAGCTGCTAACTAAATGAGGTTAGTTCCAAAGAGAGGATGATGGAGTCACACCACTCCGGACTCTCTTTGGATGCTTATATTGTATCACTTTCTGAATTATCAATCAAGTATCTATATTGGAGGAATTCATCATGACTAAAGAAGAAATCATGGCAAAAATTGCACAGGACAAAGTACACTGCGCAAAGGTAGCTCCGTTCATTCCAAGCGGTGCCGCTATCCGGGGCAAGGGAAAACAATTCATTGCTCCCAGTCAGCGTGGTAAGCTGGCATACTTCTCCGTTGCATCTTTCCGTAAGATGTGGCAGGGAATTGAGGTTACAGCTTCCCTCATCAAGAAAGAAGCTGATGCAGGCCTGAACGTAGGCTTCTATGCCTGGGTGAACTACATTCTTAACACCAACAAAAATGTAGGCGAAGTAACGAACATGTTCAGCACTTTCGCATCCACGTTGGTATGGGCTGCCCGTGCCCTTAAAGGGGATGTGGCTGGCATGAAAGATGCCGTAACTGTGTTTAAGGCTATCTGGCCCGAATGCAAGGAAGGAACGAAGACATACGAATCTCCGCTCGGCGCTGCCCGTAAGGACGGCGACAACTTCCTGGTTACGGAAATCGATGAAAACCAGGCACACAAGGTGTTTGACGCTACTGCCGGAATGGCACTTACGGCTGAGAATATCTTGGCTGCATCACAGGACTTAATTGCCTGTGGCCGGTTCTATCAGGAACTGACTATCGATGCAGCAAAGAAGGGAACTCAGATTGAGATTCCCCGCGTAGAACGTCTGCAGGCAGTCAAAGCACTGTCTCGTAATGCCGTACATGCTGAACTCGATTTCGAGCAGCGTGTCTGCAACATTAATGCAGCAGTCTGTGAAACCATCTCAAAGGTTAAGACTAGCAAGCCGCTTGTGTATAACGAGCAGAAAGGCCGCTATGAAAGAGCCAAAGAGGAGAAACCCGTGCTGGACACGGAAAAGAGAGAAATTATCGAGGTTTCTCTTCATGACATCTACAATGACATTCGTCAGGTAGGTGTTGAGTCCGTTAAGGAACTCGGTTCCGCACTGATGATGTGCGGTGAACGTGAACTGCCTACCCATGTTACCAATGCAGTTAATGCATTCGGTGTAGGCGATGATTTCAAGAACGCAGAGTATCTTGAAGTCGTAAAGCTCTTTAAGAGCATGTATGACCGCCTGGCAGCATCCTTCGCAGCTGATGACGCTAAGCTGCGTGAGATGAAAAAGAATGAACTGGATTATGAATCCGCTAAGTCCATTCTTAAACAGCAGAAGAAAAGCTGCTATATGTCTGTACGCAACAGCCTGCGTCAGGGGCTTAAAGGACTTGATCCTGTTCAGTGCCAGACTGCTGTGCTCAAAGCAAGCATGATGGAACAAGCTGACAAACAGAAAAAGAATCCTAACGAGAAAGTTGGTATTGGCTCCTTTGTTGATGCTGCCCTCGATGCCGAGAAACTGCTGTGGACCATGAACGTTGCCCTTAAAGACAGCGATAAAGTGGCACGCGTAGCTCGTACTTGTCTTGACGAATGCAACCTTGAAGAAGGTTCTGTAGTTCGCTTCGATGAGACTGGCTATGCCGTATGCGGTGACAAGGCAGCTTTCAGCATGGAACTTGCTGGTTCTGATGTGGATGTCACTATCCATTATGACGAATCCGGCAAGGCTTATGCCGAGGCATCCATTGAGAGCCTGGTGAAGGTTCCCGAGGCAGATAAAAGCGAGATTTGCTTCATGACGAAAGCTAACGCCGCAGTCAAAGAATTTCTCGTTAACTGTCAGGGAGAAGAGCTGACTCTCGTGCCGTTCAAGAAGGTTGGTGGAAGAGTTATTCGCGATGCTGTTCTGGATAAGAACGGTAACGTAGTAACCAACTTTATTTGCTCTGTCATGGGCGGCAAGGCATCCAAGCGCCTTAATAATCTTTATAACAACCGCAAGGGGACGATAAAGATGGCTCGCCTTTTGAAGTTTGGCAACAAACAGTATGCGTTCGTTGTACTGGGCAATGTAGCCAAAATCGAAGGCGAGGAAGCTCCGGCGCCGACTGCTCCCAAAAAGGCAGTCAAGATGAGTCTTGCATCTTATTTCAAAACAACGAAGGTTGAGAAACCGAAGGAAGAAGCTGCACCGAAGAAATTCAGTGTAGCAGACTACTTCGCTTCCAAAACCTTCAAAAAGTATTAAGTTGCTTCCGTCCTGTCATAAGACGTTAAACTGGACGGTTGAAACACCAAAAGAAAAAGACCCTCACCACGAAAGGAGATGAAGGTCATGGGTAAGTTATTATTGGCGCTGCTGCTTCTAGCCATCGCCATAGTAACGGCTAACGTAATCTTAGTTAGTTGGCTCATTGAGTTCCTGACTAGATAAGTTAGTTCCGAAGGGAGGATGATGGGAATAGGAGTCCCGGACTCCCTTCGGTTACTCTTGATTATATCATCACTTCTTTATGATGTCTATTATTTTATTATGTTTTAGTCGGTCGTCGCGCCGGCAGATGTACTATAGGAGGTACTTGTCATGATGAACACGAATTTCTATGCCCACACTGTTGCTACTGTTATCAAAGTTGGAGATAAGGAGCTCCAGCGTACGATGTACGTTAAAATGAGCCAGCTTCAGCCGAAACAAGGCGAAACGAAGAAGTTCTACGAATTCCACGGAGACTTCTATAAGAACGGTCAGAAGATCGGGTTCTATCGCTACGATACCCATTATCAGTGGCCAACCTTCTTTGCCAAGGTTGGCATGAAGATGAAACACACCACCGATGCCGTAACTGGCGTAAGCAGGGCTGAATATCTTGCCAACGCTATCACGGAAGCAATCAAAGAAGGTTGCCGTATCTGGTGGAAAGAATGCGTTGCTGCATCTAAACAGGCTGCACTTGCTCAGCAGGCAGAAGCAGTAGTTGAAGAAACTGCTGCTCCTGAAGTTCCTGTTCAGGAAGAACAGTCTATTGAGGACTTCATGTTCTCAGTAGGCATTGATGACTGGACAGAAGAAGTGTTCGTGCGCCTCGGCACCACCAAGAAGATTGCTGCTGCTTTGGTAGCTGCAGTCAAAGATGGCTCTGCGAAGACCTTTGAAGATTTCCAGAACGTCAAAGGTGTAGGTCCGAAGACTTATGAGAAGCTGGTCAGCGAATTCATGACCATTGCTAAGGATCATGCAGCCTAACTTCAAGCCCCTCCCTTTTGGAGGGGTGATTTTTATCTCGGAACACCTTATCGCAGGGCGTCATCGTGTTGGTGATTTCACACGGCCTGATGACGAGAAACTGTATCTATCAAAGGAGGAATTATGATGGAAATCAAATTCAATGAACAGCAGGCAGAAGCAGTAAAACGTATAACGGAGGATCTTATCAAAGGTGACTCTATTGCGTGGACCCTTATGGGCTACGCAGGTACAGGAAAGACCACGCTTGCTAACTACATCGCAGAGGTAGCAAAAAGTGCAGGAATGGATGTGCGTTTTATTGCTCCTACCAATAAGGCAGCCGAAGTCCTTCGCAAGAAAGGCAACAAGGGCGCCTGCACTGTGCATCATCTTTTATACCGCGTTGTGAAAGGCAAGTTCTATAAGACGTGGGAAGTAGCCGAGGCTCTGTCTGCTATGGAAGGCGGGCATTATGACCACAACGAGGAGGAGGATAAGGAGAATACGCTTATTATTTGTGACGAAGCTTCCATGTTGAGTGATAAGCTTCTGAATGATATCGAGGAATACTGCCAACATAAGCACTGCAAGGTGCTTTATATGGGCGATCCGTTCCAGCTGCCGCCCGTAGGTAAGTTCTCTCGCACAGTATTCGATACACCGCGCCGCTCCACCCTGACGCAGGTTATGCGTCAAGGACAGGATAGCGCCATCCTAACCTGGGCTACAGCTCTTCGGAAACGGCAGAAAGCTTTCGCGCCCAAGACCACGAAAGGAGATGTGCTTGTGGAGGATCGCAACGTTCTCTGGGTAGATTATCTGAATAAGCTCAAAGCTGGCAAGGATGTAACCATGGTGACGTGGAAGAACTCCGCCCGCGTCCAGTTCAATCTGGGTGTACGCCGCGCTTTAGGTCATGCAGATAAGACGCTGCAGGCAGGAGAACCTATCATGGGTATCTCTAACGGTATATTCCTGCGCAACGGAGAGACCATGAATATCCCGGAGAACATCGAGTTTCTTGGCCGGGACAAGATTTACCAGTCCGTTCCGGATCGCGAGAAAGCCATTCCCATAAATGCTGAGTTTTACCAGTATCTACATAAGGATGGTTCGGTCCGCCGGCTGATACTTGTTCCGACTTTTGAAGGAGCATCTTTAGCACCGCAGTCTCTCAAGGGACTCTATTACTGGAAAAAAGAAGGAGGCTGGAAAAAAGAGTTCACGGAAGATATCGAACATAAGACAAGCCGTTACCGGAAGTCAATTGAAACCGTACTCAACCGTGAAGTCACGATCTGTACATACGGCTATGCTGTGACGGCACACAAGAGTCAGGGCAGTCAATGGGATGAAGTGTATATCACAGGCATCTCTAAGCTGTATAACCAGGGGCTTACGAATGCACGCTGGCTGTATACTGCGGTAACGCGGGCAGCTTCCAAGGTTCATATGTTAAACACGGAATGCCCGCATACTTTTGCTTGGTCAGTCATGTAAGCTATGATATAATCGAAGAAGAAAGAAGGGGTAGATATGCTGTACTCAAAAGAATATAGAAACGCCAAAGAGACCTGGGACTGTTATATTATGAAGATGTATGAGGATAGAGATGGTGGTGACAATCTTTTGATTCGGTACGAGTGCGGTAATTCTTTTGCAGAGTGGCGACTGCCGGATATAACCTGTGAGAAATCATTTGGTTTTTCGGAAGATGACTTGTTTGAAATGGAAGACTATCTACGCAACAATGAAGTCATCATGTGGGATATGTATCGAGAGGAAGTGAAGACCATTGCCTAAAGCGTTGATCAACTTTCTCGGGTACTACATTTACTTCTGGGCAGATGACGGAAAAGAACCTGTCCATGTACACGTCAGCAAAAATCAACAGAGAGACGCAACCAAATATTGGATAACAGAAGGTTCTGTTGAGTTAGCTGAAGACTTGAAATCTGTCGATGAAAAAGACCAAAAAAGAATACTGCAATATCTTCGTAAAAATCGAGCAAAAATATTGGCCAAGTGGTATGACACTTTTGGTTCAGCAGAAGCAAAAAGAAGATAAGTTAGGAGAGGATTAATTTCCTCTCCTTTCTTTTTTTATAAACTCTAAGCGCAACCGTCCCTACGGGGAATGGGGTACTCCTACGGAGACGCTTGACCCCGGCAGCATCACTCCTTGTCGTTACGCATAAAGCAAAAGAAAGAAGAAAAGAAGAAATGCCTTTTATCATGACTGTGAACCATATTTTCCCTTGAACATAACTATAGGAGGTTATCAGCATGGAAAATGAAATCAGAAATATCGAAGCCGAAATCGAGGCTGTCGACAACCGCATCTGCGAGGAAGGAATGAAGCCTGAGCTCATGGAGGAGTATCTTACCCTGGTCCAGACTCTTGCAGAAGAGAAGAAACAGGGCTACATCACAATACAGAGTGGCGTGGCAGGTTTCTTCGCGGTACTTATGACATACGACAAAGAAATCAGCATGTACACTCCATGGCAGACCGGCTGTGCAAGAAGCAGAGACAAGAAAGTAGCGCTTGCTGAAGCATACGTATGGTCTGTAAGCGAAGGTATTGCCGACGCCCTCGTGTGTGCTTAAGTACCTGCCTGATTGGAAAGTTGGGAGATAACCAGATAAGGGGTCATGCGCGCCATCAAGTTACGGTGGTGTGTATGAACCTAAGTCTGATTATCTCCCGCTTTTTATTTTTTTACCAACTGTATGCACGAGCGGCCAAGGAGAGACCTTCCCCCTACGGGGAATCCTGGGCTTTCAAGAAAGAAGAAAGATGAAACTTCTCATCATCTCATCATTCCGTCTTCGAATATCCTTTCTCATCTCTCCCCATCCCGTTCTGTCGTCGCTTCGCTCCTCCGCCTTTTATCATGTTCATGAACCAAATAAAATTTGTTTGGTTTAACTTCTTTTGTCATTCCTGTTCTCTCTTTCTTCTGTTAGGGAATAGAGTGCTCTGGACTGACAAGGAGAAAAAGGAAACCTGTTTTAGAGTCAACTGTTTATGTGTATTGCTGATTTGAAAAAAGGAATCAGCGGAAGGAGAATGTCTTATGAAAACGTCTGCAAAAGTAGTATCCATCGGTGCAAACAATGGTATGGTCAGCCGCGCTTCTGCCAACTTGGTCGGTAAGAAAGGCACGGACCACAGCATTCACCAGTTCTATGGCGATATTGAAGGCGCCGACAACAACCAGACTGGCGCTATGCGTCTAGTAGCGTTTACCATGAAGCAGCTCATTGAGCAAGGCTTCCGTGGCAAGCGCGTTTCCTTCGTTGTGCCTGACAGCATCGCCCGTCGTTGCTTCCAAGCGTTTACCATCGCGAAATCCGCAGAATCTCCCGAGGACTTCGAAGAAATGATTCTCGACTGGATGGTAGATGCGGAGACGCATCCTGAATACGTCTTCGAAGAGGACGGCGAGGAAGGAAACATCTGGTATCGTGCAATCGGCGAACTCGGCGACGCCATGCTCAGTGCCAAGGAAGCGCACATCAGTGTGAACTTCGTGGGACGCCACGAGCTCTATCGTTGGGAAATCTTCACTGGCAAAGATGGTAAGAAATCCACGTACGATGGGCTTGAGGAAGGCCAGAAGGTAAGCTTCACGAAAGGCCAGGGGGTAGTGACCCTGGAAGACGGTTCCGAGCTGAGCGTTCGGTCCGAGAACAACATGCTCAACGGCGACTTCGAGGTAGAACGTCGCGGTCAGGCATACTATGTAGAGCGTCGTCTGGCTCGCAATGAAGCAGGAAAACTCGCCAGTGACAGCGCAAAGGCCTGCTACTTCGGCCGCAAGGTTGATGAAGCCATGCTCAGTGCTCTACCTGGTCTTGACGACTTCGAAGACATGGATATCGAAATCATCGACGACTCCGCTCAGGAGAATGAAACCGATGAACTCGATGTTGCTGTCGGTGAATAAGCCAGAGTCTGAATCCCTGGTGGGTGCGAAGGAGGAAACTTCTTCGTACCCAGCGATGGACTCAGAGTCCAAGACCTCCTATATAGACACAGGGCGCATCAGCTTGGCATTGCTGGTGCGTCTTAGTGTGTATAGGAGAATACACAAATAAAAGGAACCGAGGGCAAAGAGACAAGGAAACTTTCCTTTTGTTCCGACCATGAATCAAATTTATTCTATGTAAAGACTGTAGGAGGTCATCAACATGAAGAAAAACGTATTTGCTTACACAGGAGTCCATTTCGGTGTATGCCGTATCAACACGAAGTACGACAAGAAAGCTTCCATGTGGAGCGTCATGGCAAACATCTCGTTCCAGGCTACGAAAGTGATGAAGGACGGGCTTTGCTATGTCATTCCGCAGGAAGGTATCAACCAGCTTACTGGAAGATACAAAGTGGCAGTTGCCAAGGCAATAGAGAATCCTACCATCGAGAACATCATGCATGCGCATGAACTGTATGGTATGACCGTAGAAGTTGCCTAAAGAAAAGGGGAGGCGCGCCTGTCTCCCTGTTTATTCATCTTATTGTAAATGCATAGCATGTAGGAGGGAATCAAAATGAAAATTTCGTTTACTGTATCCAAGGAAGAGCTCACCCAGGATATCGAGGACATGAAACTGTTTCTTGCTGAACTGGTTAAGGCAAAAGTTATCACTGTCAATGACCTGCTTGCCCTGACAAAGGTCTATGATAGTGCGGCTGAACTCGTGAATACTCACGAACACCTTGAAGTCAATGACCATCTGTCTGTCTCCATCAACGGAGACGGCAAGAGAGTCGTCATTGATTACTTCGTTGACCAGCAGGTCATCCATGCGATGAACATGGTCACCGTCAAGATGGCGGGGAAACTTGCCAGGATTGCAGTCGCAGCCAAAGGTCTCCTCGAGGCCATCGTTGACCTCAAAGGTATCAAGTCTGAAGTGACGGTTCTCTGGAACAAGTACTTCGGCAAGGAAACTGAGGAGACCAAAGAAACTGAAGAAGACAGCCTTGATAAGAACAAGGAAGTCTTCGAAGGTCTTGCTTAATCAAGCGTCTTAGGGTAAGGGGAGACTTCAGTCTCCCCGCTTTTGTTATATTGTCAAAGTTACTGATTTAAAGAAACAGGAGGAATTTATTATGGCTAATGTACAGGCAAAAGGTATGTCCGTGGGTTTTGGTGTTCTTGCTACTATCTGCAATGGTGTAGCGTTCACGGCCCGTCAGGGGCATCATGTGGCTAACGGCTTGCGTACCGTCGCTGACGGCATCGACAACGTATCTACGAAAGTGGATACGACCATGCTTCAGAAGGCTATGGAGTACCGCATGAAGAAACAGGCTATGGCTGAAGTGGCGCAGATGAGCGATGAAGAGATTGCTCAGTGCGCAGAGGCTATGGAAACCGAAACCCAGCAGGCTGAAGCAGAGCAGTGTCAGGCCATTGACACCGTTAAAGAGAGCAAGCCCGAAACGGCGCAGCCTGTTGAGGCAAAGAAGGAGAATCCGATGAAGAAAGCGGTGAACAGCAAGATTGCTACCATCGAAGACGACAACATTCCTTTCGCAGGAAAGTTCGTCGGTGAAGCTGTAGTCTGACAAGACAGATAAATAAAGGCAGGTGCGGGCATATCCCGTATCTGTCTTATCTGTCCCAGGAAAGAAGAAAGAAGAAACTGTCTTTCTTGTATACTACAGAATTGCTATGGTATAATATAAGCAGTCAAACATAAGTCTGCTAAAGGAGTGATTGTCATGACTTATTCCGAACTGTATGATTTTGGCAAAGGTAAAAACTCCATCATCGTAGGTATCATGAAGGTTACGGAAGACGATTACGGCGCAGAACACATTGTCATGCGTATAGAAGGAATTGATAACCCAGATATATTCGCTGAAATTGTACTGCCCGAGCATAACTGCCGTAAATCCTATGGCTTCGATGAAGAAGACCTGATGAGCATAGACAATTATCTTCTGCATAATGAGGCAATAATCTGGGACTTTGCGAAAGGAATGACAGGCGATGCCCAAAGCGCTTGAGCGTTTTCTAGGCTATCTGATATATTTCTGGTCAGAACCTGGAGAACCTATCCATGTCCATATATGTAAGGGAAAACCAAGAAAGGGCGATACCAAAGTTTGGATAACTGAAAACGGCGCCGAACTTGCTCATAATAAGTCCAATATTCCCAAGCATGAGTTAAAACAACTGCTAAGATACATATCCGCAAATAAAGACAGGATTGTCGCAAATTGGGTGTTCCGTTATAAAAGCGGAGAAGTCAAAAGATAAACAAGCTCTTTGGTCCGTGGTAAAAGGCGGAGCCCTGCGAAACGACGTATCCTTAAAAGATACGGCGCAGTTCGGGAATAAAAGACGATGCAAGCCAGATAAGGGAGTCGATGCAGCGATAAGATACGGGGATATACATTCCCACCCCTTAGCCTGGCTTACATTTTCTTTTTTCCGCTACAGTATGCGCGAGCGACCCATCAGGCAAACGCGCAGCTTATCTACAGGAAACGGCTGGTATGGAAACAGATAAGCGTCAGATGGTAAAGCAAGTCGCATAACACTGTTTTGCTTTTAGAGCCACGTAGAGAAGAATGATGTAGTCTCCAGTATCCCTATACGGAGATTACATCTCTTTTTTTATTATGGCCTATGCCGTTCGCATTCTGCTCACGCTCGACATTTACTCCGTAAAGTCGGCGAGCGTCCTTTTATGTAAACTCATAAAACAGTTCACCTCTCTCTTCCTTCAAACATATCATAGGACATAGCCCTATTATGGCTCTATGTAACACGAGAGGGTATCTATACGCTCAATGAAAGAGAAGAAGATGAAAATGTGAACGCGAAGCGATCCTGCCCCGTAGGGGAAGCAGAAAGGGGCTCTGCTTGCGTTTTCAGAAACAGGTAAAATTCTTGTTGTTTTATGCCGGGGTAAC
>Ga0310695_10004575_pt1 | contig 25296 bp, 28 predicted proteins | sample RumenRJG_04DNA_FD_203882 | JGI IMG/M metagenome (GOLD analysis project Ga0310695, IMG submission 203882) | Bovine rumen microbial communities from Lethbridge, Alberta, Canada - RJG_04 (v2) (version 2) | ecosystem: Host-associated > Mammals > Digestive system > Stomach > Rumen | place: Canada...
GGCTTTTACCATCTCCTCATCCGTGATGGCCGTTACCCGGCCTCCGTCATATTCTTCATCCACCCATTTTTTTACCATAGCTACCACCGGGGACTTCTTATCGACAGTCTCCGGTTTTTTTAATTGATAGTGACGATTCATCCAGTGGGCAATGCCCGCCAGGCCGCTGGTGTTGGAGATGGCTACCTGAACCGGACGATTCAGAATCTTTTCCGTATCAAAAATGTTGTAAATCTCCTCGTTTTTCAATAGGCCGTCGGCGTGAATCCCTGCCCGGGTCACATTGAAATTCTTACCCACAAAGGGGGTTCTCTCAGGGATGTGATAGCCGATCTCCTTCTCGTAATATTCAGCCAGCTCTGTGATCACTGTTGGATCCATACCATCGAGAGTACCCCGCAGCTGGGCGTACTCGAAGACCATTGCCTCTAAAGGCGTGTTGCCTGTCCTCTCCCCGATTCCGAAGAGGGAGGTGTTGACACCGGAGGCTCCGTAGAGCCAGGCCGTGGAAGAATTATTCACCGCCTTGTAGAAATCGTTATGCCCATGCCATTCCAGCATCTCAGAAGGCACTCCCGCATGCTGACGGAGGCCGTAGATGATACCGGGCACTGACCGGGGAATCACGGCGCCGGGATAATTGACGCCAAAGCCCATGGTATCACAGGCACGAATCTTCACCGGAATGCCATATTCATCCTTCAGCTTCATCAGTTCAAGACAGAAAGGAATCACAAAGCCATAAATGTCGGATCTGGTGATATCCTCCAGATGACATCTGGGACTGACCCCCGTCTCCAGGCATTCGCGAACCACGGACAGATAATGTTCCATGGCCTGTTTCCTGGTCATCTTCATCTTAAAAAAGATGTGATAATCTGAGCAGGACACCAGAATTCCCGTCTCTCTCATGCCGATATCACGAACCAGTTCAAAATCCTTCTTACTGGCCCTGATCCAGCTGGTGACCTCTGGAAAATGATAGCCTTTCTCCATACAACGATAGACCGCATCCCTGTCTTTTTTGCTGTAGAGGAAGAACTCGCACTGACGAATCAGTCCTTTGGGGCCGCCCAAACGATGAAGCTGGTCATAGATGTGGACAATCTGGTCCGTGGAATAGGGAGTCCTGGACTGCTGGCCATCCCGAAAGGTGGTGTCTGTAATCCAGATCTCTTCAGGCATCTCGTGGGGTACGATTCTGTCATTAAAAGCAATCTTGGGCACTTCATTGTAGGGAAAGAGGTTCCGGAACACATTGGGTTTTACCGTATCCACCAGGGGGTACATATACTCCTCCAGCTGAAGAAGGTTTGATTTGTGGTTAAACTCGACTTTTCTGCTCAAGAATTCCATATCTGTCACTCCAATCTGTATCTTTTGTCACCCGAAACTGCCCCGGTAGTTTTCTTCTTTGTCCAGGGCATGCTTATCAGGCAATTTTGCATCAAACAAAATATTATATGTCATTTTATTCCGTATTACCGGGAAAAACCTCCGTAATTTGCAATATCTATTCTATCATCCTTCTTAATTTTGTCAAGATTTCCTGGTCCGCTCCCAGATTCCCGGCAGATTCAATCCCACAATCTGAAGGGGTTTTCATGTTGTATTAAAGCGGATCAGAAACTAGACATAAAGGCAAGGATCCCCATGTCCTGTGTTGTGTCAGTTGTTGGCATCTGTTCGTCTGATGTCGGACTTAGAATCAGTCCGTCCCAGAACGCACAGACACCACCAAATGACAAACACTATGGACATGGGGATCCTTGTCTTATCCTCAAGTTCCTGATCCGCTTTAATAGGGCAGCCCCTGCAAATCCAGATAAACACTCTTTCGCATCAATTCACTTTTACCTTCTGGCCCAGCTTGCTCTCCGTTCCGCTGAGGAGACGTTTGATGTTGGCCCGGTGGCGCCACACGATAAACCAACAGAAGAGGCAGGCCATAAAGAAGAGATCCCAGCGGCCCGGATGCCAGATCAGCATCTCCGGCAGCAGGCAGATGGACATGGTTATGGACGACAGAGACACATACCGGGTCAAAGTCACCACAATGATGAAAATGAGAAGACTTGCCAATCCCATTCTCCAGTCAAAAGCCAGCATAACAGCACCGGTGGTGGCCACGCCCTTTCCCCCTTTAAAATGCAGGAAGAAAGTGTAGTCATGGCCCATGACCACAGCCAGTCCGGTTACAAGGATAATCATGCTCTTTACCGGCTCATCTGCCAGAACGGGAACATTGGGACAAAGGACATGCTTGACCAGCATAACCGGGATAAAGCCCTTCAGGGTGTCTCCCAGAAAAGTCATCAGTGCCTTGCTCTTGCCGAGCACACGCAGAACATTGGTGGAGCCCGCATTGCCGCTTCCATAATCCCGGATATCGATTCCATTCATTTTCCCGACAAGATACCCGCTTTCGAGGCATCCGCAAAGATAACCCACTACAATCACTAATACAAAATAGATTGCCATTACTTCTCCTTCCTTTCCCTATAGATAAATCGAATCGGCGTGCCGCGAAAACCGAAGGTGGTACGGATCTGATTCTCAATATATCTAGTATAGGAAAAATGTGTCAGATTCTTATCATTAACGAACATGACAAAGGTCGGCGGCTTAACAGAAACCTGCGTAATATAGTAGATTCTCAGTCTCTTTCCCTTGTCGGACGGGGGCTGTTTCATCGCCATGGCCTCCGTCAAAATCTCATTAAGCACTCCCGTCTGTACACGGAGAGAACAGTTGTCAATCACCGCGTCAATCACATCAAATAGTTTGGGGAGTCTCTGTCCGGTTTTGGCTGAGATAAAAATCAGCTCAGCATAAGGCATGTAGGATAATTTCTGCCATACTTTTTCCGTGAACTTCTTCATGGTGTGATTATCTTTCTCAATCAGGTCCCATTTGTTCACGGCTATGATGACACCCTTGCCCCTCTCATGGGCTATACCGGCAATCTTGGCATCCTGTTCTGTGACTCCCTCCTCGGCATCAATAATGAGAATGGCCACATCACAACGCTCCACAGCAGTGACTGTCCGGATGATGCTGTACCGTTCCAGCTCTTCCTTAATCTTGCTCTTACGGCGAAGACCCGCTGTGTCGATAAAGACATACTCCCGTCCATTGCGCAGAACTGAGGTGTCGATGGCATCTCTGGTGGTTCCGGCAATCGGTGAAACGATCACTCTCTCCTCGCCAAGAAGCTTGTTAATCATGGATGACTTTCCCACATTGGGCTTGCCGATCACGGCAATCTTAGGACGGTCATCTTCCTCCTCTTCGGCAGCGTCGGCATCAAAGTGCTCCACCACCAGGTCCAGCATATCTCCCAGGCCCAGCTTGCCTGCGGCAGAAATGGGCACCGGGTCACCCAGACCCAGATTGTAGAACTCATAGACGTCCGGCATGAATTTTTCGAAGCTGTCCACCTTGTTTACCACAAGAATGACAGGGCGATGAGATCGTCTCAGCATATCTGCCACCTTGAAGTCTGCGTCCACCAGGCCCTGACGGACATCTGTCAGAAACAGGATGACATCCGCTGTATTAATCGCCGTCTCTGCCTGTTCGCGCATGCGGGAGAGGATCAGATCGCTGGTCTCCGGCTCAATTCCTCCTGTGTCGATCAAAGTAAATTGATAGTTCAACCAGGTCACATCCGCATAGATACGGTCCCTCGTCACGCCCGGAGTGTCCTCCACAATCGATATCCGACTTCCCGCCAATGCATTAAATAATGTAGACTTTCCAACATTTGGGCGTCCAACCACTGCAACTACCGGTTTACTCATAAAATCCTCCATGTCTAATCAGACAAATTTAATGATTTGCCTAAATTATATTAGATATTCAATAATTTATCAACAAAATTTTTCCCTTCAGACTCTATTATTTCCACGGGTCTCCCAATCGCCTCAGCCAGATCACTGAGAGTAAGATCATCCAGCAGAACCTCCTCGCCGGCCCGAAGAACATTTTCCGGAAGGAAAAGCACCTGGCCCAAATCCTCATCTTTCAGCTGGGCTATGATGTCCTGGCCGGTCATAAGACCAGAGACGGTAATCATCTCCCCGAAAAAATCATTTCGGATACAATGCACCGACACTGACAGCCAGGGATAACGGTCCATGACCTCCCCTGCCAGACTACATATGGTGGGGTAGGCAAGTTTGGCCGTGGCGATGGAAACCCGCCGCTGCCGGCCGCTCTCCCCGGTTCCCGGATCAGGAGGCAGAAGAAAACTCTCCCTCTTTTCCTCCAGTTCAAACAGTCTTTCCCGAACCTGATCTATAAACAGGCGGACCATACCGACCCCGTTTTCCAATTGTCCGTAACCCTCATAGTAGGCCGCCTCAGGAATCTCCCTCCCGGCCAGGATAAACCATTCGTCGGAAGCGTGGACAAAAGCCGTCCCCTTTTCCTTCAGAAAATGCTGCTGCCAGGCCAGAATCTGGTCAAGGACCTTCCCGGCATCCTCAGCGTCAAAAGGCTCCAGTTTCTCAAGCTTATCCCGATAGCGGGTCAGTCCCACAGGGACCACCGACAGACTTTGCATGTAAGGAAGAAAATCTCCCAGATCACGGATGGTTCTGTCCAGCTCCGCCCCATCGTTGAGTCCCCTGCAGAGCACCACCTGAGAATTCATCTGAATCCCTGCCTCATAAAAACGCCGGATCTTATCGAGGATATCTCCGGCAAAACGGTTGTGCAGCAATTGGCACCGCAGCTGGGGATTGGTGGCATGTACAGAGATATTGATTGGGGAAAGATGGTAGTAGATCAGCCGGTCTATGTCTTCTTCCTTCATGTTGGTCAGGGTGATATAGTTTCCCTGCAGGAAAGACAGTCTCGAATCATCATCTTTAAAATAGAGGGTTTCCCTCATGCCCGGAGGCATCTGATCGATAAAGCAGAAGACGCATTTGTTGCAGCAGCTGTGATAATCATCCATGAGAGAGGATTCAAATGCGATACCCAGATCCTCATCCTCATCCTTCTCAATCTCCAGCAGGCAGGTCTCTCCGTCCTTTGTCAGCACCTCCACCTGGAGGAACTCATCTTCCATATAATACTGATAATCAAAAATATCCTGGATATCGCAGCCGTTGATGGTGATAATCGCATCCCCCGGCTCCAGCCCCAGCTCCCAGGCTATACTGTCAGGAGCCACGGCAGCGATTCTATGATAATGTTTCCCCATGATCCACACTCCCGGAAGGGTCAGTCAATACATACATCCTTAATGGTCCATATATTCAAAGGCATTTTTAATCCAGCGGCAATTTGAAGCCATATCCACTTCAACCACATCAAAGCGGACAGGCACAAAATCCGTAAGCCGCCTTTTCATCCGATAATAATTAAAGGTGCTGCAGATCTTTTGTTGTTTACGCAGATCTACAGCTTCCACTCCCAGGCCGGAACCCCGGCCTCTTCTTGTCTTCACTTCAATCACAGCAAGATAAGGACCGTCGACCCCGATCAGATCGATCTCCCCAAACCGGCTGCGAAAATTTCTCTCCAGGATGCGTACCCCCTGCTGTTCCAGGAAGGCAGCGGCGGCTGTCTCTCCAAGCTTGCCGGTCTTTTTCCGCACATCCATAAGACTTATTCCTTTTCTTTACTATCAGCCCATGTCCTGGCCGACTCCATGGGCCGGTCAGGATTTCAGCTGTTTAACTGCAAAAATTCTTAATAAAGCTCCTTCTGTGAATAGGACAGGGTCCCAGCCGCCCCAGGGCTTCCAGATGTTCCTTCGAACCATAACCTTTATTGGAAGCAAAGCCGTAGCCGGGATAGATACTGTCAAATTCCACCATCATTCTGTCCCGGAACACCTTGGCCATGATACTTGCCGCCCCGATGGAGATACTCCTGGCATCTCCGTGCACAATGGCCACCTGATCTGTACTTACCCCAGGAATGGTCACAGCATCGTTAAGCAGCAGATCCGGACTGACACTGAGTCCGGAGATGGCCTGCCGCATAGCCTCATAGGTTGCCTGAAGGATATTGATTTCATCAATCCTCTCCGGGGTCGCCATGCCAAATGAAAAGGAGAGTGCCTCGCGGCTGATCACTTCATAAAGTTCCTCTCTCTTTTTGGCAGAAAGCTTCTTGGAATCATTAATATAAAGGATCCGGCTTCCCCTGGGCAGGATCACTGCACCGGCAACCACAGGCCCTGCAAGAGGACCCCGGCCCACTTCGTCGACACCGCAGATCAGCCCCCGGGATTCATATTTCTTTTCGAAATAGCAGAGGTTTTCTATCCTCTCCAGCTCTTCTTTATAACGTGCGAGTTTTTTTCTCTCTGTCTCCAGGAGTTTCTGCACACCTTTTCTCTCATCTGTCCTGAAATGTTCTATCTTTTCCTCAATCTGTTCCGGATTCAGATTCCGGAACTCTTCCCGAATCTCGGAAATACTTTTCATAAACGGGTCACTCCCCAAAAGTCTGACAGAATCTCTGTCTTTATCCTATTAATCCACTTTGCCGAATTTACCGAAGGGCCATATTCTGATCCACACTTTCCCGATGATCTCTGACCGTTCCACTGGCCCCACCTCCGGATAACGGCTGTCATAACTGACCGGGCGATTATCACCAAGACAGAAATATTCATCTTCCTTCAGAGCAATGGGCCTTTCTGCATCATGGGCTTCCTCGATGAAATCTGTAATACCATAGACATCCTCACTGAGCTGCCGGCCATCGATGTATACCAGGCCGTCCTTGATCTGGACAGTCTCTCCCGGCAGGCCGATAATCCGTTTGATATAGTAGGGATGTTCCCCGTACTCTTCCGGCCCGGGGAAAATAATAATATCGAACCTTTCAGGATCAGAGAAGCGATAGGATATCTTGTCCATGATCAGATTCTCTCCATTGGTCAGGGTGGGTTCCATGGAATCCCCCCGCACAACAGTTCTCTGCCCCACAAAATGCAGAATCAGAAAAACCACCAGACATACCACCGCTATGTAAATGGTGGTATCTAAAAATTCTTTCAAGAAATTTCCTTCTTTCTGATCTCCTTCTCTTGGGACTTTTTTGTTCCCGTCATTTGACCTTTTCTTTGCCATGTCATGTCCTTCCTATGATCAATTCTGTCCTGTACCTGTCTCCCAATCTTCAGGAGTTTCCAGCGAAAGGCAGCCCAGACGGAGGGACCGGAAATCTTCCAGCAGCAGTCTGGCTGCCTTATCCAGATCTGCTTCTCCCCCCTTCATGACACAGCCCCGGGCTTTGGCCACAGCTGCCAGAATATCCACATCCCGGCTGTCGCTTTCCATCCGTAGACTGTACCGTTCCTCGAGGACGCCAGGATAAGTTTCCCGAAGATAGTGGATCAAGTGTCCTGCCAGCTCTGTGGTATTCAGGATCTCATCCTTTATTGAACCAATCAGAGCCAGTCTGATCCCCACCTCCTGATCCTCAAATTTCGGCCAGAGGATACCGGGAGTATCCAGTAGTTCCACATCTTTATTGATCTTAATCCACTGTTTTCCCTTAGTCACTCCAGGCTTATTGCCCGTTTTCGTACAGGCCTTTCCGGCAAAGGAATTGATAAATGTAGACTTGCCCACATTGGGGATTCCTGCAACCATGGCCCGCACCGGCCGGTTTAAAATTCCCCTCTTTCTGTCTCTTTCCTTTTTCTCCCGGCAGGCCTCGGCGATCAGACGCCGGAGTTCCTTCATGCCTGTGCCCTTTCTGGAATTCACCCTGGCCACATAGAAACCCTGCTTTTTATAATACTCCTCCCAGCGGGCAGTAATCTCAGGATCTGCCATGTCCGCTTTGTTGAGAAGGATAATCCTGTATTTATTATTGGCAAGACTGTTGATGTCCGGATTCCGACTGCTCTGGGGCACTCTTGCATCCAGAAGTTCAAGTACCACATCAATCAGCTTGATATTTTCCTGCATCATCCTCCGGGCCTTGGTCATGTGCCCCGGATACCACTGCAAATGCATCCTGTCTCCTTTCTGGTTTTCTGACAGTTCTCCTGCCTGCGGCTCTGGCCCTTAAGGGCAGGCCTTCCCCCAGCCTCTCAATGGGAGGATCTCAGTGTCGCCTTGACACAGCCGACAAACTTCTCCCTGTTGATATTTCCGATATTGGCCACCCTGGAGTCCTCACTGTTATTGCAGTTGTCTCCCATGACAAAATACTCATTCTCTTCAAGAGTAATCTCGTAGGCCGCCAGCCCTGCTGAAAGGATATCCTCATCGAAAAAATCCTCCTGCAGCTTCCCATTGACATATAGTTTTCCTTCATTGATCTGTACGGTCTCCCCCGGCAGGCCGATGACCCGCTTGACGGAATAATGAGTGCTGGTACCATTTTCCAGCTCAATGACCGCCGCATCTCCCCGGTTGGGATTTCTGAGATGGTAATCCAGCTTACTGACAAGGATCAGATCATTGTCATAGTAGGAGGGCTGCATGGATTCACCGTGAACCGCGATGATCTGTACACAATAATGAACGAGAAGATAGGCAAGAAGAATCATGAAGATGACCTCTCCCACCCAGAGACCGATATTTCGAATCATACGGTTTCTTCTCTCGACATAGCGATAATTCTTCATAAAATCTTTCCCCCCGGATTTTTTGTAAATGGAAAAACAGGGCAAGTAATACTTTACTCGCCCCGGTTTCAATCGATACTATTTCACTAACTCTTTGACCTTAGCCTTCTTACCAACTCTGTCACGCAGATAGAAAAGTTTTGCTCTTCTAACCTTACCCCTGCGGACAACATCGATCTTTGTCACGATGGGGGAATGAACCGGCCATGTCTTCTCAACACCAACGCCATTGGAAAACTTTCTGACTGTAAATGTCTCTTTGGCTCCGCCATTCTGTCTCTTGATGACAGTTCCTTCGAAAACCTGAATTCTCTCACGGCTTCCCTCAACTACCTTGGAAGATACGCGGACTGTGTCACCAACGTGAAACTCTGTAATCTCCGGCTTCAGCTGTGCGTTCTCAATGTTCTTAATAATATCGTTCATGTGTGACCTCCTAAATATTCTCGGTGTTCTTAATACTTCTCATGGAACGATCATCTTTTCATCTCGCCCGGTAACAGAGGACCACCTTTTTTCACAACTACAAAATAATATCATACATTCGAATCTGGCGCAAGTGTTTTTAAATATTTCATGTCCTCTTTGGTGAGGTCAGCTCGGTCCAGCAGGTCCGGCCGCCGCTCTTTTGTCCGCTTCAGGGACTGATTGCGGCGCCAGCGGTCTATGTTGGCATGGTGCCCGGAAAGAAGCACCTCCGGCACCGGCCTTCCATGGAAGACAGCCGGCCTGGTATAGTGGGGATGTTCCAGCAGATTATCCTGGAAGGATTCAAATTCCGCGGACTCCTCATTGCCCAGTACCCCGGGTACCAGCCTTGACACAGCGTCCATCATGACCATGGCTGCCAGTTCTCCTCCACTGAGGACATAATCCCCGATGGAGACATAATCCGTGACGATCTCTTCGAGAATCCTTTCGTCCACACCTTCATAGTGACCACACAGAAACACCAGGTCCTCTTCCCTGGAAAGTTCCCGGGCCATCGTCTGGTTGAAAACCCTGCCCTGGGGTGTGACGTAGATCAGCCTCGGCTTTTTTTCCATGGCGCCGGTGATGCTCTCCCAGGCCAGGTAAATAGGCTCAGCCTGCATCACCATCCCGGCTCCGCCACCATAGGGATAATCATCCACATGCTTATGCTTGTTGAAGGCAAAATCCCTGATGTTGACTGCATTCAGACTGATCAGTCCCTGATTGAGGGCTCTTCCCGTCACGCTGGTGTTCATTCCCTGCTCAATCATCTCCGGGAAAAGAGTCATAACGTGAAAATTCATCATTTTGTCAATCCCTTCAGCAGATGGACCAGAATAGTTTTCTCCTCCATATCCACATCCAGGATACAGTCCTTGATGGCCGGAAGCAGAATTCTGCCGCCATCCTGGGTCAGAACCTCATAGACGTCATTGGCTCCCGTCTGAATCACATTTTCCAGGGTACCGATGGTGACGCCCGAATCATCGACGATGGTCAGGCCGACCAGGTCTGCAATGAAATATTCGTCCTCCTCCAGGGGAACTGCATTCTCCCTGGTGACCATCAGCGGACATCTTTTATACTGTTCCACCAGGTTAATATTATCCAGTCCCTGGAATTTCAGAAATACAAACTGTTTGAAGAATCTGCAGTTCTCGACTTTCTTCTCAATCAGCTCCCCATTTTTATCAATGAGTACTGACTTCAGATCCAGGAATCTGTTTTTATCATCTGTGGTGGGGAACACCTTTACCTCACCTTTCAGGCCATGGGTACCGGTGATAATTCCAACCTGCAATAAATCCTCCATATGGTTACTCCACTCCTTCTCCACCCATCAAAGGGTGCGGGATTTATAATATACGCCGCACCTGAACGGTTCATCCGATGACCGTTTTTTCAGTGCGGCGCTCAATTCAGAAATGTAATATCTTTTCTAAAAAGGTCTCCCTGTCAGCCCGGGTAAATATCAGGCAATGTCAACGATAACCTTTTTATCTTCTCCGGAAGCAGCTGCTTTAACAACGGAGCGAATCGCCTTGGCAATCCTGCCCTGCTTACCGATCACCTTGCCCATATCATCCTGGGCTACATGGAGTTCGATGATGAGAGCCTTTTCCGTCTCACGCTCAGTAACAACCACTTCTTCCGGATGGTCCACCAGAGATACGGCAATTACCTTAACCAGTTCTTTCATGCCATATACCCCCCGGTACTTATTTCTCTATGCCTGCGATCTTTAAAAGTCTGGCAACAGTATCTGTGGGCTGAGCACCCTTTGCAAGCCAGTCTTTTGCAACATCTGCATCGATGCGTACTTCAGCAGGCTCCTGATTGGGATCGTAGAAACCGATCTCGTCGATATTTCTTCCGTCTCTGGGGAATCTGGCGTCAGCTACCACGATCCTGTAAATCGGTGTTTTCTTCTTTCCCATTCTCTTTAATCTCATCTTAACTGCCATTGTTAATCCACCTCTCTTAATATTTTTTCATTCTTAAATAATCTATTGGAACCGTAAACCGGTTAACCATCTCATCTGTGATCAGAAGGGAAGCTTCATGCCGCCCAGATTGAAACCGCCTCTTCTGCGGCCTCCCTTGCCCATCATGCCATTCATCTGCTTCATCATCTTGCGGGACTGCTCAAACTGTTTGCACATCTTATTGACTTCCTGCATGGTGACACCGGCACCGGCGGCAATCCTTTTCTTTCTGGAAGGATTGAGCAGGTTGGGATTGCGCCTTTCGGCAGGAGTCATGGAATAGATCATCGCCTCGATCTTACCCATGGCGCCTTCATCCACATCAACATTTTTCATCTGGCCGCTGATTCCCGGAATCATGGACAGAAGGTCCGCAATGCCGCCCATCTGCTTAATCTGCTGCATCTGATCCAGGAAATCGTCGAAACCGTACTCTGCCTTGCGGATCTTCTCCTCCAGCTTTCTGGCGTCCTCCGCATTCACGGCATTTTCAGCCTTCTCAATTAGTGTGAAAACATCACCCATACCAAGAATACGGCTGGTCATGCGGTCCGGATAAAACTGCTGAAGATCCTCCAGCTTCTCTCCCATACCGACATAAAGAATGGGCTTGCCTGTGACGGCCCGGATTGAGAGGGCAGCACCGCCTCGGGTATCGCCGTCCAGTTTGGTGAGAATCACGCCGTCAATTCCCACCTTTTCCTCAAAGGTCTTGGCCACATTCACCGCATCCTGACCGGTCATGGCATCCACCACAAGGATCGTCTGGGTCACATCCACAGCTTCCTTGATTCTCTGCAGTTCCTCCATCATGGACTCGTCCACATGAAGACGACCGGCAGTATCAAGGATCACCATATTCAGCCCATGCTGACGGGCATGCTCAATACCTGCCCTGGCAATATTCACAGGATCCTGTTTATCCCCCATGGAGAAAACCGGAACCCCCTGTTTTTTTCCATTTACCTCCAGCTGCTTGATCGCCGCCGGACGGTAGACGTCGCAGGCCACCAGAAGAGGTTTCTTACCCTTCTTCTTCCACTGACCGGCAATCTTGGCCGCAGTTGTTGTCTTACCTGCTCCCTGCAGGCCGGCCAGCAGCAGTACGGTCACCTCATTGCCGGGGAGGAAAACCAGATCCGTTGTCTCGGAACCCATGAGGGTCTCCATCTCCTCCTTGACAATCTTAATCACCATCTGGCCCGGATTCAGGCCTGTGAGAACATCCTGACCGACAGCCCTCTCCTGGACCGACTTGACAAAGGACTTGACAACACGGAAATTAACATCTGCTTCCAGAAGTGCCCTTTTCACTTCCTTCATCGCTTCCTTGACATCAGCCTCCGTGAGCCGTCCCTTGCTTCTCAGATTCTTAAAAACATTCTGTAATTTACTCGTCAGACTTTCAAAAGCCATGTCCTCAACTCCTCTACAGAAATCAATACTCTTCCAATATATCTTCAGACAGCTTCACGATCCGGTCCATACTGGAACGGACTTGCTCACTGCTGTCGGCAGCTGCCGCGCGAAGGGCGATCTCCCTCACCTCAGAAACCATCTTCTTAATCTGTAAAAAATGAGCCACCAGATGAAGCTTCTCCTCATAACCATGCAGAATCCGATCGCACCGTCTGACCATATCATGGGCTCCCTGTCTGCTGATTCCGAGAATCTGAGACAGTTCAGTCACAGAGAGATCTTCGTGGATATACTCCCCATAGACCTCCTTCTGATGGTCTGTCAACAATTCTCCATAAAAATCGTACAACAAGGACTTCTCAAAAATCTTCTCCATGGCGCTCATCTGCTTTCTCTGGGCATTCCTGTTCAAAGCCCTGTCCGAAACAGGGCGTCAAGCAAAATCACTTGACGATAAAAGCTCTACAAACAAGGATTATACTTGATTGGCCAAGGCCTGTCAAGTATTTTTCCTTAACGCAAAACAGCGGCCCTGAAGGGCCGCCGCAAAACAGTTCAATTTTCCTTTTTTAGTAGTTCTCTGCCTTGATCTGGAAGTAGGACTGGGGATGATCACATACCGGGCAGACTTCCGGAGCTTTCTTGCCAACACAGACATGGCCGCAGTTCGCACACTGCCAGATCATATCGCCATCTCTGGAAAATACGATTTCTTTCTTAATGTTATCAAGGAGCTTAAGATATCTCTCTTCATGCTCTTTCTCAATCTTGGCAACGCCCTCAAACTTGGCAGCGATATCATCAAAGCCTTCTTCTCTTGCCTCCTTGGCAAAAGTAGCGTACATATCAGTCCACTCATAGTTCTCGCCGTCGGCTGCAGCCTGAAGATTCTCCACTGTAGAACGGATAGCGCCGCCCTCAAGAAGTTTGAACCACATCTTGGCATGTTCCTTCTCATTGTTGGCTGTCTCCTCAAAGATCGCAGCGATCTGTACATAGCCCTCTTTCTTCGCTTTGCTTGCAAAATAGGAGTATTTATTTCTTGCCTGGGACTCACCGGCAAAAGCTGTCATAAGATTCTTCTCTGTTTTTGTTCCTTTTAAACCTGCCATAATTGATTCTCCTTTACATGACTTTACAATAAACATCACAGCACAAACTTAATATCAGTAAGTGTTATCAATAATCTCAGTGTCTGTATTGTAAGCTATTGAACAAAATTTGTCAATAAGAGGTATGTAAATGTAGTGTTTTTATTTGGAAACAAAATATTCCTGTCATTTATCTCCTGTCATCCTTTTCATCCCGGCCTTTTATCAGGCGGTAAATGAACAGATAGGCATAGAGCAGTAAGGGGAAACCCAGGGTCACAAAAAGCGAAGCCATAAAATATCTGCTGCCGGTCACCGCCAGATACAGAGTTACAAAAACCATGGCCAGCAGAAAGACAGCCAGGAGCAGTGCCAGAATTCGTTTCACATTTCTCATCACACATCACCCTCTCTTTCCCGAAGTCTCCTGAGTCTTTCCTTGATCCGATGCTCATAACCGATTCCGTCAGGCTCATAGAACCTCTCCTCTGCAATCTGATCCGGCAGATACTGCTGCTTCACATAGTGCTCCGGATAGTCATGGGCATATTTATAGCCGATCCCGTGCCCTAATTTCCTGGCTCCGCCATAGTGAGCATCCCTCAGATAGGGAGGAACCTGGCCGGTATCCCCGGAGCGAATCATGGAAATCGCCTTGTCCACCGCATTGATGGCTGCATTGCTTTTGGGCGCACCGGCCACATAGGCTGCTGCCTGGGCCAGCAGGATCCTTCCCTCCGGCATACCGATACGTTCAACCCCCTCGGAGGCGGATACTGCCAGCATCAAGGCATAGGGGTCTGCATTTCCCACGTCCTCGGAAGCGCAGATGATGATTCGCCTGGCGATAAACTTGGGGTCTTCTCCCGCGTCAAGCATCCGGGCCAGATAGTAGACTGCCGCATCAGGGTCAGACCCGCGCATACTTTTTATAAAAGCAGAGATTACATCGTAATGGTTGTCTCCGTTCTTGTCATAGTTCACATGCTTTCTCTGGATACACTCCTGGGCCACCTCGAGATCGATCCGGATTCGGCCGTCCTCTGAAGGATCTGTGGTAAGGGCACCCAGCTCCAGCGCGTTCAGCGCAGTGCGTGCGTCCCCGCCTGCCATCTCTGCCAGAAAATACAGAGCTTCCTGTGTCACATCCACATGGTAGAGGCCGAGACCTCTCTCCTCATCCGCAGCCGCCCGCTCCAGAAGCCCCTTAATATCCTCTGTGGAAAGAGGTTCCAGATGAAAAACCATGGAGCGGGAAATCAGGGCACTGTTCACTTCAAAATAAGGATTTTCAGTGGTGGCACCAATCAGGACCACGGTCCCATCCTCCACATAGGGCAGCAGATAATCCTGCTGGGCCTTGTTGAAGCGATGGATCTCGTCGATGAACAACAATGTCCTTTTGCCGAACATCCCGAGATTATCCCTGGCCTGGTCCACTGCCCTCTCCATATCCTTCTTGCCGGAAGTCGTGGCATTCATCTGCACAAAACTGGCACTGGTGGTGTTGGCAATCACTTTGGCCAGGGTAGTCTTTCCTGTGCCGGGCGGTCCGTAAAAAATCAGTGAACTGATCTGGTCAGCCTGTATCGCCCGGTAGAGCAGCCGGTTCTTACCAATAATATGACCCTGGCCGACTACCTCTTCCAGGGTCCTGGGTCTCATTCTGACTGCCAATGGTGCCTCTTTCTTCTTTCTCTCCATACTCATGTACTCAAACAAATCCATAATATCCCCGACCTATTTTCCAGCCTTCATGTCGAAAGACCGGTCAGATTTCTCTGGCATTCAGCTTTCTGATAATCGCGTATCCGTCCTCGATGTCCACAACACTGACAGCTCCCTGCTCAAATACAAAGTTCCAGTAACCCTCCACGGGCAGGTGAAGCCAGGTGGCCATCATATGTCCCAAGGTTCCTTTGTGAGCCACCACCAGAGCCGTGCCGTCACCTTCCGGGAGATCGTTGACAAAACTCTCTGCCCTTTTTCTCACATCAAGGAAGCTTTCCCCTTCCGGAATCCGGTAATCAATAAAATTCTCATTCCAGGCAGCCAGCTCCTGGGGATATTTCTCCTGAATCTCCTCGTAGGGCATCCCTTCAAAGATACCGAAATTCTGTTCACAGAGCCGCTGCTCCGTCAGAATCCTGGGTCCCGGAAGCCCGGCGGCATTCTTGCCGAATCCCGACTCCTGCCTGGCATCCAGGATGAGCTGGGCCGTGTTGTAGGCCCTGACCAGCGGGCTGGAAAAAATATAGTCAAACCTGGCTCCTTTGAGAATCTGTCCCACTTCTTTTGCCTGTTCTATCCCTTTTTCCGAGAGCACAGCATTCATGACCCCATAATAACAATGCTTCTGATTAAGAAGAGTCTCTCCATGTCTCACAAGATATATCCTCATAAGTCCTCCCCTTTTCTTTCAAACCCCTTAACGAAAGTCTTCATGTCTGCTCTCATTGTATAGTATATCGGTGATCTGAATCAAGCACAAACAGCTAATTCCAGACAATTCTTTTCCATGTCATAATGATAGACGGAATCTGACAGAATCTCGTCAGAAGGCACTGCTTTCTCATTTACTTCCCGCACCATAAACCCCAGTTCAGCAGGATCCTCGATCCAGGATTCAGGAATCATAATCACTTCATGGACACTGGAAGGGATGATATAAAACCCTTCCTTCAGCCTGTCTGCAAAATCCTTCAGCACATTCTCATAAATCAGGCAGGTGGCCCCGTTGATTCCTTTCTCGTTGGTCATAACAAACATTGGGTAGACCGGACTCTGTTTCAGTTCTCTTACATACTTTTGATCTTCCTCCACCCCAAATAATTCCAAAAGTGCGCACATCTCAGCGATGGATTCCTCCACGGGCCGAATCTCCTCCGGGAATAACCTTCTGGTATTGACTCTGGCCAGTTCCAGCAGATCTGACAGATTTATTCCCCAGAAATCCATCTGATAGTTGGTAATCATGGCTGAAGAAATACTGTACTCATCGGAAAGGGCCAGCCAGCGAAAAGTGACGGCCAGATCCAGCAATGGAATACAGGGACAGGATCTTAAGAGTTCTCTGTTTTTGTCAAAATTGACGATCCGGTAGATGATGAAAGGCTTCACCTCCTCAAAGTTCTCGGGGCTGGCCATCTTCGGCGGCAGTTTGCTGCAGGCATGTTCATAGTGGCGGCAAATCAGGTCCAGAATCCTGTCCAGTTCTTTTCCGTCCAGAAACATATCATAATAATCTTCCAGGTAGATCGCCGGAGCCACCATCTCGTCCTCTTTTCTGATAAACAGACCACAGACCTCTGTCCCATTATTTTTTGTCATCATCTCTGTCACGGCGGAAGCCTCCGGCATCCACCCATCTGCGATACGATCTCTGATCATCTTAAGAATTGTGTTTTGGAACTCATGGTAATTCATAAAAGACTCCTTTCTCTTCTTTATTTTCTATATTTTACCATATATTTCCTATTATTTCCAGTTTTATTTTACAGTATTTTCCAATAATGTGCCTGACTTTCCAAAATCAGTCCTCCTATCCCAAAGAAAAATAATCTGCATACTGTTAATTTCCCAGAAACCGGGCTGCCGCCAGGGAACACTCCGGTTTTGCAACCACTCTCTTTTTTTGATATACTAAAGCCGGAAACATGCCGTAAATGATTATGATTAGAAGGAGGAAAAGAAAACCTATGCAAGTGCACTTCAAAAGAGTTTTTTCTCTGATGCTCATCTGTCTCCTCCTGCTGGTTTCACTGGCAGGCTGCGGGAAGTCCGCAAAAAATGCATCCTCATCCCGGAAAAAAGATTACACAGAGGCGTCCACAGGGCAGACGGAAGGATCATTTGACCAGGATTCCGGCCAGAATGAGGAATCCAAAGTGCCAACCCTTGATCAGGATGGCTCCTATACCAGCAAAGAGGATGTTTCTCTCTATCTTGTGGAATACGGTGAGCTTCCAAAGAATTTCATCACGAAAAAAGAAGCCAGAAGCCTTGGCTGGAACGGCGGATCTCTTGAACCCTACGCCCCGGGCAAATGCATCGGCGGAGACCGTTTTGGCAATTATGAGGGGAACCTTCCCGAAGTAGAGGGCCGGACCTACTACGAATGCGATATCGACACACTGGGTGCAAAATCCCGGGGGCCAAAGCGAATCGTATATTCAGATGACGGCCAGGTCTACTATACAGAAGATCATTATGAAACCTTTACCTTATTATATGGAGATGATGAAGAATGAAAATAATTATAGACGGTAGAAATATAGACAACAGAGATGATTTTTTCGCTGCATTTTCCCGTCAAATGCCTCTTCCGGACTACTTCGGCGGCAATCTTGACGCTCTCTATGACATTCTTTCAGAGCAGGAGGAAGCTGTCACCATAGAAATCATCTTCTATCAAATGCTGTCAAAGAATCTGGGAGACCGGTTCAGCAGTTCCTTCTGGAGAATGTTAGGCGACCTGAATGTCAATGTCATCAAACACGCATAATTCAAGCACACATAATTCCCGCGGAATCCCCCTGATGATTCCCCACGAGCCTTATGATGGGCTTTACGAGGATTTACTGCGGCCTGACACCAGTTGGTCCACCCATTTTCTCAGCTGATCCAGCGGCCATCCAAATACGGCCGGGGTCAGCAGGAAAGTAAGCAGTACAGAGAAGCCTGGAATCCAGAGCTCCCAGCGGGGGAAGTGACTGCTGAGAAAAGACGCAGAAACCAGTCCGCAAAACATGAGCACATACAGAATAGGCCTGTGCCAGAAATAAATCTGCAGGGTCCTGCTCCCGGTGGTGTGAAGCAAAGGAATCGCCGGCGCCGGAGTCAGGCTGATAAAAGCCGTGCTGATTATTGAAGTGATCAGATAAAAAAGCAGCCGGTCCTTAAAGCCGATACCCGCAACATGGATCGTGGAATATGGATTTCTCGACGTCAAAAGCCGGATATATGGGAACAGGGTATCTATGCGGGTAAAGCACAGCCAGATTGTCAGACCGATCACCAGCACAGACACCACCCTCACCCAGGGCCTGTCCGTGAAAGATCTTACCTGCTTCTGATCCAGTTCATATCCCAGATAATAAAAGGGAAAGAAAACGATAATCCTTGAAAGGCTTAAAACACTGTTAATCCAGAAAAGATAGCCGGCCAGACAGGCGGCCACAATCCAGATCGGCATCAGAATCCAGGGGTTACAGTTTCTGACCAGCCAGGACAGAATCATAAAAGCGGCCATGGCAAACATATACCAGGGAATCCCTGTGTCAGCAAAAGGAGTAAAGCCATCATCCTTATGATAGGCGACTTTGACTGCATAAATCAGGATTTTCAGAAGATAGCCAAGGATGAAGAAATACAGGGGGCGGCTCCAGTTGAAAGGGCGTGTTCCGTCCCATTTTTTACTGAAAAGCCCGGCAAGAAAGATGAAGAGGGGCATATGAAAACTGTATATAAATAAAGCAATGCTCCTCATCATCGTTGAATATGCCGCATACTGATTGACAAAATGGCCCATCACCACCATGATCATCAGAAATCCTTTTAAATTGTCCCATTTACCAAGCCGGCCCTGTACAGGGGAGCTCACAGCAGATTCACTCATTTTACAACCTCCAGGTATCAGATTAATTTCAGAAGGCCCATGACCAGCCGATAGCATCCGGGTATTTTCCCGGAAAGAAGCCAGAGCAGAAGGCGGTAGGAGGCCTTCTCTCCTTTTGGTCCAAACAGAGGAACCCTCTTCTCCTGATACATCCTGTTGTGATTGTTCAGCCAGTGGTGATACCTCTTCTCCTGTTTTTCCCAATCCTCTTTTTTTACATCTTTTCTGGTGTAGAGCAGGTGCCACATCAGAAACTTATAGGTTGTGTAATCATATTCATCCCGGGTCACATGAACCAGGGCGGGATTTGCCTTCTCCATCTGTCCGATGGTTTCCAGCCCGTCAAGCATCTTCTTTTTCTGGACGGAGTGGAAGACCGAATCCTGGTACTGCACCCAACTGTAGCCAATATAATCGACACAGCGGATCTTGTCTGTATAATTATAGGCGCTGATGGAAAATACGCAGTCCTCTCCTAAAGGGATCTCCCCGAAAGAAATATGGTGGTCCATCACATATTGACGGCGAAGGATCTTGATCCAGGATGTGAGCAGCCGGAATTTGTCCCAGGACACCTGATCCCTCACGGGGCATCTGGCCAGAATCTTCCCCTGGTCCGAGACCATCCTGTAACCGGCAATCACCAGATCCAGCTGTTCATCCTCGATGTAGGACACCATGGTCTCCACATAATCTCTGTCGTAAACATCATCATTGTCGGAGAACATCAGGTAGGTCCCCTCTGCCAGGGACATGGCCCGGTTTCTGGTCCTGCCGGTCCCCATATTCTCCTGGTGGATCACCCTCATCTTGTCCGGATGTTTTTTCTGATAGGCATCCAGAATCTCCGGGGACCGGTCAGAGGACCCATCATCCAGACAGAGGATCTCTATATGATCATAAGTCTGCCTGAGGATAGAATTCAGGCACCTTCTCAGATGTTTCTCTCCATTATAGACTGGAACGATGACCGATACCAGCGGCCGGTTCCTGACTGTAAGATCTTCCTGCGTCTTGGCGCCATGATCAGACTCATCACGGGCAAAGGATTGATCACTCATATATTATCTCCCTAACATTTTTCTAAGTTTTCTCAGAATATTCCACAGAACTGACTGCTGACCCGACATGCCAGATTACATGACATCTGTCCAGTCAGACTCCCATCCCGGGAGACCGCCCTGCTGTACAGCAGTCATCATCCGCTTTACCACTCCCGGAGCATGGGTATTTATCTCCCGAAGAAGACAGCGGACATAGGCCCTCTCTGTCTCCCGGTCATAGGGACAGGGATTCTGCACCACTGGCAGATTATATTTATTCCGAAACCCTGTCACTTCCGACTGGGGCACCAGAATCAGGGGTCTGATCACAGTCAATCCGGTATCCTGAAAATGGGTAACCGGCCAGAAAGTGGAAAATCTCCCCTCGTAAATCAGGGACAGCATCATGGTTTCCACCACATCATCCATATTATGGGCATAGGCTATTTTGGAACAGCCCAGCTCCAGGGCCTTCTCATTGAAAGCCCCCTTTCTCAGTCTGGCACAGAGGGAGCACTCTCCCTCTTTCACCAGATCCTTGATCTGTGTATTCACCACATGATAATCCACCTCAAGCTGGTCACAGAGTTTTCTGACCGGATTCAGGTCAAATCCCTCATAACCAAGATCCACAGTAATGGCGGTCAGTTCGAAGGGAACCGGGTAAAACTTCCGGAGACCGCTGAGGCCATAGAGCAGAGTCAGGCTGTCTTTGCCCCCGGACAGGCCCAGGGCAACCCGGTCGCCGGCTTCAACCATATGATACCTGTCCAGGGCTTTTCGCACATAGGTATATAGACGCTGCAGCTTCATTTCTGCCCGTTCCCTCCCATTTCTGATTTTAAAACCTGCCGCGCAGCCCGCGGGGAATCGTCAACTTAATCTACAAGCTGAACTTTCAGCATATTGGTCGTTCCGGACCGTCCAATAGGAACGCCGGCAGTAATCACCGCGATATCCCCGTTTTCCAGAAAACCTCTGGCTTTTCCTGCACTGATTGCCCTGTCGATCAGAACAAAGACTTCCCACTCTTCTCCCAGGAGAATGGGCTTGACACCCCAGGACAGGTTCAGCTGTCTGCAGACCTTTTTATCAATGGTGCAGCCAATGATGGCACAGCCGGGCCGGTATCTGGAGATCATGCGGGCAGAAAAGCCGGACTTGGTCACCACCAGAATTGCCTTGGCATTCAGATCGTAAGCCGTGGAGCAGGTAGAATGGCAGATGGCATCTGTGATATCCTGTTCTGAATTCGGGCTCAATTTGTGGAATCTGTTTTTATAGTCTATGGCACATTCGGCTCTTTCGGCTATACGCGCCATGGTCTTCAGGGCCTCCACGGGATAAGCCCCACTGGCTGTCTCTCCGGAAAGCATCAAGACACTGGTGCCGTCATAAACCGCATTGGCCACGTCTGTGGTCTCAGCCCTGGTGGGGCGGGGATTTTTCATCATGGAGTCCAGCATCTGAGTTGCTGTGATGACGATCTTTCCTGCCTGAAATACCTTACGGATAATTACCTTCTGGATAACCGGAACATCTTCTTCCGGAACTTCCACACCCATATCACCACGGGCTACCATGATTCCATCGGCAGCATCGATGATGGAATCAATGTTGTTGATTCCCTGACTGTTCTCAATCTTTGCAATAATGCGGATATTCTCTCCTCCATTGGATTTGAGCAGGCGGCGGAGCTGCTTGATATCCTTGGCAGTCCTTGTGAAGGAGGCCGCGATAAAGTCCATATCCTCCTTGATACCAAAGATAATATCCTCCTTATCTTTCTCACTCAGATAGGGAATCTTCAGTTCAATATCCGGAACATTCACTCCTTTTCGATTAGAAATAGTTCCCCCGTTCTTGACGGTACAGTGAATATCCGGGCCGTCGATGGAAGTGACAGTCATCTCGATCAGGCCATCATCAATCAGAATGCTTGTCCCTGGCACTACCTCGTTGGGCAGGTTCTTATAAGTGATGCTGACCTCCTGGTCCGTTCCCTCGGTGGCCCTGGTGGTCAGACAGAAATCCTGGCCGGCCGTCAGAATCGCTTTATCTTCTTTAAATGTTCCAATCCGGATCTCCGGTCCCTTGGTGTCAAGAAGGGCAGCCACAGGGATCCCATGCTTTATTCTGAGTTCTTTGAGCCGATCGAGTCTCTTCTTGTGTTCCTCGTGAGTACCATGGGAAAAGTTCAGTCTTGCCACATCCATCCCATTTAATATCAGCTGCTCGAGGACATCTCCCTGGTCCGTAGCCGGTCCGAGAGTGCATATAATCTTCGTTTTTCGCATAATAAACCTCAACCCTTTCTTATTACTCTATCTTTTATAAAAAGTCCTTCAGATCTTCATCCACGAGAGTCTTGATGCCGTTTTTCCCGAGAATCTCTTCGGCACCCTCCACATCATCCACCCGGAAGACCACATAAGCACTTCCATGAATGGCTCCGGTAAAGGCGTATACATATTCAATATTCACATCTGCCTTCTTCAGGACATCCAGAACTGTCTTCAGGGATCCTGCCTGATCATTCATTTTCACCACAACCACCGGCGTCTCCTTGATCAACGTATAGTCATCCAGGGCTTCTTTGGTTTTTTCAATATCAGATACAATGATTCTCAGGATTCCAAAATTCTTTGTCTCTGCGACAGACAGAGCCCTGAGATTCACGCCTGCCTCTGTGATGGCATCCACTGCCTCGTAGAGGGTTCCGGGGGTATTTTCAAGAAATGCGGATAATTGTGTTATTGCCATGATAACTCCTCCCTTTTTACGATTATTGCTGCTATGCCTCCTGTTTTAACCATGAAGCTTACGTTTGTCAATCACACGGACTGCCTTGCCCTCAGAGCGTTTTATGGATTTCGGGGCCATAAGATGAATCTTGGGGCTGATTCCCAGCATGGACCGCATGGCTGTCTTCAGTTCCTGCTCTCTCTTCTGCACTTCGGAAATCTTATCAGAGAACATTTCCCTGGGGAACTCAATATATACATCAAAGGTGTCAGTATTGTTCACCCTGTCCACAACAATCTGATAGTTGGGCGTATAGCCTTCATTGAGAAGAACTGTCTCAATCTGGCTTGGGAAGACATTCACGCCGCGGATTACCATCATGTCATCGCTGCGGCCAAGGGGCTTGGTCATCTTGACATGGGTTCTGCCGCAGGAACATTTCTCCCGGGACAGAATACAGATATCCTTTGTCCGGTAGCGAAGCAGAGGAAATCCTTCCTTGTCAAGGGAGGTAAATACCAGTTCTCCTTTTTCTCCTTCGGGAAGCACCTCACCGGTTTCCGGATTGATAATCTCTGCATAAAAATGATCTTCATTGATATGCATGCCAGTCTGGGCTTCACACTCAAAGGCAACGCCGGGACCGGAAATCTCTGTAAGTCCATAGATATCGTAAGCTTTGATTCCCAGGCTCTTTTCGATATTATGGCGCATTTCCTCGGTCCAGGGTTCTGCCCCGAAAATACCCGCCTTCAGTTTATTGTCATCAGGGCTGTATCCCTTCTCTGCCAGGCTCTCTCCGATATAGGCGGCATAGGAAGGTGTGCAGCAAAGAATCGTCGCATCCATATCCATCATAAACTGGATCTGACGGTCTGTATTCCCTGAGGACATGGGCAGAGTAAGACAGCCCACCTTGTGGGATCCACCATGAAGGCCGAAACCTCCGGTGAAAAGTCCGTATCCGTAGCAGACCTGACAGATATCCTCATCCGTTCCTCCCGCTGCGGTAATCGCCCTGGCGCAGCACTCCTCCCACATATCCACGTCTTTCTGGGTATAGAAGGCCACCACCCGCTTTCCGGTGGTACCGGAAGTAGAATGAATCCGCACACATTTTTTCATGTCCGTCCCCAGAAGCCCATGGGGATAGGAATCCCTGAGATCATCTTTGGTTAAGAAGGGCAGCTTCTTTATATCTTCTATACTTTGGATGTCCTCAGGCTTAACCCCTTTTTGATCCATCAGGTTTCTATAATAGGGCACATGGTCATAGACATGCCTGACCTGTCTGACGATTTTTTCATTCTGGATCTTTATAATTTCCTCTCTGGGTGCCGTCTCAATCTCGGGCTGATAATAATGTTTCATCTGGTTCTCCTTTCCGGGATTAAATCCTATACCAATTCTATTGTTTTCTTCCGTTTTTGTCCAGTAAATCCCGCCCTCTTTCCCTTTTTTCTCTCAGCCCGGACCGATTCGCATGAATTATAATAATCCTATATGTCCCAATAATCAGACTCAATTATTTACCGGCAATACCTGATATGCTATACTTAGCATAGAATTTGGGTCCGGATCCTCACTCCGGCCCCGGCAGACAAAGGAGACAGACACCATGGCAGGAAAAGAACGCAAAGGCGACAATCAAAAATTGAAAATGCTCTATCTGACAAAGATTTTCTCGGAAGAAACCGACGACCAGCATGCACTCACCATGCAGCAGATTATAAAAAAGCTTTCATCCTGCGGAGTAAATGCAGACAGGAAAACATTGTACCTCGATTTTGAAGAACTGCGCCGCTTTGGTCTGGATATCATCGCTGTCAAAGAAGGCCGCAGCTGCTTCTATCATCTTGGAAACCGCGACTTCGAACTGCCGGAACTGAAACTTCTTGTGGACTCTGTCCAGTCTGCGAAGTTCATCACCGACAGGAAATCCAAAGAACTGATCCGGAAGCTGGAGGCTCTGGTCAGTAAGTACGAAGGGAAGCAGCTTCAACGGCAGGTCTTTATCGCCGGACGCATCAAGTCCATGAATGAGAGCATTTATTATAACGTCGATCAGCTTCATGAGGCAATCAGTGCAGACTGTCAGATCCGTTTCAAATATTATCAGTGGAATGTGGCAAAAAAGATGGAACTGCGCAAAAACGGCGCATGGTACCAACTGAGTCCCTGGGGTCTTATGTGGGACGATGAAAACTATTATCTTGTGGGCTATGATTCCGAGGATGATAAAATCAAACACTACCGTGTCGATAAGATGATTCACATCGCCGTGACTGAAAAAAGGCGTGAAGGCAGGGACAAG
>Ga0310695_10004578_pt1 | contig 25274 bp, 14 predicted proteins | sample RumenRJG_04DNA_FD_203882 | JGI IMG/M metagenome (GOLD analysis project Ga0310695, IMG submission 203882) | Bovine rumen microbial communities from Lethbridge, Alberta, Canada - RJG_04 (v2) (version 2) | ecosystem: Host-associated > Mammals > Digestive system > Stomach > Rumen | place: Canada...
AGCCGACGCTGATGAACGACAACAATATGCACTACTGCCCAGGCTGTAGTCACGGTGTGGTGCATAAGCTCATTGCCGAAGTCATCGAAGAGATGGGTATGGAAGACAAGGCCGTAGGTGTATCGCCCGTAGGCTGTGCCGTCTTCGCGTACAATTATATAGATATAGACTGGCAGGAGGCTGCCCACGGTCGTGCACCCGCACTGGCTACGGGTATCAAGCGCTGCTGGCCTGACCGTCTGGTGTTCACCTATCAGGGTGATGGTGACCTGGCTTGTATCGGTACCTGCGAGACCATCCATGCCCTGAACCGTGGTGAGAATATTGTGATCATCTTCGTCAACAATGCCATCTATGGTATGACGGGTGGTCAGATGGCTCCTACGACCCTGATTGGTCAGAAGACTTCTACTTGTCCTTATGGTCGTGATCCCCAGTTGCACGGTTATCCCCTGAAGATGGCTGATATCGCTGCTGGTCTGGAGGGTACTTGCTATGTGACTCGCCAGAGCGTAGAGTCGGTAGGCTCTATCCTGAAGGCTAAGAAAGCGTTGCGCAAGGCTTTCGAGGCTTCAATGGCTGGCAAAGGCTCATCGCTCGTAGAGTTCGTTTCAACCTGTAACAGTGGTTGGAAACTGACTCCCGCTAAGGCTAACGAATGGATGAAGGAGAACATGTTCCCCTTCTATCCCAAAGGTGACTTAAAAGATACGACAGACAAATGAAAAAAGAGATAATTATTTCAGGTTTCGGAGGTCAGGGCGTGCTCTCGATGGGTAAGATTCTGGCCTATAGTGGACTGATGGAGGATAAAGAGGTGACTTGGATGCCTGCCTACGGTCCTGAGCAGCGTGGTGGTACAGCCAACGTGACGGTTATCGTGAGCGACGAGCGCATTTCTTCGCCCATCCTCAGCAAATACGATATTGCTGTAGTACTGAATCAGCCCTCGCTGGAGAAGTTTGAGCCGAAAATCAAGCCTGGTGGCATCCTGATTTACGATGGCTTTGGTATCATCAAAAAGCCTACTCGTAAGGACATCACCATCTACGAGATCAATGCAATGGACAAGGCTGCCGAGATGAAGAACGGCAAGGTGTTCAACATGATTGTGTTGGGCGGACTGCTGAAGATTGCTCCGGTAGTAAGTACCAATGGCGTAGAAAAAGCGCTCAAGAAAACTCTTCCTGAGCGCCATCATGGTCTGATTCCCCTCAACATGCAAGCCATTGAAGAGGGTGGTAAGATTATCACCTTAGTAGGCTAAGACATCCCATAGGTCTCGGATGCGTTGCTCCGGGTCCCATTTCTTATCGAAAGTCCAGAGTGCCGTGACCCCATGGAACTCTGGCTTTTCTTCTGACTCCTTCAGATTGTCTTTCAGCCAGCCTGTATCGCCACCTTCACGGGTACAACCGTAGTAATAGACACGCTGTCCCCAAGGGCAGGGGTCGAGCACCTTATCGCTATAGGCATAGCTGATATTGTTGTTCAGGATATTCTTCGTCATCTTGCAGTTGACGATGAAGAACTTGGAGTCGTGATGATAGCGACCGAGTTGGGTAGGACTCTTGGCATCGAACACAGAGTTGGTGATGACCAGTTTCTTGGAACGGTCGCCACGTCCGTCGTGCCAGATGAGTGCATGACCGTCGCCCTCGAAACGACAACGGGTGGCATAGCACCAGCCTCGCGGACACAGGAAATCGACACCCCAGCAGCGCAGGTAGAGGTCGGCGTGATAGTACATACCGCTGGCCTCTGGAGCCCAGAGCGAAAGAGCGTCGTTGCCGTCGGCCCATACATTGCTGTTGATGACGATGGTGCGGGTGGCTCGTCCGAAGATGCTCATCTGGTGAGCCGTGTTGCCTGGTTCTACCGTTGTGCCGTAGTTGTTGTAAACGGTGAGTCCGCTGATGATGCAGTCGTCAGCACCTTCCTGCAAAACAATGACGCCATTGCCCACGGGCTTTCCCTTGTACTCCTTGATGGTCTGCTTCTTGGCCAATTCTGCCAGAATGATGAGGGTACTGTCGCGCTGTTCGCCCACCAAAACAATGTTAGGACGGTCAATGATGACTTTCTCGTTATACGTACCCTTCTTAATCAGAATCTTATATGGCTGAGCGGGCTTCTCTGGGGCTTTCTCAATAGCCGCCTGAATGCTTTGGCCAGGTTTCACGATGGCGTCGAAAGCCTTCTGGTCAGGTTGGGGCTTACGGAACATGTCAATCGTACCGTTCTCATTGGCTCCCTTTGTCTGGAGACTGATTTTCACCTTATGTTTGGGGTCGTTCTTGGCTGCCCACTGCTCATAGAGCGGATAGAGGGAGGCTGGACGATTGCCATACCAGCTATAACCATTGCGGCGCTCAGTACCGATATCCTCTAAATGACGACGAGGAATACCATCGCGGTCGCAAACGAAGGGTTCGCAGTATTTCAAATCATAGAATCGTCCCCATAAGGGTTCGCCATTGGGGTCGTTGACTAACAGGGTGTTACGTTCAGAACTATCCCAGCGACCTGTACGCTCAATGCGCAGACCCGTCAGCTTGTATTTGTCAAACCACTGCATAGCTGCATGAATAGCTTGCTTCACTCGTTTGTCTGGATTAGGCAGCGACATGAGCAACCTGACAATGCTTGCACTCTCCATAGAACAATAGGAGGGAAGCTCGAAGGCACGGGCAGGAGCAGGTTCATAGGTGTCGCGATAGTGTTGCTGGCACCATACCGTCAGTTTGCCGTTTTTGCGAATCTGGCATTTCAGGATGCATTCTATACCTTTGTCGAATGCTTCAGCAGCACGCGCACGTAGTTGGGGTGTAGTCAGTTCTGCAGAGTAAGGAACTTTTTCGTCCACGATATCTTTCAGAAGCTCCAAGGTATTGACCATCGCATCATCGTTGAAGGTGATGTGAACCTGATAGCCATGCATCTCAGGCCAGAACTGAGGCCATCCGCCATTCTCATATTGTCCGCTGAGCAAGTATTCCACTGCTTTCTGGAAAGCATCGCGGAAACGAGTGTCCTTGGTGGCATTGAACAGACGAGCCAGGTAAGTCATCTGCATGGATGTGGCATTATTGTCCGTTGTCGAATCGTCACGACGCTGTTTGTCTTTCAATACTTGAGCTTTCTCCCTGTCTGTCAAGGGCTTCGCCATATTGATGTTCTTGGGCCATCCACCCGTTACGCGCTGGTATAATAGGATTTGCTCACCGACTTTCAGAGCCTCAGGTGTCTTGAAGAATTCTGGATCGGTTTGTCTCATCGGATTGCGCATACGTTGCATCGGAGCACCTGTCATTTGTTGTTGCTGAGCCATTGCAGTCAAAGCCATCATGACTGCAAACAAAAAAATGGTAAGTCGTCTGTTCATAGCATTTGTTTTAGTTTGGAATGAATTTTAAGAATAAGACGATGGGGTAGGACTATCGTTTATAGTGCAACTGATAAATAATGTTAAGCGGAAAAGACTGGATTGCTTCGCGCGTACCTTATTTTATTATAATATAAAAAGAGACGAGATAAAGGGGTATTGGAAAGTGTATTCAGAACGCGCAATGTAAGTCATGTTTACGTAAAAATGCTGTGTTTTTTGCCCTATTTTAGCCGAAAAGGTTAAAAAATGGGCGATTTTTGTTAGTTTTTTAGGAAAAAACTTGGAGCGTAAGAATATTTTTTGTTACTTTGCACCCGAAAATAAGAAAAATTTAGTTAAAGCTTAAAAAAAGAAAATATTAGGTAGTAATTTTTATAATTTTGTAAAAAGATGAAAAAGTTATTTTTAATGCTCGCTGCCGGCTTTATGGCAGTTTCTGTAAGCGCACAGAACACAGCTATCACCGCTAACAAGGCTGGTGACAACTGGTACATTGGCGCTAACGCTGGTGTAAGCACCTACTTAAAGCAACAGGGTGGTAAAGATGGTTTCTTCAAGTCTCTCGCTCCTACTTTCGGTGTACGCGTTGGTAAGAACCTGACAACTGTATTCGGTCTGGCTTTGGATGCTGACATGCGTTTCAAGTCAAACGAGAAGTGGTATGCTGGTTCTAAGACCTTCATTGAGGACATTAACGTTAGCCTGCTGGGTACTTTCAACATGTCAAACCTCTTCGCTGGTTACAAAGGTGAGCCCCGTCCTTTCGAGGTGATTGCTCTTTATGGTTTTGGTTGGGAACACGACTTCAATCATCTTCCCAAAACCAATGCCGTTACTTCTAAGGTAGCTCTTGACTTTGCTTTCAATCTGGGTGCTAATAAGGCTTGGCAGCTCTACATTGAGCCTTCTCTGAACTACAATCTGAAGACTTGGCTTGGTGGTATGGATGAGTCTGCTATTGCTGCTGTTATTGCTGATATTAATGACCCTGGTTTCAAGTATGATGTTAACCGTGCTTTCTTCTCTTTGAAGGCTGGTGTTAACTACAAGTTCGGTAACAGCAACGGTACTCACAACTTCGCTATTGCACAGCTCCGCGATCAGGCCGAGATTGATGGTCTGAACGCTAAGATCAACGAGCTCCGCGCTGACAACAACGCTAAGGATGGTCAGCTCTCAGCTAAGGATCAGCAGATTGCTGACCTGCAGAAGAAGCTCGCTGACTGCGAGGCTCGTCCTCAGACAGCTGCTGTTGTTGAGAAGACTGAGACTTATCTGCAGCCTATCGTCATCTTCCGTCAGGGTAAGAGCACTATCGAACCTGCTCAGTATGCTAGCATTGAGATGGTTGCTAAGTACATGAAGAACCACAAGGACGCTAAGGTTAAGATTCAGGGTTATGCTTCACCCGAGGGTAAGGCTGAGGTTAACCAGAAGCTCTCTGTAAATCGTGCTGAGGCTGTTAAGACCGCTCTGGTTAAGAAGTACAAGATTGCTGCTGACCGCATCACTACTGAGGGTCTGGGCGCAACTGATAAGCTCTCTGAGGAGGTCGACTTCAACCGCGTAGCTATGTTCATTGATACTACTAAGTAATCAATAAACAATAGAATAAAGAAATCCCTGCAGATTTAGTTCTGTGGGGATTTTTTTTGCACTTTTATTTTGCATTTCCCTCGTTTATTCGTACCTTTTCCTTCGGAGAAGATACTTTCACTCGGAAATGAAAATAAAAGTCGACTTTTATTTTGCATTTCCCTCGTTTATTCGTACCTTTGTTCCCAAATATTACTTACTAAGACGCATGATGAAAACAAAACTACTTCTTGCAGTACTGCTATTCAGTCAGATGGCTGTGGCTCAGACGCGACGTGAAATCAACTTGAAGACATGGGATTTCTCCCGTGACAATCAATCATGGACAAAAGTGGACATCCCTCACGACTGGGCGATAGCTGGCCCTTTCGATAAGAAATGGGATTTACAGAAAGTTGCCATTGTACAGAATGGCGAGAAAGAGGCTACGGAGAAGTCGGGACGTAGCGGTGCTCTGCCCTGGATAGGCGAGGGTTGGTATAAGACCAGTATTGATGTACCTGCTGGCTATGAAGCTGCAGAACTCGTGTTCGACGGAGCAATGTCGGACCCTCATGTCTATATTAACGGACAAGAGGCTGGTCATTGGGCATACGGTTATAATGCCTTCCGCGTAGACGCTACCCCTTATCTGAAAGCTGGAAAGCTGGACATCAGCGTGCATCTGGAGAATGTGGAGGAGAGCTCGCGCTGGTATCCTGGTGCAGGACTGTATCGTCCTGTCACATTGATACTGAAGCAGAAGGCACATTTTGACGACTGGAGCCTGTATGCCCGTACGATGAGTATCGAAAAGGATAAAACCGTTGTCGAGGTGGAAGGTAGGACAGTGAACGCTCGTGGCATGCACGTATTCTTGCAGCTTACGTGTCCTGATGGGCGAAAGGCAAACAACGAGGTGCGTATAGAGCATGATGGGAAGTTCTATGCAAAGTTCGTATTAAAGAATCCGCAGCTATGGACGCCAGAAACGCCTAATCTTCATACGCTGAATGTTTCGCTGGGTGATATGAAGAACATGCGAAAGATGGACAGCAAGACGATGAAGATTGGTGTCCGTACCGTTCGCGTAGATCGTGAACATGGTTTCCAGTTGAATGGTAAGACGCTGAAACTGAAAGGCGTTTGCCTGCACCACGACCTGGGTCCGTTAGGTGCCGCTATCAACAAAACGGCGCTGATTCGTCAGATTAAGATGATGAAGGCGATGGGGGCTAATGCCATTCGTACTTCGCACAATATGCCTTCTACTTGGCAGATGGAACTCTGCGATTCGCTGGGCATGATGGTGATGGCTGAGTCGTTTGATATGTGGATTTATCCGAAGTGCAAGAATGGCTACGCTCGTCATTTCCGCGAGTGGGCTATGAAGGATATCACCAACCTCATTCTGAATCACAGAAACCATCCATCTATCGTGATGTGGTCGATAGGCAACGAGATTCCTGAGCAGTGGAGCGAGGAAGGACGCCAACTGAGCATTCAGTTGCAAGGACTCTGTCACGCCCTCGATCCTACACGCACCGTGACCCAGGGTCTTGACAATCCTGATGGAGCTATCAATGGAGGCACTCCTCAAGCGATGGACATTCCAGGTTTCAACTATCGCATACACAAGTATGCCGAGGGTATCAAGCGTTTGCCTCAAGGTTTCCTGTTGGGTTCAGAAACCTGCTCTACCGTTTCGTCGCGTGGCATCTATAAGTTCCCTGTGGTTCCTGACGACAATGGGCGCTATTCCTCATGGTGCGAACAATACGACCCCAATGCCATCAAGACGGCTGATGGACAATGTTCGGGCTATGACGTGGAGTATTGTCCCTGGTCTAATCTGCCTGATGACGACTGGCGCTGGCAGGATGATTATGATTGGGTGATTGGCGAGTTTGTATGGACAGGCTATGACTATTTGGGCGAGCCTTCACCATACGACGAATACTGGCCTTCGCGCTCCAGCTATTTTGGCATCTGCGACTTGGCTGGTCTGCCAAAGGACCGTTACTATCTGTATAAGAGTCATTGGAACAAGAAGGAGCACACCGTTCATTTGTTGCCTCATTGGACGTGGCCTGATCGCAAAGGCAAGGTAACCCCCGTTTATTGCTATACCGATGGTGTTGAGGGCGAACTCTTTGTAAATGGGAAGTCGCAGGGCAGAATCCGCAAGAATCCTGCAGAGCGCTTGGACCGTTATCGTCTGCGCTGGAATGATGTGAAGTATGAGCCAGGCGAAATCAAGGTGGTTGTCTATGATGAACAAGGCAACAAGATTGGCGAGGATGTGCGCAGGACTGCTGGCAAACCCGTGCAACTGGTGGCACAGGCTGAAACCAGCGAGCACAAGGCTGATGGCGAGGATTTGATATACGTCCGTGTGAGTGTGAATGATAAGAAAGGAACGCCAGTGCCCATTTGTCAGGAGGGCTTGACGTTTAGCGTCAATGGTGAGGCTCAGTTCGAGGCTGTCTGCAATGGTGATGCCACCTCGCTCGAATCGTTCAAGCAACCTAAGATGAAGCTGTTTAATGGCGAGTTGGTGGTTGTGCTGCGCCCAACTCAAAAAGCTGGAAAGGCTACGCTGACGGTAAAGGATCAGCGAGGACGCATGAAACCTGCTATCCTTACTATTGAAACCACAAAATAAAAGGAGGATTACAACATGAAAAGATTATTAGATTTAACATTGTTATTATGTGTCGCAATGACCATTCAGGCGCAAGACTTCTGGTTGGGTGCTGACATCAGCGGAACAACAGAGTTGGAAGCCAAGGGCAAGCAACTGAGAAACGCGAAGGGCGAACCTCGCGAGAATACAGCGTTGATGCGTGAGTTGGGCTTGAATGCCGTTCGTTTGCGCGTCTGGGTGAATCCTGTGGAACACGGCAACTTCTGCAACAAGGAAGATGTGGTGCGTATGGCCCTGCGAGCCAAAGACTGGGGTATGGCGCTGATGATTGACTTCCACTATAGCGACTGGTGGGCTGACCCTGGTCAGCAGAACATTCCAGCGCAATGGAAATCAATGACTTACGAGGAAATGAAGCAGGCTCTGGCTAATCATACTCGTGAGGTGCTCGAAGCCATCAAAGAGGCTGGGGTAGATGTTCGTTGGGTTCAGGTAGGCAATGAAACCACGCATGGTTTCCTTTGGCCTGTGGGTCGTGCAGAGGAGAACATGCGCCAATATGCTGGTTTGACGGATGCTGGTTATCAGGCTGTCAAGGCTGTCTATCCCAAGGCTGAGGTTATTATCCATCTGGATGGAGGTTGCGACCCCAAGCGTTACGATTTCATCTTCGACGGGTTGAAGAAATATAAAGCCCGTTTCGACATGATTGGTTTGAGCGTCTATCCCTATTGGGACGTGAAGGCAAATCTTACCAAGTCGTGGCAGGAAACCGTTGAGAAATTCACAGCCAACATCAATCGTATGTGGACGAAATACCACAAGCCCCTAATGGTTGTCGAGGCTGGTGTGGAAGTAAAGAAACCCGTTGAGGGCAAGCAGATTATGGCTGCCATTATCCATGCTTCCAAGAATAACACCAATGGTCATTGCAAGGGCGTATTCTACTGGGCTCCAGAGCTGGAAGGCCAATATCCCTTGGGCGCATTCCAAGACGGTAAACCCACGGTCATCATGGATGCATTCACGGATTAGAAGTTTCAAGTCGTGGAATATATATTTCAGGTCCTGGAATATATATTCCAAGGCCTGAAATATTATTTTCTACGTTACAAAGATTTATTTTCTTTGGATTCTGCATCATTCATTCACAAGTAGTCGCAAATACTTCAAGAGTAATAAAAAATACTCCAAGAGTAAATGAAAATACTCCGAAAGTAATTCAGATTACTCTGAAAGTAACTATCATTTACTCGAAATAATTTGGCTTTTTGCTTTCTTATTCGTACCTTTGCACCCATATTGCTTATAATAAGATAACTTTGAAGCTAAATTAGAGATATGAAACATCCATTGCGTAGTGCGGTATGCACAGAAGGAAGAAGAATGGCAGGAGCGCGAGCACTCTGGGTTGCCACAGGTATGAAGCATGAGCAGTTTGGCAAGCCGATTATCGCTGTTGTCAACTCGTTCACGCAGTTTGTGCCTGGTCATACGCATCTGCATGAGATAGGTCAGATTGTTCGCGAAGAGATAGAGAAGATGGGCTGCTATGCCGCTGAGTTTAATACCATTGCCATTGACGATGGTATTGCGATGGGGCATGATGGTATGTTGTACAGCCTGCCCTCTCGCGACATCATTGCTGATAGCGTAGAATATATGGTGAATGCCCACAAGGCCGACGCTATGATTTGCATTTCGAACTGCGACAAGGTGACCCCAGGTATGCTGATGGCTTCGATGCGACTGAACATCCCAACGGTGTTCTGCTCTGGCGGACCTATGGAGGCAGGCCGTTGGCGTGGCGAGAATGCCGACCTGATAACGGCTATGGTAAAAGGCGCAGATCCTTCTGTCACCGACGAGGAGATGAAGGAGATTGAGGAATGCGCTTGTCCTGGTTGCGGTTCGTGCTCAGGTATGTTTACTGCCAATTCGATGAACTCGCTGACAGAGGCTATTGGCTTGTCGCTGCCTGGAAATGGAACGATACTGGCTACTCATACCAATCGCGTAGAGTTGTTCAAGCAAGCAGCTCGTCAGGTGGTGAAGAATGCTTTTGCTTATTATGAGAATGGCGACGAGAGCGTGCTGCCTCGTAACATTGCAACTCGCAAGGCTTTCCTGAATGCTATGTCGTTGGACATTGCAATGGGTGGTTCGACGAATACCGTTCTCCATCTGTTGGCTGTGGCGCAAGAGGCTGGTGCCGATTTCACTATGAAGGATATCGACGCCCTTTCACGCAAGGTGCCCTGCCTCTGCAAGTTGGCTCCTAACACGCAGAAGTACAGCGTTCAGGAGTGTGGACGCGCTGGTGGTATCTTAGGTATCATGAACGAGCTCAGCAAGGGCGGACTGATTGATGGTTCTGCACCTCGTGTGGATGGAATGACACTCGCGGAGGCTCTGAAGAAATACAGTATTGTGGATGGCGCTGTCGATGCAGAGGCAAACCGCATCTACCAGACAGCTCCAGGCAATCGCTTTAGCACCAAAATGGGTTCGCAGTCGGAAGAGTGGGGTACGCTGGATACTGATCGTGCCAATGGTTGTATCCGCGACCTGGAACACGCTTACACCAAGGATGGTGGCTTGGCTGTGCTCTTTGGCAATATTGCTCAGGATGGTTGCGTGGTAAAGACTGCCGGTGTGGACGAGAGCCTATGGCACTTCGAAGGTCCTGCAGTAGTTTTCGACTCTCAGGAAGATGCCTGCGAGGGTATTCTGGGTGGCAAGGTGAAGAAAGGCGACTGCGTGGTGATTACCCACGAAGGTCCGAAGGGTGGTCCTGGTATGCAGGAGATGCTTTATCCCACCTCTTATATCAAGAGTATGCACATGGGTAAGGAGTGCGCGCTGATTACCGACGGCCGCTTCTCTGGTGGTACGTCAGGTCTGAGCATCGGACATATCTCGCCAGAGGCTGCTGCTGGTGGTAATATTGGCAAGATTAAGGATGGCGACATCATTGTGATTGACATTCCCAACCGTTCCATCAATGTGAAACTAAGCGACGAAGAACTGGAGGCCCGTCCGCAACAGCCCATGAAGCGCAATCGCCAGGTTTCTAAGGCCTTGCGTGCCTATGCCCAGAGTGTTTCGAGTGCTGATAAGGGAGGCGTTCGTCTTTTAGACCCCCTAAGTTAGGGGGATGGGGGTCTGAACAGGCGCAGACTCCTTGATGTAATAATATTTTAATGGTCTGATTTCGCTTGTTCAGACCCCTAATCCCCAAACTTAGGGGACTTTGAATATGAGAGATAGAATTACAGGAGCGAAAGCGCTGATGCGAGCCTTGCAGGCTGAAGGGGTAAAGACCATCTTTGGTTACCCTGGCGGTTCCATTATGCCTGTTTATGATGCGCTGTTCGACTATACACGAGGTGAAAAGAAGTGTTTTGACCATATATTGGTGCGACATGAACAAGCTGCTACGCATGCTGCAGAGGGCTATGCCAGAGTCTCAGGCGAAGTGGGTGTCGCTTTGGTAACCAGCGGTCCAGGTGCCACGAACACCCTGACGGGTGTGGCTGATGCCATGCTGGACTCAACGCCTATGGTGGTGATTGCAGGTCAGGTGGCTATTGGCGCTCTGGGTACGGATGCTTTCCAAGAGGTTGACCTCGTGGGTGTGGCTCAGCCAATCTCCAAGTGGAGTTATCAGATTCGTCATGCTGAGGATGTGGCGTGGGCCGTTAGTCGTGCGTTCTATATCGCTCGCAGCGGCCGTCCTGGTCCTGTGGTGCTCGACTTCCCTCGTAATGCACAAGTGGAGGAGATAGACTGGGAGCCTAAAAAGGTGGATTTCATACGTTCCTATGTGGCTTATCCCAAGTTGAATATGGAAGCTGTGCGCGAGGCGGCAGAGCTAATAAATAATGCCAAGAAACCTCTGGCACTTGTTGGTCAGGGTGTAGAATTGGGAAATGCACAGGAAGAACTGAAGGCGTTCTTGGAGAAAGCTGATATTCCTGCAGGCCGCACCATGTTGGGACTGAGTGCCTTGCCTTCTAATCATCCGCTGAACGTCGGAATGTTGGGCATGCACGGCAACTATGCCGTCAACTTGAAAGAACAGGAGTGCGACGTGCTGATAGCCATTGGCATGCGCTTCTCTGATCGTGTGACGGGAAATACGAAGACATACGCCAAGCAGGCTAAGATTATTCATCTCGATATTGACAAGAGCGAGATTGACAAGAATGTGAAGACCGATTTGGCTGTTATTGCAGATTGTAAGGAGTCGTTGCCCGCTATTACTGCATTGCTGAAAAAGAACAATCATCAGGAGTGGCGCGATTCATTCAAGGAACTGGACCAGAAGGAACGTGAGAAGGTAATAGAGCCTGCCATCCATCCGAAAGAAGGTCCGCTGTTGATGGGTGAAATCGTAAATGCTGTGGCGGAGCAGGCTCCAGAAGGAACCGTGCTGGTGACGGATGTGGGTCAGAACCAGTTGTTTGCCACCCGCTATTTCAAATACCATCAGAAACGTAGCATCTGTACAAGTGGCGGACTGGGTACAATGGGTTATGGTATGCCCGCAGCCATCGGAGCTACATTTGCCACCGACCGTACCGTTTGTTGCTTTATGGGTGATGGCGGTTTCCAGATGTGTATTGAGGAATTGGGTACCATCATGGAACAACAGTCCCCTGTGAAGATGATTCTCATGAATAACCACTACCTCGGAAACGTGCGCCAGTGGCAAGATATGTTCTGGATGCGTCGCAAGTCGTTTACCAAGATGATGAATCCCAACTACGAACTGATAGCTAAGGGCTACGGCATTGCCTATGAGGCTGTTACGGACCGCAAGGACTTGGCTGCTGCTGTAGAGAGAATGCTGAAGACTCAAGGCCCGTACATCTTGGAATGTGCCATCAAGGAAGATGATGACGTGTTGCCAATGACACCTCCAGGTATGAATGTGGATGATATGATGCTAGAGATATAATATGGAAGAAAAGAAGAAACTATATACGCTGCTGGTTTATTCAGAGAACATAGCAGGTATTCTGAATCAGATTACCGCTGTGTTCACCCGTCGTCAGGTGAATATCGAGAGTCTGAACGTGTCGGCTTCCAGCATTGAGGGTGTTCATAAGTACACCATTACTGCGTGGAGCGATGAAGACCAGATTATCAAGATTACCAAGCAGATAGAAAAGAAGATAGATGTCGTAAAGGCTAACTACTTCACAGACGATCAGTTGTTTATCCGTGAATCAGGACTCTATAAGCTCTCTACGGAGAGTGTGCTGCAGAATCCTGAGATTTCGCGTACTATTCGTCGCAACGATGCCAGTATCATGGAAGTAAACCCGACCTATACGGTAGTGATGAAGAATGGGCGCACGGATGATATCATAGCGCTGTATCGTGCATTGGACGAGTTTGGTTGTGTGCTTCAATATACTCGAAGCGGACGCATTGCTGTTACTCGTGGTACTCAGGAGCAGGTTAGCGAATTCTTAGAGGAAAGGGAGAACTCGCATGAATAAGGTTGGTTGTTATTCTTTCCTTGCTGAGCCGTTCCACTGTGATTTCAGTGGACGTCTTTTCATGGGGCATCTAGGTAACCACATGCTGAATGCTGCTGATTTCCATTCAACGGACCGCGGCTTTGGTATGAAGTATCTCATGACCATCAATCGTTCATGGGTACTTTCACGCTTGGCTATCGAGATGGACGAGATGCCCCAGCAATACACGAAGTTTAATGTGGAAACGTGGGTGGAGAGTGCTATGCGCTACTTTACTTCGCGTAATTTTGCCGTTATCGGAGAAGACGGCCACACATATGGCTATGGTCGTAGTATCTGGGCAATGATTGATACAGAGAGTCGTCAGCCTACAGATATCCTGGCCATTCACGATGGTGCCATTAACCAGTGGATAGAAAAAGAAAAGGAATGTCCTATTGACAAAGGTGGGCGAGTGAAGATGAGCGATAATGCCCAATTGGTTCGTACTATTGATACCTATTATAATGATGTGGACATCAATGGGCATATCAATAGCGTGAAATATATTGAACACGTGCTCGACCTTTGGACTTTGGACTGGTATCGTACGCACCAGATTAAGCGTTTCGAGATAGCCTATGTGGCTGAGGCGCATGCTGGTGATCAGCTTTCATTCTATCAAGAGCAAACAGGAGATACGGAGTTTTGTATCCGTATAGTCCGCACGGATGGAACAGAGTGCTGTCGTAGCAAGGTTGTTTTCAAATAGTTTGCGATGATATCAGTAGAATCCTTGCATGTGGAGTTTGGCGTTAAACCCTTGTTTACGGATGCCAGTTTCGTGGTCAATGATCGCGATCGTATTGCTCTTGTGGGTAAAAACGGAGCGGGAAAGTCAACGTTACTGAAAATTCTCTGTGGCTTGCAACAACCAACCAGTGGTGTGGTTAGTGTTCCTAACGACACTACTATCGGTTATCTGCCTCAGGTCATGATTCTTCAGGACGATACGACCGTTCGTGAAGAGGCGCAGAAGGCCTTTGCTGACATCACGAAGATGAAGGAACGCATTGACCGTATGAACCAGCAGTTAGCTGAGCGTACCGATTATGAGAGTGCTGACTATATGGCCTTGGTGGAGAAATTCACCCAGGAACATGAGCGCTACATGATGATGGGGGCTGAGAACTATGAGGCCGAGATAGAACGCACATTGGTAGGATTAGGATTTGAACGTTCAGACTTCGAACGTCCTACCAGCGAGTTTAGTGGAGGTTGGCGCATGCGTATTGAATTGGCCAAGATTCTTTTGCAGAAACCTGACGTGCTGTTGCTTGACGAGCCTACGAACCACCTGGATATTGAGTCTATACAATGGTTGGAACAATTCTTGGCGCAGAGCGCTAAGGCTGTGGTGCTGGTTAGTCACGACCGTGCCTTTATCAATAATGTGTCAAATCGCACACTTGAAATATCTTGCGGTCGTATCGTTGACTACAAGGTGAAGTATGACGAATATGTCACCCTTCGCAAGGAACGTCGCGAACAGCAACTGCGAGCTTATGAGAATCAGCAGAAAGAGATAGCTGATATGCGTCAGTTTATTGAGCGCTTCCGCTATCAGGCAACTAAGGCTGTTCAGGTACAGCAGAAAATCAAGCAATTAGAGAAAATCGTACCCATTGAAATAGATGAGGTAGATAACTCTGCGATGCATCTGAAATTTCCTCCTTGTCTGCGTTCAGGCGATTATCCCATCATTTGTGAAGAAGTAGCTAAGAGCTATGGCGCGCATACCGTGTTTTCTAGTGTCAACCTGACCATCAAACGCGGAGAGAAAGTGGCTTTCGTAGGTAAGAATGGTGAGGGTAAGTCTACTTTGGTGAAATGTATCATGGGTGAGATTCCCTTTGAGGGCAATTTAAAAGTTGGTCATAATATCCAAATAGGCTATTTTGCACAGAACCAAGCCCAATTGCTGGATGAAAGCCTAACGGTATTCCAGACTATCGACAATGTAGCAAAAGGTGAGATTCGCCTCAAAATCAATGATATCTTGGGAGCCTTTATGTTTGGCGGTGAAGAATCAGACAAAAAGGTAAAGGTTCTGAGTGGTGGTGAGCGCAGTCGATTGGCTATGATTCGCTTGTTGTTGGAACCTGTTAATCTGTTGATACTTGATGAGCCTACAAACCATTTGGATATGGCTTCCAAGGATGTACTGAAAGAGGCCATTCGTGCCTTTGACGGTACGGCTATTGTGGTTTCCCATGACCGTGAGTTCCTTGATGGTCTCGTTACAAAGGTCTATGAGTTTGGTGGTGGAAAGGTGAAGGAACACTTGGGAGGTATCTATGATTTCTTGCAGTCGAAGAAAATTAGCGAGTTGTCAGAACTGTATCAGCAGACAAAATATTCCCAGCTTGGGAATGAAAAATTCCCAGTAAGGGAACAAAATATTCCCAATAAGGGAATAACTGAACAGCAACCTACGAAAAATCAGTCGTATGCTGAACATAAGGAGCAACAGAAGCAGTTGCGTAAGGCTGAAAAGGCTGTGGAGGAGTCTGAACGAAAAATCAGCAATATGGAACGAAGACTAAAAGAACTTGATGACCTGCTGATGAAACCTGAGAACGCCTCAAATATGGAGTTCGTCACAGAATACACCACGACAAAGAATGCTTTAGACGAAGAGGTGGAACGCTGGGGACGACTCTCAGAGGAATTGGAAAACATTTCTAATTAATTATAACTAAACAAGATGAAAAAATTACTGATTGTTATGGCATTAACTACAATGACTGTCGCAGCATCAGCACAGCTTCGCTCAGGTATTAACCTGAATGACCTCGATACAAGTGTGCGCCCTGCTGATGACTTCTACGAGTATGCCTGTGGCGGATGGATGAAAGCCAACCCGCTGCCTGCTGCCTATTCACGTTATGGCAGTTTTGATCGTTTGGGTGAAGACAACAACAAACGTATCAACGGTATTCTGAAAGAACTGTTGGAGAACACTTATCCCCAGGGAAGTGTGGAGCAGCAGTTGAGTGACCTTTACAAACTGGCTATGGACTCTGCACGCAGAGAGAAAGACGGTCTTACTCCTATTATGGGCGATTTGAAAGCTTTGGAGAACGCTAAGAACAAGGAGCAGTTGTTTAAGGTACAGCTCGACATGATGCCTTATGGTGATTCTGAGATCTTTGGTGCCTATATCGGTGCTGACGAGAAGAATGCTACTGAGAATATCCTGAATATCTATCAGAGCGGTCTGACACTTGGACAGAAGGACTACTATTTGGAGAACGATGAGGCTACCAAGAAAATTCGCGAAGCCTACAAGAAGCATATTGTCAATATGTTCCAACTCTTTGGTTTCAAGAAGGGTGCTGCAGAGAAGAAGATGAAAAACATTCTCAAGATTGAGACGGCACTTGCTAAGGTTTCTAAGTCTCGTACGGAACTTCGTGATCCTATTGCCAACTATCACAAGATGACCCTCAAGGAGTTTGAAACCAACTATCCTCATTTCCAACTGGAGAAACAGATGAATGCGAAAGGCATTAAGACCGAATACATTCAGGAGATGGTTGTTGGTCAGCCAGAGTTTATGGCTGCTGCAGACAAACTCTTTGCTGAGATGACCGCTGCTGAATATCGTGACATGATGGAGTGGGGGCTTATCGGTTCTGCTATAGGTTATCTGAACGATGCTGTTCGTGCAGAGAACTTCGAATTCTATGGTAAAGTGTTCTCGGGTCGCCAACAAGACCATCCCCTGTGGCGTCGTGCAACCAATCAGGTGCAGGGCGTTATGGGTGAGGCTTTAGGTCGCATCTATGTGAAGAAGTATTTCCCTGCCTCATCTAAAGAGCGCATGAAGACTTTGGTAGAGAACCTGCGTATTGCTCTTGGTGAACGTATTGCTGCTCAGGATTGGATGGACGATTCTACGAAAGTGAATGCCCTTTTGAAGCTCAATACCTTCTATGTAAAGATAGGATATCCAGATCGTTGGACGGATATGTCTTCTCTGAAAATTGATGCGAAAAAATCGTACTATGAGAATATGAAGGAGTGCGCCCGTTTCTGGACTGCATGGCGTATCAATCATACGGCTGGAAAACCTGTTGACCGTGACGACTGGCATATGACTCCACAAACGGTAAATGCATACTATAATCCAACTACCAATGAGATTTGTTTCCCTGCTGGTATTCTGCAGGTTCCCTTCTTTGACGCAACGGCTGACGATGCCTTTAACTATGGTGCTATTGGTGTAGTAATCGGACATGAAATGACTCATGGATTTGATGACCAGGGTCGTCGCTATGATAAGGATGGAAATATGCATGATTGGTGGACTTCTGAAGATGGAAAAAACTTTACTTTACGAACCGATAAGTACGCTGATTTCTTCTCAAAGATAAAGGTACTTCCCGATCTCAATGCGAATGGTCGTCTGACCTTGGGCGAGAACCTTGCTGATCATGGTGGTCTTCAGGTTGCTTGGTATGCATATAAGAACGCAACTAAACGCAATCCTCTTCCCGTTATTGACGGGTTGACACCTGACCAACGTTTCTTCCTTGCTTATGCTGGTGTTTGGGCAGGCAATATTACTGAGGCTGAAATTCGTAACCGTACCAAGAGCGATCCTCATTCCTTGGGTCGTTTCCGTGTCAATGGAGCCCTGCCTCATATCGACATGTGGTATGATGCTTTTGGCGTTAAAGAAGGCGATAAAATGTTTATTCCAAAGTCGGAACGTTTGCCCCTATGGTAATGTAATTAGTCAAAATTGATAAAAATGCCGTCGTAAATATAAAATTTACGGCGGTTTTTTTTGTGTTTCTGAAAAAATTATTATCTTTGCAACAATTATATTTACTACTATTATGTTTGATAACAATTCGGATATCGAAAAAACGCAAAGAAGTGTGAGACCTCAGCAGGTATTTGAGCGAGGCGCACGTCCTGAGCAAGGCCCTATGCAGATGCAAATGGCTCAAAAACAAGCTCAGGCTGCAGGTCGTCCATGTCCTTATTGTGGCGCAATCAACGAACTTGAAGCAATGTTCTGTGCCCGATGTGGTCAACCCATCAGTAAAATGATATGTCCACATTGTGGAGCAGAGATGGATCCTGATGCTGACTTTTGCGAATCGTGTCATCATTATATCAAGAAAGATGTTTGTTCTTTCTGTGGCTCCCATCTTTCAGGTATTGAACCTTATTGTCCTGATTGTGGTAGTCCTCGTGGCGGTATCGTGTGCCCCACATGTCATACTCTGAACGAATTTGCTTTTTGCAAGAAGTGTGGGGCCGCTTTGACGGAAGAAGCCCGCATGTTGGTTAAACAGCTACAGTTGAATCCTGATTATCAGGAATTGCTTGAAATAGTTCGCGATTACTCCAATCTTGAAAATGCACTTCCCTATAATTCTGAGCGTGACATTGTGCGTGAACAGATGAATGCCAGACTTCGTGAACGAGTATTGTCTCTCTTGGCTAAGGATGAAGGAATTGAAATTCCGGTCATCCCCAAAGTTGAGTCAAAACGTATGACCCGCGAAGAACTTGAGGAACAGAAAATGGTCAAGATTAAGATGCTGTCGGCAATCCTCGATAAATTGGCTGTTGTTCCCACTTCATCACCAGTCAAAGCCCGCAACTTTGCTATGGCTTGCAAGCCTCAGGGTGTTCGTTTGGCATGGGTCTGCAATTACAAACATGCTATGCATAGCAGTCCTTGCGGATGTGCTAAGCCTCATCTTGGTGGCAAGTGGATTGTGTTAGGAAAGAATAGTAAAGAAGAAATAAAAGACGACAAATAAACTTTTATGGACGAGACCATAAGAAAACCTGATATTGGCGCAACCATTCGTGTGGATGCAGCACCGACAAACTCCAAGAGTAATATCGAAACAACGGTAAGACCTGGTAGTGTTGCTGATGATTCACAAGCCGGTGATGGCGATTTTATATTGAAGGGCCGTATCTATCGTGGTATCAAGTGCCTTAGTGATAATTCCGGCGAAGCCCAGGTCTACTTAGTCCATGGCGAAGAAGGGGAAATGGTATTGAAAATATACTATCCCAATTTTACCATCAAGAAGCAGTTAATGCGTATTGTGCAGAACTTCAATATGGAGATGCTGGTTCGTGTTATTGACTATGGTAAGACTTATGTTGACGGTAAAAATCGCGATTATGAATTGATGGAATACCTTCGTGGTGGCACGTTGGCAGAATATGACTTGGATGGCAATTTTGTGCAGTTCCGTCGTATTGCCCTTCAAGCTGCTGCTGCTTTGGCTTATTGCCATAATAACAATATCATCCACAAGGATATTAAGCCTAGCAACTATTTCTTCCGTGACAAGGATCATAAAGAGGTTGTATTGGGTGACTTCGGTATTTCCAGTATCATGGAAGGCGAAGAACGCCTGCATAGAACTACTCAGGCTCGTACGCCTGTTTTTGCTGCTCCGGAAATGTATACCGACGTGATTGATGGTGAGGTTGAGATAACTCCTTCCGTCGATTTCTATTCACTTGGTATTACGTTGATGTCGCTCTGGTTGGGTGAGAATCCTTTGAGCCAGAATGAGCGTGTCATGATGCGTAAAAAGAACGAGGGACGTTTGCCTCGTATGAACGAACTGCCTGACCGTGTAAAGATGATCATTCAAGGTCTGACAGCCGTTAATCCTCAGAGCCGTTGGGGGTATGAAGAGGTTGAGCGCTGGTTCTTAGGCGAGGATGTCAAGGTCGATGTGTCTTCTCCTTTGTTGAAGTATCGCAGTTTCGTAGTTGACCCAGAGCAGAATCTTGTAGCAGACAATGTTCATGAGCTAATTCCTTTGTTGCTTGACAATGAGCGATTGGCTATAAATTATTTATACAACGGACGTATTGCAAGCTGGTTGGAACAGAGTGGAAATGTCAAACTCAGTTCTGCGGTAAAGGATATTGTAACAAATCGTTATCCTGTTGACCAGAGAGCTGGTTTGATGGCTGCTGTTTATGTGATGGAGCCTACTTATCCATACAAGGATGTTCATGGCAATCTTTGTGATGATATTCATAGTGTCGCTATTTCTGTACTTAGTTATCAGGAAGAATATATTCTGGCTTTGAGGAATCCAAACGATACTTTATTCCTCTATATCGAGTCTCATACCAAGGTTGATATCAATCGTCTGCGTGGTTATTTCAATACAGATGATCCATCCGAGATGCGTATTGCAATCTTGAAAACCATCTACGAGATAGATAATGAGATACCTTTCTTGCCTAAATATCCTTCTAATAACCTAACGGAAATCGTTCATTCGTTTGGTTATGAGGATTGTTCTGATGATGAGTGGACCAGTTTGAGCGATGGTCGTCTACTTTCTTGGATGTATAGTCATGAGGACAAGATGGCCTGTGAAGCTCTTCGTATCATGACACAAGGTCAGAAACCAAGTCGTTCGTTGGGTTATAAGGTCCTCTATAACATAGATCGTGATGCTGCTTATGACCTTCGTAATGCAGATACACCACAAAAAGTAGGTGAGATACTTTGCGAACAGATGAGACAATGGCAGCACCTTACTGACGAAGAATTCGCTGAAGTAATTTGTGATTATTCCAGTGCAGACGGTCGTTTTGCCTATTTTGCTCAATTACATGGCTGGTTTGAACCACTCAGTCAGTGCCGTGCCTGCTTTGATTTGCGAAGTGAGGAAAATCGTGAGCGCCTTAGCGCCTATGACCTTCGCACGGCAGCCTATCGTTTCTGTCGTATATTGGGTGCTCATCCTACTTATATTCTTCAAGATGGATTGGAATTGAGAGATGGACGTAACTTCGACAAATTGGCTCATCGCCCAGCTTTGATACCTGAAATCAAGCGTGGCGCATTAAGCCAGTGGATGTCTGTGTTCTTCCATGAAGATCCCAATGAGGACTTCAATGAGACTTACAGCTATGAACGTACGTTGGAGAAGTGGTTGCTTGACATCGGTGAGATAGATCATAATCAAAGGTATTATAAACGTTATGTCACGGCTAAGGATGAAACGGCCAAAAAATATAAGGAGGTACGCACTAACTATCATCGTGCCCGTGCCAAGGAAAAAATGTGGCGCCTTACCTACTATGTGCTTTGTGCTTTGTGGATTGGCATGGTTGCTTTGTTGGGTATCAACAATCGTGATTATGTCTTCAGTCATACACTCCTAACCATCTCCCTGCCTCTTGGTGGCATGACTGCAATCATCGTAGGCATGCGCGCTTTCTTCCGTGGATATGGCTTTGTGCTCTCCTGCTTGTGGGGGCTGTTAGGCTACTTCTCGTCCTATATTACCGTATTGGTCTTGAAGTTTGTTAATATGAACTATCCATCCATGTTGGTTCCTGCCATTATCGTTATTACCTTAATATATATGCTGATTTGTCACCTGACTGATTTCCGAAGTGATTCCCGTGGTGACAATCAGTTGGTTAACGAAGTGATGGAAGACGATATCAAGTCAGAACTTCTGGAGCCCCTTTATTATACCTTCAAACAGAAGTCGTTTAAGTTTAAGGGTTCTAAATTCAATATGCTTGACGACGTGACAAACCAGATCCGTTCTATCAGTGGCGAGTCCGTACTTCACTATATCTTGTGGAGTATGCTATTAGCCTTGTTGGTTTTGGAAATGATTATTATCAGTCCGAAGCTGTTGAATCGTCATCCCGAATTTGGTAACGTTAAGATTAATCCATCCGGGGTTATTAAACAATTACAGAAAGACGTAGAATAAGAATATGGTTTGTGAGCATTGTCAAAAAGAAAACCGATCTATAGCCAAGTTCTGTAAATACTGTGGTCAGCCATTGGTATCACTGAATGTACTAGACCGTATGGTTGGACTTGACGAGGTGAAGAAGCAGTTGAAGAATGTTGTTGACACCTATACCTATCTGCATACTCGAAAGGATGTCATTAATGTCCGTCTGAGTGTGAATACCATTATTATTGGTGAGACTGGTACAGGTAAGACAGCTTTAGCAGAAATCCTCCGCGACTATTTTTACCAGTATAGGATTATAGAGAAGCCCCAACTGACGATGGTCGATGCTGTCGACTATCAGCGTTTTGTTGAAAAGTGGGATGAAAATGTACAGAAAGCTAGGGGAGGTATCCTTTTCTTTGATAATGTTCAGAAGTTGTTGCCCGATCGCTATTCCAATCAGGTGAATCCGCTCGATAAGCTTTTTGTCGAGATGGATAAATGGGATGAGAACCCCATTGTTATTATGGCAGGTCTTCCTAAAGGTCTTGACGACTTCTTGGCTGCCAACCCTTCAGCACAGAACCGTTTTAAATATACTTTTCGATTGCCCATTCCTGGTTTCCAGGAACTCTGCGAGATATGTAAACTTGAGTTGCGTACCAAGTATGGTATTGCCGCTTATACTCCTGAAGCCGAGCATCGTCTACAGCGTCTGTTCCAATATCTGCTGAAGACAAAGGATGAAACGTTTGGTTATGCACATGTAGCTGTCAAGACAGCAGAGGACATCTTTACCTCTTTCATTAGTCGTGGAACAGCAGCCTCAATGGTTGAGGAGAGAGATATTCGTGGTTATGTTCCAGAGGAGCGTTCTCTAGAGGATATCCTTGGCGATCTCGACCACTACATTGGTATGGATGAGGTAAAACAGGCTGTTCGTGAGATAGCCCTTACAGTTCATAACAATGTCGAGCGTGCCCAGCGTGGTTTAGGCGAGCAAGAGAAGATGGGTATTCATATAGTCCTTACAGGTAATCCAGGTACAGGTAAGACCACCATAGCCCGTAAGCTTGGCGAGATACTTGAGTCTATTGGCTATCTGGATAGTGGTCATGTTGTTGAGGTTGACCGTTCTAAGATGGTTAGCCCTTATCAAGGTGAAACTCCCAAGGTGGTGGATAGTCTTTGCGATAAGGCTATGGGTGGTATTCTCTTTGTTGACGAAGCCTATACATTGGCTCCTCTTAGCCAGAGTGGCGAGCGTGACAGTCAGGGAGCACAGGCTTTGGAGCAGTTGATGAAACGTATGGAAGACGACCGTGGAAAGTTTGTGGTGATTGCTGCAGGTTATCGCACGGAGATGGAAAACCTTTTCCGCATCAATGTTGGTTTCCGCAGTCGTTTCAGTTATTTCCTCAACATTGACGACTACACGCCTGATCAACTCTATCAGATTATGGAAGTCTTTGCTCATGAGAAGAAGTACCGCTTTGCTCCCGATGCTCAGGAGTTGACGCTCAAGATGATAACTGAGATTTACAATGCCCGTGAGAAAGATTTTGCCAACGGACGTACCATGCGTCAGCTCTTCGATAAGATTGTGGCTAAGCAGGCTGAGCGTCTGCAGACGGTGGATATCTCTACACTTTCTAATGAACAGCTAATGACCATTACTGTCAACGATATTCCTTATGAAGCTCCTAAGGCTGTTGATTATAGAGAATGTCTGGCTAAGCTTGATGGTATGGTTGGACTGGCTTCCGTCAAGAAAGAAATATCCAATCTTGCAGCCTTTCTCAATCTGCAGATTCGTCGTGGCGAAAGCAATACTTTCCAAGGCAAACACTATGTCTTTACGGGTAATCCCGGAACTGGTAAAACTACAGTTGCTCGCATTATGGCCGATGTATTCCGTAGTCTTGGCATTCTTTCCCGTGGACAATTGGTTGAGGCTGACCGTTCAAAACTTGTTGCTGGCTATTCTGGTCAGACAGCTATTAAGACCAACCAACTTATTGACTCGGCAATGGGTGGCGTTCTCTTCATTGACGAGGCCTACACCCTTAAGTCTAACGATCAAGACAGTTTTGGTTCAGAGGCTATAGATACTTTGTTGAAACGCCTAGAAGATGATCGTGGAAAGTTCATTTGTATTGTCGCTGGTTATACTGACAATATGCACGACTTTATCGACACGAATCCTGGATTGAAGAGCCGTTTCACACAGACTATCCATTTCGAGGATTACACACCAGACGAGTTGACACAAATCTTCATAAACCTCGCCAACGGTAAGAAATTTACAGTGGACGAAGAAACGCGTGGAGCTATCCATCGCCAGTTCGAACAACTTTATTTGCGTCGTGACAAGAATTTCGGAAATGCTCGTGAGGCACGCCGTATTTTCGACCAAGCTGTTGAGAGACAGAGCCAGCGTCTGATAGCGGAGATGAACAATCCCGATTTCACCAATGAAGACATGTATCGAATTAAGGTTGCTGATTTGGCTGTGGGACAGAGCGAAAAGATTCGTCCACTCGACGAGGTTCTCAACGAACTCGACGACTTTATTGGCATGCTTTCTGTCAAGAATATGATTCGTCGTTTGGCAGTTCAGAGTATGTTTATGAAACAGCGTGCTGCTTTGGGTGCCGGTAGGGTACAGCAGATGGCGATGAACTTCATTCTTACAGGTAATCCTGGTACAGGTAAGACTTCTATAGCCCGTAAGATGGGCGAAGTGCTTCAGTCTATGGAGATTCTTCCTACAAGCCGTGTTGTTGAAGCCAGCCGTGCTACCCTTGTTGGTAAATATATGGGTGAAACACCTAAGATTGTCAATAATATGTGTGACAAGGCAATGGGCGGCATTCTCTTCATAGATGAAGCCTATACACTCTCTGCGGAGAACGATCCTTATGGCAAGGAGGCAATAGACACGCTGATGAAGCGTATGGAGGATGATCGTGGTAAGTTTGTAGTTGTCGCTGCAGGTTATCGTGATGAGATGGAGAACTTCCTCGCTGTCAATCCAGGATTGGCCAGTCGTTTCTCTCATAAAATGCATATTGACGACTATACTGCCGACGAGTTGAGTGAAATCTATATTAAGATGGCTTCCAAAGACAACTATAAGCTGTCGGATGAGGCAAAATCCAGACTTTTGGATGTTACCGCTCATATGGTTTACAATAAGAATAAGAACTTTGGTAATGCCCGTGAGATGCGCAATCTGTTGGATTCAACTATTCAGCAGCTCTCATTACGTGTCAGCTTGATGTCACCATCGGAAGTTACACAAGAGACCTATCAACTGATTTTGCCAGAAGATATTAAAGAATAACTATGATTATATGCCCAAGTTGTAAAGAAGAGATTGAGGACGATTCACGCTATTGTGATCAGTGTGGTCA
>Ga0310695_10004580_pt1 | contig 25271 bp, 22 predicted proteins | sample RumenRJG_04DNA_FD_203882 | JGI IMG/M metagenome (GOLD analysis project Ga0310695, IMG submission 203882) | Bovine rumen microbial communities from Lethbridge, Alberta, Canada - RJG_04 (v2) (version 2) | ecosystem: Host-associated > Mammals > Digestive system > Stomach > Rumen | place: Canada...
GTCATCAACCTTGATTCTGAGGACTACGACACCATCACTACCGGAGCCGCTGGTGCCTGCCTGCAGTTCCACCGCATCCCCATGAAACGACAGCCTGCTCCAAGCGGCAAGCACCGCTGGTATCGCATCCGTTTCGAGGGTGGACTGGGTGGACACTCGGGTGTAGACATCAACAAAGGCCGTTGCAGCGCCGTGGTAGCCATGTGGGCCATTCTGGCAGCCATCTACAACGAGTACGACTTTGACGTGGCATCCATCAACCTTGGCGAGGCCAATGCCTCTATCGCCTCGTCGGCAGACATCATCGTTTGTGTACCGTCTGGCGAGGCCAGCGAGTTTGTCAAGTCTCAGCAGGACATGATGAACGAATGGCTACGCGAAGAGTACCCTGACGACCCGAAGATGACGTGCAGCATCGAGAAGTGCGAGCAGCAAGACACCGTGATTCCTAAAGATGCCTTCGAGGCGCTGATGACCTGTCTGGAACAGGTACCGCAAGGCGTGGTGAAGATGAGCGACGCGATGCCCGGTACGGTAGAGACGTCAAACAACGTTGGGCGCATCGTGACAGAAAAAGACAGTATCTTCGTATCGACCCACACGCGCAGCTTCATCGACGACGATATGGCAGCGCTGAGCAAAGATATTGCCGACACCTTTGTGGCTGCCGGTGCCACTTCAGAAGTCGTCATGTCGGCTCCCGCCTGGCAGGAGGACCAGCAATCGCCATTCCTGCAGCTCACCTCCGACACCTTCCTCGACGTGCTGGGCTGGCGCCCCCGCATGGTGGCCATGCACTTCGTGCTAGAAGCCGGATTCTTCGTGCAGCACTATCCCGGCATCCAGATGGCCAGCATCGGCCCCCGCATCGTAGAGCCGCACTCTACCAGCGAACGCGTCGAACTCTCCACCATCGAGGACATCTGGCGCGTACTCATCGAACTGCTGAAACGACTGGTGTGATATAACAAAAAAACGCCCATTTCATCGGAATATTGAAGCCTGGCAATTTATGTCAGGCTTACTTTTTCACGTTTTGGGACTGTCTGAAAAGCACGTTTTCTCGAAATGAGACTCTTTTTTCCTACCGTGGGACTGTTGTTTCCTGAAGATGCTCTAATTTTGCAGACGAAATCAAATCAACAATGCGTATGGAAATAACACTTGTCTTCACAGTTGCCCTTGCCGCTACCCTTATTGTGGTGGTGCTGGCACTTGTAGTCATTATCATATACCAGCGTTGGCGCATTGGCGACCAAAACGTCTTCATCGAGCGCTTCATCCGTCAGAATGAAGAGATGCGTCAGAAGATGCGGAAAGCAGGAATTCTATAATAAACAATATGGTATAATCATTAATTTAAAAATGACAATGAAAAAGATTCTGATGACGCTCGCAGCCGTCCTTTGCTGCTCAATGACAATGACGGTGTTCACCGCCTGTACCAATGACAACGGCGACAACCCCGTGACTCCCCCAGAGCCGGAGAAAGAACTGGCTGAGTACACCATCATGTACTACGGACACGGCGGCGGTAACCGCGAGTATTATTACCTGTCAAAGATAGGAGACTTCTACCATGCTGGCGAAGAAGCTTACAAGCATGCTAACGTAGTGGTGCAGTACAAGTTCTCTACTGCCGAGAACATGAAAGCCCAGGGCGGTTACGACGATAATACCTGCCAAGAGTTTGGCGGCAAGACCGCCCGCTGGATCGTAGATCCCTCAAAGTCATTCCAGGAGCAGGTCTATTCGCATTCCAACATCTACGGAGCCGACAATGCCGACCACACCTGCGCTGATTCGCTGACGAACTTCATCAACTGGGCGGCCAAGGCCTGTCCCGCAAAGAAGTACATGCTTATCGTGCATGACCATGGCGGCGGCTACATGCCAAATGACGAGTTGCCAGAGAGCACCGAAGCCAACACCCGCGGCTTGGTTTATGACGATGGACGCAACCTCAAGCATTTCACCGTCAAGAGCTTCACCCGCGCCATCCGCCAGGCCGATGTCCATATAGAGACGCTCTTCATGGATGCTTGTCTGATGAACTGTCTGGAGTACCAGTTCGAACTGCAGGATCTCTGCGACTATGTCATCGCCCCCACATACTCGAAGCCCTCGATTGACGGTGCCTACAGAATGCTGCCCAAACTCTTGGGACAGCCCTCGGTGAACATCGAACAGGCACTGGACGACTACTGCAAGGCCTGCGTGGCAAGCTGGGACGAGGCATTCCAAGCAGACGAGACTGAGCCGGTATATACCGATATGACCGTCACCCGCACTTCCGCCATCGCACATTTGGGCGAGATGCTCCGCGAGTTCACCGACCGTCTTTGCAATACGTACCAGAACGGCACCGATGCACAACGTCAGGCTATCGATAATTGTACAGCCAGTGCCGTCAAGGTGCAGCTGAATCAGCCCAACTATGATGCCATCAAATACGTCAAGTCTATTGTCAACGCACTGCCAGAGGTCTATGGTGAAGCGTTCAATAACCAGATGAAGGAAGCCTTCAACAACTGCATCGTGGGACAGTATTTCAGCAAATACCTCACCACCCACGAATACATGGTGGACTACAGCGTACTGCTCGGTTTTCAAGGTGCATACGCGTACACCTTATGGAAGAATGACGAGGCTAACAACCCCCAGATGCCACTCGGTGAAATCGTGTATGACGAGAACGGCAAGACATACCTCTTCAAGTTTAGTCCAACAGATAATCCCGAATACTACGAATCGACATTCGCCTCTGAAACTGACTCCTGGGGCTCCACGCTGGCCGACACCTACGAGCAATTGGTCTTCGACCGCACCGTGGGTTGGAGCCGCTGGCTGCGCCTCAACAACCAGCATCCCAACTTGTTCTGCCCGAAAGACTTGAACTTTGAATTGCCCATGCCGGAAAAAGAAAGAACTCAGAACTAACACCATTTCTTAAATTTTAAAATATGAAAAAGATTCTAATAGCTACAGCGGCCATAACGCTAATGACAATGACGACGGTATTCACCGCCTGTAGCATTGACAAGGTAGACAACCCAGTGAACCCAACGGTCGATCCGGAGGAAAAACTGGCTGATGCCACCATCCTGTGGTATGGCTGCGGTGGCGGTAACGTGGATGCGGCTATCTTGGACGATTTCCACAAATTCTACAAGGCTAAACCCGAAAGTTTTGACCGTGTGAACGTGGTGGCTCAGTATAAGACATCGCTCTACCCGACGGTGTATAGTAAAATTGACTATGAAACTGTTGTACAGTGGGCCGACGAAACGTCTAAGCTTATGTCCGAGGAAGAGATGGAGAATCTGGATTGGATGCATTACTTCCTTTTGTGTCATCCCAAGGCTGGCGAGAGCTACCGTTTCGTGGTAGATCCCAAGAAGACTCTGCGCAAGCAGCTGTTGGAAACGGAGCCTTACGGAGAGAAGAATGCCGATATTACCAATCCCGACTCATTGACCAACTTCATCAATTGGGCTGCTAAGAACTATCCTGCCAAGAGGTACATCCTCGTGATGGCCGACCATGGTGGCGGCTACCTGCCTCATGCTGATTTAGCAGAAGCAACCAGCAGTCCACGAAGCAGGGCACAGCGACGCGGACTGATTTACGATGATGGATATAATGGTAAATGCTTCTCAGCCAAGAGTTTCGCGCGTGGCGTGAGAAATGCCTCGGTGCATGTAGATGGTATCGTGGCTTACCTTTGTTTGATGAACAATCTGGAGTTTCTCTACGATGTGAAGGACGTCACCGACTACGTTGCCGGTTCGACCTATGTCATGTGGGGTGGTGGCTCGGCCTTCTATGCCATTGCCGACAATTTTGCTGCCGGACAGGACACGGAGACAGCACTCTCCAATTTCCTCGATACCAATATGGACAACTGGGACGCGGAGTTCTATCAGAGCACTAAACCCGACGATCCCCTCTACTATGACTTCACGCTGACCAAGACCAGTAGACTGAACGACCTGGCTCCCGTACTGAGGGAGTTTACCGACCGATTGGTGAATACCTACCAGAACGGTACGGAAGATCAGCGTGCACGTATAGACTTGTGTACAGCCAACGCCATGAAAGTGTATAACAACTATCCCCTTTACGACATGGGACGATATATCGAGAGTCTCTTCTATGAATTGCCCGACGTGTACGACCAGACATTCGCCTCAAGCCTCATTACAGCCTTCAACTCCTGTATCGTCAAACAGCGTCACAGCAAATATCTGACTGAACATGACTTTGAAGTGGACTACAGCATGATGCTTGGTTGTAAAGGTACTTATGTCGTTTACAAGTATGAGGGCGATGGTGCAGAATCTAAGTTGAAAGGTGCTTATGTCTATTATTCAGACGGTAAGCGCGAATACTATCGTTACGTTGATGACGGTGGCGACAGCAGCGACGGCAACCTGGCTCACTATGAGCTTGATAAGACCGAAACATGGCCCAGCACCTTTGCCAACACCTACGAAATGACTACATTCGACAAGTTGGTGGGATGGAGCCGATGGATGTACCTGAATCCTACGCCGCCACCCGCATGGAGTCCTTCATCGTTCAATTTTGTTTTGCCTGAGGACAACGCGACAGAATTACCTAACTGACAAAAATATGAAAAAGATTCCCTTTCTGATGGCGATGGCCATCATGGTACTGGGCTTCACCGCATGCACCGACAACGTCGATAACCCGACGACGAATCCGACAGACCCCAAGGCCTTGGTAGGCACATGGATAAGCGACCTTTCTGGCAAAACCTTTTCCATTTGGAACTACGGCAAGGCGTGGAACGTGTGGACGTTCAATGCCGACGGCACGGGCGTATGCGACACGTACTTCTTGGCGGGCGACGAGCCTGTTGCCGTGCAGCACCAGCCGTTCACCTACACTGCCGAGGACGGCAAACTGGTTACCGTGATGGACGACGGCCCTTGGGACTGGACGTATCAGGCCGTGGATGGCAAGCTGTCGATAGGCTATGAGGGCGGCAGCGTGATGACCTTCGACAGGGCCGATGCTGCCCAGGCCACCCAGTTCGACGAGTGGAGCAATCGCGAACTGCTGTCGGTGCCCGGCCTCCAGGCTCGCTATACCATCTTCGTCTATGGCAATGCCGGCGGCAAGATGGATGACATCATCGAGAAAGACTTCTGGGAGGCAGTCAGACCCTACCTGACGGACTCCACCAAGGTGCGCGTGGCTGTCCTCTACAAGTACGGTCAGAATACCAGCGGCCAGCTGACCGACGACGGCGACATCGTGTGGTTCGAGCTGAACAGCGAGACCGACCTTGACCGTTTGCACGAGGAGGGCCTGAATGCACTCGGTATGCACACCGAGGCTATCGCCACCAAGCTCTACGACCCCAACACCATCCACCAGTTCATCGAGTTCAGCAGCCTCTTCTGCCCCGCCGAGGAATACATCTTCACCATCTGGGGCCACGGCAGCGGCTTCGACCCGAGGAACGACATCCCGGACAAGTATCACGAGAATCCAGATTTCACACGCGGCGTCATCGGTGACGAGTGGAACAACAAAGAGCAGTTGGACATGTACGAACTCTCGCAGGCCATCAAGGACACGGGCCGCACACCGTTCAAAGCCATCTTCTTCAACAACTGTCTGATGGGCAACATGGAGTCGCTCACCGAACTGCGCGATGTAGCCGAGTACATCGCCTGCTCCGCCCACCTGCTCACTACCGACTGCATCGTGCTGCCCGCCTTCATCAGAGGGCTCATCGAGAAAGACAACGTGGAGGATGCCTTTGCCTACATGCTCAGCGACATCACCCCCGCATGGCAGAATGCCTACAAGGATGATGAAAGCCTATTCTTTAATGGCGACTTTAAGTTGCTGCGCACCAGCGAACTGGCCGGCATTATCGATGTCACGCGCCGACTGGCCGACCGCCTCAGCGTCAGCCTCTACCATCAGGATGACTACAATTATGACTTCATTGGAAACGGGGCTAAAATCAAGAGCAACATCGGCGAGGGCTACGAGCAGTGTACTTTCCACAAACTCACCGGCTGGGGCAATTTCCTCCGCATCAACACTGGCCTGCCCTGGGGCAATCCCACCTGCGGTGGCGGCAGTAAGCTTTTTGCATTTTTTTACGGGGAAAACGATGAATAATTGAAAGAAAATGTGTACCTTTGCAGCGCATGCGACACTCCTTATACTTCATATTATTATGCATCGCGCTGACCATGGTGGCATCTTGCACTCATAGCAGCGAGACGAAGGACGACGAGAGCAGTTCAGCAATGGCTGACTATCAGCGTGCACGCGCCTACGACCAAGGGTGGCAGATGAAGATAGCAGAGCATTACTATAAGAAGGCTTATCAAGGCTTTGCACAAACCCATACACAAGACTGGTATCACTATACCGATGCGGGCTACCGCTGGGCATATTTACGCTTTCGTCGAGGCGATACTGAGGGTGCAATGAACGTCACCACCGGGCTGCTGCACCAAGCAAAGGAAAACGAGGATTTCCCTAAAAAAGTCGAGGCTGCCTTGCTGATGCTCATGGCGGAAATCCAGCTACAATTGCACCAGTACGACGAGGCACTGCTTACGGGACAGAAAGTCTACGAGGCAATAGAACAAAAAGCGGAAAATGGGAACCAAAGTGAATTGGATATAGCATGGGCCTGTATCAACATATCTGATATTCACCACAAAACAGGAGACACCAAAGGGGCAATGGCATGGCTTGATCGCTGTGCACAAGCGCTAACCCTCGCCAAGCAAGAGCAAGGCGACTCGCTGATGATTGAGGAATGGAAAGGCCATGTGGCGCTCAAACGGGCATTGTATCTATTAGAAACGGGTTATGCTACCGAAGCTCAAGCCACTTATGCCGCTATCCCCCGTAGCCGCCTGATGGAGCCAATAGGCTACACCGAGGCGGCCGACTACCTGATGGCTGCAGGTCGCTACGATGAAGCAGCTGACTGGTATGAACGCATTGACAGCACCTATTTGGCTACCGACGGCGCCAAGATGACTTTCGACATCATCGCAACCCGTCTCTCTCCCCGCTACATGGCCTATCGCAAGGCTGGCCGAAATGCTGATGCTTTGTTACTTGCCGACAGTGTCAGCGCTGCCATCGACTCTGCCCTCGTCTGGCAGAAGCAAAACGATGCGGCCGAGCTGGCGATCATCTACCAGACCCATGAAAAGGAACTGGCACTGAACGATGCCAAAAGCGAGACTCGCATCCATCGTGTACTGCTTGCCGCTGCTATCCTTGTCATCCTGCTCATAGGTTACCTGTTCTGGCGTACACGAAAATATAATAAGGAACTCCTAGAGAAGAACCGCCGCCTGCTGGCCGAGATAGAACAGCGTGAGCAGGAAGAACAGCAGGCCATCGTGCAGTTAAAAGCTGAACCCCAAGAAAACCTGACAGCCAATCAGCAGCTCTTCTGCCGTATCTGCGACCTCATGGACTCGTCAGACCATATCTATACCGATGCCGATCTGGACCGCAACCGTTTGGCCCAGCTTCTCGGCACCAATGAGCATTATGTGACCGATGCCATCAGCACCTGTGCCGATGGCAAAAGCGTAAACAGTTTCCTCAATGAGTACCGTCTGCGCTATGCCGCACGTCTGCTGGCAACCACGAAAGACTCTGTTGCATTGATTGCCGAACTCTCCGGTTTCTCCCGCAGTTCGTTCTTCCGCATCTTTAGCGACGCCTACGGCATGTCGCCTTCGGATTATCGCCGAGTAGCAAGAAAATAAAAAAATTACTTCCCAGCCTTCTCCTTGGCGATGTTGCGGTAAAAAAGTCGGTTCCGAATTGTCTACTAACTCACTCTTAGGCACATCATCGTAAGGTCGTCGTTAGGTTCGGCGTCTTTACGATGTTTTTCTATTTCTGCTTTCAGCGATTCTATTACTTGTTGGGCACTGTCAAAGTGGGTATTGCGCAGGATACTCAACAGGTGCTCGTCGCCAAACTGCTCTTGCAGTGGGTTCTCAGCCTCGTTCAGTCCGTCGGTATAGATGAACAGAGCGCGACCTTTTATTGTCTCTATCTCCTCGCCCTCATATTCCATACCTGGGAACAGACCTATCGGCGCATTAGGTTGCATCTCAAGGAAGTCGCCATGATTGTCGCCACCGCCGATGACTGGCGGATTATGACCGGCATTACAGAAGTCGAGATGGCCAGTCTGCAAATCCAGCAAACCCAACCAGAACGTTACAAACATACCATTCTCGTTGTCTTCGCCCGATAGCGCATCGTTCATGTTGGTGCAAATCTCACCCGGCATCATACCCTGTTTGGCCAGAGTCAGAAACAGTCGTGTGGCCTGCGCCATAAACAGCGATGCAGGTACACCCTTTCCCGATACGTCACCTAGTGCGAAGTAGAGTTTGTCGCCCTGCAACACGTAGCCGTAAAGGTCACCACCCACCTCTTTAGCGGGAGTCATCGATGCATACATGTCCAACCCTTCACGTTCGGGGAAAATGTTAGGCACCATACTCATCTGAATGTCGCGCGCTATCTGCAGTTCGCCCTCTATACGCTCCTGGGCAGCCTTCATCTTAGCAGCACGGCGGCGCAGCAATGAGTAGACAATGAAGAACACAGTAAGCAGTACAATGGCTACCAGCAGAGCTACCACACGTGTCTGCAGCAGCGAGGCCTTCTGCTCGGCTATCTCGGCATCCTTCTGTTGTGTTTCATAGATTGTAGCCAATTCTGCACTTTTTCCATGAACGTAGCGCGACAAGGCCGAATCGAGATTTTGACAAATCCTGTTAGCCAATACATTTGCCGTATCGCGGTGACCAGCCATCAAGTTGTATTTGTATTTTTGCAGATAAATATCTTTCATGATATCTAGCGACATCTCTGTGCCGAATGCCATGAGTACCTCATCAATCTTTTCCAAAGACCGCGAAGCCTCTTCCCACTGTTTAGCTGCACCCAGATAATAACAACTGTTAACAACACCACTGGTTGTCTTAGCCCAGTTGGTAGCAAGATACTTCTGGTATGCTTCGACTGCCTCGGCATCCCTACCAAGACCTTGCAGCACACGTGCCTTGTCTATATAGGCATGACCTTTAAGCTGGTCTAACGACACGTCGTTGCGATCCTTTTCGGGCAGTGTCTCGTATTCGGCAAAAGTCTTCTCCTGACGGTCAATCCAATGCTTCATCATTACTAATCCGGTATGGCTATCGGTATTATGCGCCTGAATAATTTGGTAAAGCAGTATCATTCTGCGCATAAGCGCAAAACTCTTGTCATCTGTCTTATTTTGCTTGCTTAAATTAAGTTCATAACACTTCTCGTAATATCTCTCGCCATTTTCATCTTCTCCATGCATGGTCATACCAAGTCCCACATTAAAATACAAGTCGAGATAGTCGTCATACACCGTATCATCGTCATCGGCTTCATCGATGGAGAAGCGTTTAAGGGCGTCAAGTGCTAAGATAGTGGCGGTTTCGTAATATCCGCGGTTTCTTAATATCAACAATCGTTCGCGAATGGCAGCTATTTGAACCATACGGTCGTATTTGTCGGCATCATTAAGATCGATTATCTTCTGGAAGATAGTGTCTGCTCTATTATAGTTCATTCCCTCGTACATCACGTAGTAACCATGCAGGAAATCGCGCATAACCGAAGATATAGCACCCACTTCGTATAGACTGTCGCCTACTAAGTCGTATCTGGCCTGGTGCTTTTCTGAAAGTAAAAACGCTTCGCTCAGAGAAACACGATCCGAACGTTTTTTTGTTTCGTTTTGGCACGATAGTGATATTGCCATCAGCAAAGCCGAAAGCGTGATGACAACCATGGATTTTGCGTTACTTCGAGTTATAAGCATATACTTTTCGATTTATGAATTACGGATAATAAAATTGTTCTTAAGCGTAGTGCTTTAGGTATTACGGGTACAAAGATAAGAAAAAGTTCCGAAACACACAACTTTTTTATTTCATTTTTCCTAGTTAATTATTCGTTAATGTGTCAAGCTACCAAAAACGCCCATTTCATCGGAATATTATAGCCTGGCAAAGATTGCCAGGCTTATTTTTTCTCGTTTTGAGACTTCTTTTTCCTACCGTGGGACTATTGTTTCCTGAAAACAGACTACTTTTGCAGTCGAAATCGAAAATATAAACCAAATTGTAATTAATATGAAAAAAATGATGATGATCGCAGTAATGGCAGTAGCCTGCCTGACTGCAAGTGCACAGAACGAAGTGGGTCAGATTACTCTTCAGCCCAAAGTTGGTATGAACATTACTAACATCACTGGTGCAGAGTATTCAACTGGCACTTCTAAAGAGAATGCTAATTATATGGTTGACTTTGCTCTGGGTGTTGAGGCCGAGTATGGCTTGACGGAGAAATTCTCGTTGGCAGCAGGCCTCCTCTATTCGCGTCAGGGCTGTGATTATGGCGAATTCAAGAAATCAGATGGCTACGTAACATCCGGTTGGGACAAAAACCAGGATAAACTCGGTTACTTGAATATCCCTATCGTAGCAAACTATTACATTGCCAAAGGCTTTGCCATCAAGGCTGGTATCCAGCCCGGCTTTCTGCTGAGTGCCACGAAAAAGGTTGACGGCATTGGCGTTACTCCAAATCAAGACGATGACAAAAAAGATGCATGCAAGACTTTCGACCTGTCTATTCCCCTTGGCCTCTCTTACGAGACTGACAACGTCGTTATCGATGGTCGTTACAATCTTGGGGTGACCAAGATTAACAAGGAAGGTGACGACAGCATGAAGAACAGCGTCATCCAGTTTACCATTGGTTACAAGTTTGCTTTATAATTATAAGGCAATTATAAATAGTTTTAAAAAACGCCCATTTCATCGGAATATTGAAGCCTGGCAATTGCTGCCAGGCTTACTTTTTCCCGTTTTGAGACTTCTTTTTCCTACCGTGGGACTGTTGTTTCCTGAAGACAGATTACTTTTGCAGTCGAAATCGAAAATATAAACTGTTTTAAAATATGAAAAAGATTATCTTAGCGACAGCGTTTTTATGCTGCACAATGACAATGATGGCGGAACCCGTGTCGCCCGAGGCTGCACGACAGGCTGCTGCCAAGTTCCTGAACAAGAAAGGTATCGCACTCAAGAGCGAGGCCTTGCGGGCCAAGAACCGCGCTATGGGTCGCAACACGGACAGCGAAGAGCAGGCGCAAGCAAGCCCCTACTATGTGTTCAACGCCACAGCCTCGCGGGGCTTTGTTGTGGTGAGTGGTGACGACTGCGTGGGCGACAACCTCGTGTTAGGCTACACGGCGCAGGGTAGTTTCGATGCCGAGGCCATCCCCGACAACCTGCAGTGGTGGCTCGACGAGACCGCTACCCAGATCAGCACACTTAGTCGCCTCGGCGCGAAGACCAGGAGGTTGGCACTCCACAACGACATCGCCCCGTTGCTGACCACCCGCTGGGACCAAGGCTTACCCTACAACGCCTTCTGCCCGGTGACCGACGGCAAACTATGTCTCACGGGTTGCATGGCTACGGCATTGGCGCAAGTGATGTACTACCACCGCTGGCCGCAAGGGCCGCTGGCCGAAGAACTGCCTGCATATACGATGGCCAATGGTCGCGTGATTGACGGCCTGCCCGTTACGTCATTCGACTGGGACAACATGGTGAACGACTACACCGTAGCTACCAACGAGGCACAGCAAGCAGCCGTGGCTACGCTGATGCGCTACTGCGGACAACTGATACAGATGGACTATACGCCGCAGCTCTCCAACGGAACCTTTTACGACATAGACATCCTCGTCAACAACTTCGGCTACGATCCGGGCGCCTATTTTGCCTTTGCTGCCCAATACACCGTGAGCGGTTGGGACGAACTGCTCTACAACGAACTGCGCGAAGGACGCCCTCTGGTCTATGCTGGACAATCCACCGGCGGCGGCCATGCCTTTGTCATCGACGGCTACGAGGTACGGGACGGAGAAGGTTATTACAGCGTGAACTGGGGATGGGGCGGCGCAGACAACGGCTTCTTCAAGATCAACCTGCTCAACTCCGACACGTCTGGCTCGGGTGGCAGCACCACCAAGGACGGCTACAGCGTCAACCAGCGGGCACTCATCGGATTTAAGCCGCAGCAAGGCGCATCAGATGGATACTACCGCTACCTCAACAACTTGGCGTGGGACGAAGCGGATGATGATTCAGAACATACGTTCATATTGTTGAACCCCTCATACCGTCCTGGTACTTTCACCGTCGGACTGGCCGAGCTGGGCGATGACGGTACGCCCGACGTCAGCAGTATCTATGCTTCCAAGGACTATGAGTTAACTGGTTTCCGCAACGCTGACCTCGAGCACAACGGCACACTCGTCCACCCGCTTACCAATGACCTCTTCGTCAACCTCATGCCTGGCCGTCACAACCTTGTGTTTGTCAACCGCGAGGCAGGAACCAGTGCCCCTTGGAAGCTCGTATTCGGCCCCAACTGCTATTTTGAGGTCAATATCGGAGAGACGGGCGAAGTGGCAGACGTCACCGTCCATCCGAAGCCGCAACTTGCTGCCTCCGGCTCGGACATCAAGATTGATGGCCTGAAACAGCGCGGCATCAACCAGACCATCACCGCCACCATCCGGAATACTGGCACTGAAGACTTTGTGGGCGGCATAGAGTGCGGTGTCTATTATGTGGAGGACGGCGAACTGAAAGGGCTGATTGGGGTTACCAAGACCGGTGCTATGGTCGAGGCGGGCGGCTCGTCAGACGTCTATTTAAACTTCTCAGCACCAATGGCTGGCGAATGTGTGCTCTTGCTAACCAAATTAGACACTGGCGAGGACATCACCGGCAGCAAACTCGCCGACATCGCGCAGGCTCCAGGCTACCTGGCCCACACGAGCGTCACCTTCGATGAACTGGCCTTCTTCTGCCAAGCGGCACAATACAATGAGCGCAACGATGAGAATGGCAATCCAGCCTACTACCTCGACCTTATTATTGCCAATGGCACACCGATGGATTACGATGCTGTGGTGTTAGCCAAATTCTATAAGCCCAACGCCGAGGGCGGCTACGACCCTGTTGTCTTCCCCTCGCAGCCCAATATCTATACCGATCTGCAACTCAACAGCAACATTTGGCGGGCCGTCTCCATCCGTCTGGCTGAACCTCTTGAGTCGGGCGAGTACGGACTTGAACTGTACATCGCCAACGACTTCCACAGCCGATATCCACAGGATTACTTCATCTTCGCCGCCAGTCCGCTTGCCGTCACCAGCACCACAGGCATCCGTTCAATTGAAAATGAAGAATTGAGAATTGAGAATTCGGCTGACGCATGGTACGACCTCAATGGCCGCCGTCTCTCCGGCAAGCCAACCGCTAAGGGCCTCTATATTCATAAAGGTAAAGTGCATATCGTCAAATAAGCAAAGAAAACCAAAATCGTTCATGAACGTGAAATTCAAGATGCCCATGTTCGGGCGTAACCTGACAGTAAAGGGATCGCTCAAGGAACTGCTGATGACGTTCCTCGGCACCACCATCTCTATTGTGCTGACGTTCGGCACCACGGCACTGTTGGACAACCGAGAGAAAGCTGCCCAACAGCGCCAGACGGCCATCATGTCCGTCTACGACATTGACGAGATCATCCGCATGCTAAAGGAAGACATGGAAAAGGAGAAAGCCCTCTCTGATGTTACCAACTACATGTTTACCCATCAGGAGGAACTAGATTCCGTTTCGTCCGATACGCTGAAAATGGCAATCGCCTACTTGGTTGAGAACACGACAGAGGAGCCCGAATGGGCTGACGATTCGAAGGAGAAGGCTTTTTCTGGCAATATCGAGGTACGCCAAAACATGAAGTATGCCCAGTTCTACGACAATGTACGCGAAAGCTACCGACTGCGTCGCGAACTACTGGGATATATGGAGAAAGATATCGTATTCAGCCGCCCTGTTTCTGACGCTGACTATCGCCAGTTCCTGCAGCAGTTGGAGCTTGCAGACTTTGATACCGATGGTATCCTGACTGAAGATGCTAGCAGAAGTCTGTTGCGACATGCCTTTCAGCAGCGTTCCACTGAACTCTATTTGCGATATTTTTTCAAGCGCCGGGATGCTTACGGCTACTATATGATGCACCTCATCCGCCTCAACCGTGAGAATAAGTTCATGGCCGACATTACGGACAACGACATGGCTGAGTATGTGAAGAAGAATGTCGACAAGACCATGCCCGTCACTGCACAACAGTTAATTGGTATGTGGGAAGAGCAATTAGTAGACAATAATGTCTTTCATTTTAAGTTAAATAAAGACCAGACGGTAGTATTTATTTGCGATGAAGTTAACAAGTTGGATTTGTATCTGAATGATGAAAATATTTATGTCCCCATTCTTGTGCCCATGACGACTCGCCTCAAGGGTCACTGGAGTCTGGAAGGTGACTCGTTGAAGATGGACTTCGACAACAAGACACTGGAAGTACTGGCCATCGATGTCGACTTCAGCAGACTGCCCAAGTCGGCATTGAAGCGCTCAAAAGGAAAAAAGGAAGCCATCAAGGACTTGTTTATACAAGTTTCCAAAGAAAAAGACTGGACGGTATCCCGCAAAGTGTCTTTTGACCTTTCTGGACAAATCATGGTGTGCGAAGTACCCGAGAAAACGCTTTGGGGCACGACGAAAACCACTACCACCCAGATGGTCAGGGTAGAGACGGCAGACAAATAACAAAAAAGCATTTAATATTTATTCAATAATCAACAATTATGCAGAAAATCTTTAAAAAACTATTCGTACTGATGTGCGGATGTATCATGGCAACATTCGTGTTGACCGCCTGTGAAAAAGAAGTCCACAATAATACTGCCAATAAGACGGTTTATAGACGCATCATACAATAGTTAGCTTTTTAACAAGCCATATCAGCATTATGAAGAAGATTCTGATGACTACTGCGGAAAGAATAACGAAGCTACTGATGCTGCTGACCATCATTCTCTTTGCAGCGTGTACCGACAACACCGACAATCCAAGTGACAATCCCCAGCAGACACCTGTCGACGCTGGACCAGCATATACGGACAAGACGGTGGATGTGAACCGCGACGGCAATGCCCACGGACAGGTGGCGCTGCGCTTCTACAGCGACATGCCCAGTGTGGCGTATATCTCCGTAGCCGACTTCCACAAAATCATGACGGGTGGCGAAACGATGAAGGTCAACAGACAGGGTGACCTTTACCAATTGGCTACCCGTAACGGTACGGCAACTGTGGACGTTAAGGCCGACTACCTGAACTCCACAACCTATGCCGGCTTTGTGGACCTGATGTGGACGATGGACCCGATGCTGGCCCCTAACGCGATGTACGACGGCAGCAAGTATATCAAGTTCGTCAAGATGGAAACGCCATCGACGTTCACGCCTACTGTTGGCGCCCGTCTGGACTTCAGCAAGTATAGCATCGACCTGCACGACGACGGCAGCAACGTCTATTTCCCCTTTGCCACGCTGGCCGACATGTATTCCGACTGTAACTTCCACAATGCCGCCTATTACGACGACTTGGTGGTAGTGAGCACCAAACTCGATACCTATTCCATCAACACCATTGCTCCGGAATATGCCGCCAAACCTTACCAGAGGGCTGAAGTTGCAGCCGATATGGCCAAGTTCCGCTATCAGGAGCTATGCTTCGTGTTCGACAACTTCTTCGGCTACCCAGGGCGTACCATCTTGGAGCAGAACGGAATGGCTGAGAAGGGGTTCGATGCTGCGTTGGAATCTGTGCCAAACGGCAAGGTGGTGAAGCGGTTGCTGCAATCTACCAACAACATGGATTTTGCCTGGGGAAGGATGGCCATGCAATATCTGATTGACGATGGCGGTCACACTTGTTTCTGGGCAACGGTGGGAATGCCTGAGAACGTCGACGGCGATTATGTTGTCCGCTTGATGGAAGCAGCCACCAACTATCCAGAGGCCAATGTCATGTATGAGGACTGGCTGAAATCGAGTAAAGAACGGGCAAATGCAGAGAAACAGCTTGAGGCATTACGCAAGCAGGCCTACGGCGATGTGCTCTATAAGTCTAATAGCGCTAAGACCACTGGCGTTATCATCATCAACTCGTTCAATGATATGGACGAGGAGGCATGGAACAAATACTATGCCAGCCAGAAGACTGATGCCGACTGGCAGGAACTGATGAAAAGCTACAAGAAGGATGCCTTCATTGGCTTCCTCTATGGACTCGCTCAGGCAAAGGCCGATGGGGTAAAGAACCTCGTGCTCGACATCACGCAGAATGGTGGCGGCTCTTGTGACATCGTGGGAGCAGACGTGGCCCTGTTGCGCAAGAACCGTACGGTGCAGTTCTGGTCGCAGGACGCTCTGGAGGGGAATAACAAGATTGCCACGTACTATGTTGATAGTAATTTCGACGGTGTGTTCGACGAAAAGGACGACACCAATCCCAAGTTCGACTGCAGCGGCATGAATATCGGTGTGCTCTGCAGTAAGGTGGCCTTCTCATGTGGCCACCAGTTTCCTACGCTCATGAAGGACTACGGCTTCCCCATCATGGGAGAGCGCTCGGGTGGCGGTACCTGCTGTATACAGGTGATGCAGACGGCTGATGGACAGAATTTCCAGATATCCACCTATCGCGACCGTTCCACCGATAAGAACTTCGCGAATACCGATGCAGGCATCGAGCCGACCGAGGGTTACGCTTTCGGTTACGACCATTTCTATGATCTGGATTTTCTGACCTCGAAGCTGCAGCGATAACTGATCACCCTCCTGAGGTAGAAGAAAATTCGGGTCGATTCCGAATTTTCTAAGATGTTTGAAGGATAACAGCTTCCTCTTGTAATTGTTGCCCGGGTATCTGGAGTGCCTGAGGCGGGGCGAGTGTCCTGATACTCACACGGGGACAGTCCCCCTGTGCGCGTGATGAACTTGCGCAACTCGAAGAGGAGCGAATAAGAAACCGCAAGGAAATTGAGGACGTGATAGCTGAGCTAAGGGATATCCGCATCTCTCTGGGAATCAATTCTAAGTATGCGGGCGAGGGCGAGAAAGAGAGTCTTGAAAAGAGGCTACCAGAGTTAGAAGAGAAGTGCATGATTATGGACGCTGATTATGATTCTAATAAGCAACGTCGAGCTGAGATACTGCAGAAGTATTACGACCACATCAAACCAGAGGTTGTAGCTGAAGCTCTCATGGAAGCGCCTTACACCTTCTGGGATAGGTTCAACATGAGCAAGATCATGAAGGAGGTTAATGTGAGAGTGGCATCAGCTACCAAGTCCTCCAGGCGTGCCAAGTCTGATGACGAAGAGAAATCTGCGCCGAAGAGAAAAAGGAAGCTGCCACCGATCGAGGAACATGCAGCAGACTTAATGTTGTTTCCATTCAGTTTTAGCGACGCTGATACTGGTGATATAAGATCTCAGCTCGCTGAAGACAACATGATCATGGATGAATACGATGAGTGGACAGAGCAATGCGAGGACATATCCCTGACGGCAGAGTACCGTGCAAAGTACGAAGAGTTCTGCCGTCGATTCAATACGATTCCGGACAGTGCTCTCAAAGCCATCACAGGGGACTGTCCCCCTGTGCACTGTAACTGTGACCCCGTGATTCTGTGGCGCATAGTTAAAACCATAATAACCAAACAATCATAATATAATCATAATAATTGTTAACGTATAAGGAATATATTACAAAATTACACTATATTTGCAAACAAATTTAATAAAGACTCTTAAAGAATATGAAAAAGTTTTTGATTATGTTGTTTACGGCCGTTTGGCTGTTTCCTTCATCGTCGCAGGCCCAGATGTTTGCAGAAGTAGAATGTAATGCTAGTAACATATGGAGCAACGTGTTTCTGGGCATGCCTGCCCGTTTGATAAACGCTTTTGTGTTGCATAGTGATGGTAGTGGTGCAGTGCCATTGACTTTGTTTTCTATCACTTCTTCAAGTATAGAGCAGAATGGAGAAGATGTTCCAATGTATGATAGCTACAGCTATTGGGCTGTAATAAATAAAGGTGATGACGATGAGGAGCCAGACATAAAAGATAAGGGAACTGCTAGTCCCCTCTTCCGTGATTTTGGTTACAGTCTCAAGGTGGGTTGGCAGCCTGCTGAACTTCCGGTAGGCTTCTATGTGATTGGTGGTTGGCGGCATGAGGCCTTTAAGTTGCAGCTCGATGGTATGAAAAATCCTTTCAGATACCACACCGATTGTGTAAGAGTGGGCATGGGATTGCGTATTTCACCTCTTCGTAACCTTTTATCAAAGATAAAGATGGCTCCTGTGTTTGAGGTGGCAAGTACCTATGACCACTATCTTTCATGGGGTCGTTTGCCTTTTGGTAATGATTTGGACCAGTTGAACAATGGCATCAGCCACCATCTGGGTGCCGGTCTTCGCTTCAATAACTCCAGAGGCACAGGCTTTACTTTTATGGTATCTTGCGATACGAAGAAATACAACCAGTTCAATCAGGATTTCACCTATGAAGGTAAAACTCCCTACGAAGGTGTGACTACGAGTAACCACCTTTGGACTGTTAACTTCACAATGGACTATTAATAACAACAAAAAGCAAAACCGATGACAAAGAGAATGCTTTACGGCTTTGTGTTTTTTATGCTGAACATTTTGCTCATGCCGGCTTGTAATGCTCAGCCAGCCGACCATACAGCAACAGAGGCTTCTACGATACCTGCAGTTGCCATTCAACAGTTGGGTGATAGCCTTTGCCATCTGTTGTTTACGGCCGATACGGTGAATGTCTATACCCTTAAAGGTAAGGAACAGCCTGACAGTACCGACATCGTTGTAAGTGCGGATGGCTACGTTCGTGACACGCTGAGCTGCATGATGCCTGTTGACTCACTCAATGTATTGCGTCTTGCGTTGTTGAATGACAGTAACAGCTATTATCGTGACACCACTTATAGCGTGCGAAGCCCCTATATGCCTGTGCTTGAGTTGGAGTTCATGCAGAATACAAATCGTGCCAGTATTCTTATTTCGCTGACAGACAAGACATGGTCGGTCATACGACAAGGCCGCATGTTGTTTAACTGCACCTATGCCGACCCGCAGGTGTTGGAAAGGATTACTCTTTATTATATAGAAAGACTAAGGAAAAACTCAAATATGCAAAGACATGAATAAGTATAGACTTTTCATCGTGGTATGCCTCTCTTTGTTGCTTTGGCAAGGGGTGCAAGCACAGCGAATTCATGAGATATTGTTCTGTAATACCATAGATAGAAGCATTGGCAAGTCGGTGGAAATCGACAATGACCGCGCCTTAGACGAAATCGGCTGCATAGGCGGTTACATTGGCTATGAAGTGGTTGAACATGTGTATCAGGGAAAGGATTGTACGCGCAAGAACTTAATTAATCTGCTTGAAACGCTTGACTGCAGTAATAAGGATATAATATTCTTTTATTACAGTGGTCACGGTGTTCACGCCAATACGAATTTCGAAGACAAACTGCCGCAGATGTGTATGAACACGAACATTGAAAGCCAGTTTGTTCCCGTTCATTTGGTCGATGAGATGTTGGCTAAGAAGGGTCCAAAACTACGCATCATCATGACCGACTGCTGTAACAGCATTGATCAAAGTGGTATTGTACAGGCTAAAGACGGACTCGCCATGGAGCGGGGTGTCACCGTTATAAAAAGCACCCATCAGGCTAACTACCGCAAACTGTTTACCGAACCATCAGGTAGTGTTATAGTGACCAGTAGCAAACTGGGACAAAGCTCTATCGGCAACACTTTGTATGGCGGGTGTTTCTCTTATGCCTTCTGGGACTTGTTGCTCAAGGAGTGTTCAAGTACGACAGGGACACCCACCTGGAATGATTTGATGAAAAAGGTGCAGGAGACGACAGTTAACATAGCTTCACGTTACAACCACCCTCAAGAGCCATATTATGTGGTCAATCTGAACGGTAACAATTCGTCATCCACAAATGCACCGTCTTATACAACTCCTAATACAACAGAACCTGCCGAACCTGCACCCGATGGCTTTGGTCAGGCCATTAATCAGTTGTTGGCAGTCTCCGACATGGGAAAACGTGCCAAAACAGCCTCCGACATCAGGAGAAAATGTTTCCCCGATGGCCAAGAAGCCACAGTAATAACTGTAGGACGTAACTTGAAGACGGTGGTCGATTACGAGGACATTGACACCTATTTGGATCGTCTTTCTTCGAACAAGAAGATAGCCCGAATCAATGTCATCAAAGACAAGACCGATACTAAAGGTAAGCGATTCTTCACAGTCACAGAAATGCGTAACGAATAAACACTGACAATATGAGTAAAAGAAAATCTTTGTACAGACATCTCCTTTTTGCCATTTTGGTGTTGGCGGCGCCTGCCGTACAAGCTCAGGTGTTGAGTCAGGAAGATAAAGAAGAGCTACAAATACGTACCAAGCAGAAGATTGAAGACCTTCAGGGGCATCTTTCAACTATTGCCAGTCGCAGTGTTTCGCCTGCCTTGAAAGACATTGCCACCCGTTCGGCATTAAAGCTTTTCATCGGTAAGGGTGACAGCTACTATTATGAGGATGCCTATGGCAAACGTACCCTCCACGACCCGGTAATAATGCAGGTGTCATCAAAATATCGCGCAACCCCCATCAATCGTCCGATGAAACAATATCTGAATTCATTGCGCAACATGACACGCTATAGCAAAGTCGTCATAGAAAATGCTGATGTGGTGAGAGTCGATAACATTCGCGAGACAGCAGAAGGTAAATACGAGGCTGTGGCCTACTTCTGTCAGAAATTCTGCGGATACCGTGATGGCAAGCTGATTTATAATGATGTTACAGAAAAGAAAGTGAAGGTTTACGTAGAACGGGAAGAAGTTGCCATGCCTGATGGAGAAACACAAGTCATCTGGTTGGTACTATTGGGAGACATCTACGTTGTAAGCACGCAATAATTATGGTTAAGGGAGTTCTGCATTGCTTATCGGTGGTTTTAATGTGTTCCGTCACGCTATCAGCAGGCGGACAGCATTTGAATGCCCCCTCGCTTAGCGAGACCTTCAGCCGTCATGTGAAAAGCGTTGACGAACTGATGAAACGCTTCAACGGCGAGGAAGCATATCCTGAACTTGATACTGCTGAGGTTGGATTCCGCGAGAAAAACCTGCTATTGCTAATGGACTTTGACATGTCTCAAGTTCAAAAGAAAGAGGCAATGGACTTCATCAAGGCTGTTAACGATAACCAAGTGAAACTGAGCTACGAAAGCCCAGACTGGATAGCTGTTGCTACTTGTTTGGGTAAATATAAAGGTAAACAGTTTAAGGTAAGACTCGCTCTGCGAACGGAGTGCATACGTGGCAATGTCTATCGATGGGCCATCTGTGGTGCTGATGGTGTCTTAGGGCAAATCGTAGACACACTGCAACGGCGGGCTATCAGTCCTACGGAGCACGAGATTCATTTTATCGAACTTCAAAGCATTTTCCATAATGAATGCGATGACATCTTCGGCTATAGGGAGGAAGGCAGGACAATAGACCCGCTTTCGGTATTCTTTGCCCTGATACACTCAGGAGCAGCAAAAATGGAGACAGTAGCTGACCTCAAATTCGTCTTTTTAGAGGTTCCCGGTTATGTCTTTACTATCGAAGAAAAAGCGCGCAAGGCCAACAACTCCGGATGGCTTATCACGGAAATACAACGTATGAACAATGCTGAAAAGCAGCAATACGTCAGGAAACTGACAGGAGATATAAACAGAATAACGAAATAAACATTAAAATAGGAAATAATATGAAAATGAAAAAGCTTCTGACCTTTATGGTAGTCTGCACCATCGCTCTCCAGGGCTATGCACAGGCTGCCCGTAACAACCATGTCTACTTCCACGTAGGTTTTGGTTCCAGCCATGTCTATACCGCTACGTTGCCCAGTCTGGCATTCTGGGGATTAAATTCGCTTATGGGTACCGATACCTTTGAGAATGCCTTGGAATACACCTTCAGCTCTGGTGACGTCAATGGCAGCGACCTGAAAACTCGAAATTACGACGTATTGGGTTACACCGCTCGTGAGTTATTTGCCAACTGCCATCCTTATATTAAGTTAGGCTATCAGAGTAAGTATATGAGCAATGTGAACTGGGGCGTCTATGCCACAGCTGAGTATGCCCATAACCAGTTCGACAGTAAGATAGATGGCATTACCGAATATGAACGCAATACGCTTGATCGCGCTCTGTTTGGCGGCTCTGCCTTCCTGGTTTTTGGCGGCATCGATAAAAAGTATAAATTTATGGTTGAGGGTGGTCTGCGTTACAGCATGGTCTTAGACTATAAGGGTCCGTTAGCCAACGACAAGCAAGATTTGAGAAACGGACTGGTCGGTCATTATGCCATTACGGTGAAAGGTTCCAATGCTATTCAGAACTTCGGCATCTTTGCCGACATCAATCATTTTAATCTCCTGAAAGATGACCAATCGAAGCTCAACATGATAACTATTGGACTGATGTGGTCAGTGACTCCAGGACAAAATAAGTCGGAACAGTTGAAATTCTAATAATACTAATAATGAGCTTTTATCATTACCACCGGTGGATGCTGGCATCTCTTTTTGTCGTTATACCTATTGTCACAACGCAGGCCTTCGATGAGAATAATGCCCGCTCACTTGTAGGAAGTTTTTATTCAAACCTTACTATCATTGCAGGTGAGAAGTTTGATGCAGACGGTAGTCCCAAGGAAGCTGCTGTTTTAGCAAAATACAACTCCATTGAATTGTGTAGTACTGAAAATATCTCACTGCCCAACGAGTTCCATCAGTTTGGCTTTGAAGGCAACGACAGATTCTTGGGGGCATTGACTTATTTAGGCCGTTTGCAGAATTTCGCCAACGCTTACGATGTGGTTTTCAAGGCTAACATTCTTGCGGTGGAGGCACAAGAGGAGATTAAAGCCGCCAAAAGCGAAAATGCTACAAACTTCTACAATGTCTACGTCAAAAAGAGCATTGCAGCCAATGGTAAGACAAAGTCTTATACTGACACCGTACTTGTCTACGCACAAAAAGGTAAAATTCAGAACATTCATAACATTACTGGTGGAGGTTTCAGAAGTGGTGGTCAGGAAAGCGTCTTGAATATGCGTGGTGAGGCCGCCCGTCTTTTTGCCAGCAAGAAATACAACGAAGCATTTAAAATGTATCTCCAAATCGTCAAGAAGTCGCCTACTGAGGGCGACGCCTACTATCGATTGGGGCTGATGGCATATCACAACAAAGGTTGTAAGGAAGTGTTCAAGAATGGCCGAGAACGGCGCACTAAGGCCTTGGAGTATATGGAAAAGGCTGAAAAATATGGTAATGACGAAATAAAAACCTACGCTAAACGCGTGCTCTACTACATGAAGAATGGATCCGTATAACAATGCATGTTATCGAAACGGTGGCTATGCATGTGCTTTTGCGACAAAATGCTTCCACGTTCCACCGACAGGGGCGGAATGCCTTTGTACCCCCAAACTAACAGGAACAACTCTCAATCAAGGGGACAGGTTTTGCCGTGCCGTCCCGAGAAAGCAAGAACTTTGCAAAGCTGAAGGACTTTCTGTCCAGCATTAGTACCAAGAGTGAGCAGGACGATCAGGCTATCGAAGACAATAAAGAAGACATTAAAGCCGTCTGCAAATTTGACGACTTCGAAGCTTTTTACGATGAACTGGTGAAAATGAGTCAAGAGAAGGGTATATCCAATCCCCTGCGCTACATTCTTGGCATGATAAGGAATCACGTCAAGAAGCATAGCGCTGCCGGTTAACAGTGACAACAAGAGACTGCGAGTGCGCATTGCATGAGTGCTCGCAGGCTCGTACTTCATGCATGCTGTCTTGCTTCAAGCGGCTTCAAGCATAGCGGACTGCGCCCATCCTTCAATCATGGCATCATAAGATAGCCGATAAAAACAAGGTCAGCCAGCAGTGCGGCACTGGTCACCCAAAGTAATACTATGTTCATCGTCCTGTTCATATCATCAATGGTTTGAATGGTACCGAGCCAAAGGTGGCCATCCTCAGACCTGGTGCCTTGGCTTCCGGCACGTAATGAATCAATTTGAAGTACACTTCCCGTCCATCCTTGCGGTCAGAAGCACAGCAAGGATGGCGGTCATAGACGGCACCAGGGCAGGCACCACCGGCAAAGGTGGCAAAGGCACAGTCCTTGCACCCCTCACCGGCAACGGTAATTACCTTGGCTCCATCGATAGAGTCTATCCAGACTTCGCCAACTGCCCTTTCCTGTCCGTAGTTCGTAATCATGACTTGTGAGTGTTGAAGTTCCGAAGGTAGATATTCTTGATGAAGGCATTGAAGCCGAAGCAGAAGGTGGCGATCGATGCGCCAACAAGGATTAACTAGGGATCAGGGGACGGTTCTGTGATCATTTTTTGAGTAGATTATTTTGAAGTTTAAGAATATGTTACTAAATTTGCACTGTCAAACAAGAAAGCATCAGCACATGCCTCGACAGGAAAGGACAAAGAGCGGTACTGGCATCTATCATGTCATGCTTCGAGGAATCAACAAGCAGGACATCTTTGAGGATGATGAGGACTATTCCCAGTTCCTCAATATTCTTCATGCGCTGGTTAATCGATGCGATGAGCAAGGGCATAATCTCCCTCCACTTTGTACATTCTATGCATATTGCCTGATGACCAATCATGTGCATCTGCTTGTCAGAGAGCGTAATGAACATATCGGTGAGAGCATTAAGCGCGTCGGGGTTGCATACGCCAACTCTCTCGATTGACAGGTGTCTCTTACGGAGTTATACATAAATTATGAACGAGGTAGAATTGAACAAGGCAGAAATGATCACAGAACCGTCCCCTGATCACCTAAGGAGTTCACAGAAAAATATCTGCATATTATGGGTCACCTGCATAACCGCGTGGAATTAGTATACTAAAATCGTGATATTTTCGTTTTAATAAGAAACGAGATATCACAATGAATCCACAATACGAAACACTAGCCAAATGCTTGTTGCCTGAACACATGCTGGAATGGTTTGAACTAACCAATGTTGAGGTGAAGCCCAAGGAGAAGAAGTCCACACGGGACAAACAACCTGACGACATCCCTGTGAACGTTATCCATC
>Ga0310695_10004581_pt1 | contig 25271 bp, 23 predicted proteins | sample RumenRJG_04DNA_FD_203882 | JGI IMG/M metagenome (GOLD analysis project Ga0310695, IMG submission 203882) | Bovine rumen microbial communities from Lethbridge, Alberta, Canada - RJG_04 (v2) (version 2) | ecosystem: Host-associated > Mammals > Digestive system > Stomach > Rumen | place: Canada...
AAGAAGTGTTCTATTAACGACAAAAAGCCGTTGCTTTAGAAATCCTTGAATAGGCATAGTTATATCTATTACCATTCATAAATTTCTAAAACAACGGCTAAAACAGCACATATTCAATTGCAGTAAACATGATATCATATTCTCTGCTTTTTAACAAGAGGTATTTGGATTTTTAGGAGTAAATCCTTTATAAGTAAATTTAAGATACGAGAGCTGAATAGATTTCTTCGAGAGACACTAAAAATCTGGATAGCTACCATCACTCCAGCCCTTAGATCCAGACCATAATACAGGCCAAACCTCCAATCCGTTTCTGATCCGCGTTCTCGGTGCTGATCTTCTCACAACAGGATACCACATCCTTTCTGAGCGAGATGACAGGAGAGGAGATAAATCATACCGCCCGTCGGAGTGATTTAGAGGAATAAAAAAGGGACAGCCATGAATGGCGTCCCTGTTTTTATCTTTGTTTTACACAGTAAAGCTTCATGCAAGCTGTTCTTCTATATGTAGAATATCAAGCTCTGGAGCTTCCATCCCTTCGTATTCCTGCATCTGTGTCCGAAGTTCACGGCACCTTTCTAGTCCAAGATCCTCGAGAATAAAAGAGACGCCATTTTTTTCAAGTACCCAGTATGCGAATGCATCTGCATCGATTTCGGAAGGCTGCTTCCAATAAGCGTCCTGGTCCGAGATGCGGTTGTAAGAGCTGTATCCAATGAACATCTCATTATGGTATGTGTGCTGCCATACGTGCCGCAACTCATGAATGAGAGTTTTGAGAAGGAAGAACGGCTGATCCTGATCCCTGACAAAGATATCTGTTGAATACGGGATGTCACCGCCGGGAAATACTGCTCCACTTAGATTTACTGCGAAAAGCGGCATTTCGGCAGCTATATAGAAGGCAGGAACATCAATCTTGAGATAGTCACATAACGCCAAAAGAGTTTTGTACCAGGGACCATAGAAATAGGCAGAACACCAAACAGCGTTAAGCTGCTGTTCCTGCAGGGAAGAGATCGGTATTACATGCCTGCTGTTAATGACCTGTTTGAGATCTCTTCTTGGTGTCTTTGTGTTTCGGCTAAGCAGTATGAGTTTGTCACCGTACTTGTTTTGCAGCATCACGGGTTCTCCAGAGTGCTTAAAACATATTGCAGGACAGTTCGGCATTCCGCTATAGGCGCTGATTAATTCTTCATAAAGAGGCTTATAGTTGTGGAATTTGTGAGTGTTTAGTGCACAAAGATCTTTGTGAACACTTTCAATATGAGCCTGAATGCTGTCCGTAGTGCTAAATGAATAATTCTTCTTCATGACTCTAATTCCTTTCTAGATAGCCAAAGCTAATATTTAGTACGAAAAGCCGATTTTCTCGTCAAACCGGCAAACGCGCATATTCAGTTTTGAACGGGACTGGTTTGTGGAAAGAATTGTCCAAAGACATTTCGGAGAGAGCTGTGTTGATTAAAATTAGGCACAGCGCTGCCAGGCACGCTGCTTCCCGTAGTACGGGAAGCGGTATTTAGAATCCTTTGCGGTGCCGCTGAGCCCGGCATATCGCTCCCATCCACGGATGCTCGAATTCATAACTTCAGCGATCCTGGAAAGTTCTTTCTCGTCTGGGGAAGCATCTTCGGAATGCTGAAAAGCCCTTTCCCAGATCATCCGACTGCAGACGATATCCTCTTCGCAGGTATCGAGAAAATTCTGGATGGTACCAATGCTGTTTTCATCGGGTGTAAGTCCGTACCGGATCGCATCTAACTCGGTATGATACTCCTGATCAAGATCTAACCGATATCCTTTGGACTCTCCGATGACCATTGCTTCTGCATAGCATTGGCGGATATATTCGCGAGTTTCTGCTTCGTCGGCAAGAGGATGTACATCTGCCTTGTCACCGTCGCATAATACTGGCACAAATCTCCGGTTTCCAGTCCTGTCTTTTGGAAGGCAGCGAGGCTGGTTTGACGTTCCGATGAAGATTGTCTGACGGGGAAAACCCTCGGAGAAAATCCCGAAAGGCTGTCGGTAGCTGTCATTCTGACGGCTGATATACCCTTTTATAAGGTTGACATCCTTAGTTCGTCTGGTGGCAATCATTTCGCCAAGTTCACAGATCCAGTGCCCTCGGATTGTCTCGAATGCATTCTTAGTATTAGCGAGATCGTAAAGATCATCGCAAAAGAATTCATCCTTCAAGGCTAGAAATCTGCACAAAGAACTCTTTCCGGTCCCCTGTTTACTGTCTGCGAATATAATGCAGGAATCAAATTTGATTCCTGGCTCCATCACTCGCTTAATAGCCCCATGCAGCATGAGCTTTGTGATCTCGGTCGTGAGAACTGATCTTTCCGCACCTAGATATCGTGGTAGCAGCTCTCCAAGTCGGGGATGTCCATCCCATACGAGTTTGACTAGCTCATCCCGGATAGGGTGAAATGCGTTCTTTTCTGCGATTAATCCAACCGCATCTCGAAGGTCCCTGCCGCCGCTGATCTCATATACGCAATCCGTAAAACGCCTTAAATTAGAGAGATCCATATCGCGTAGCACATGCTCCTGCGGTGCCCAGTATACATCCTTGATCATGGCACGACCGCTTAACAGATTTAGCCGTATCTTGCCGGAGAGGTATGGATCTTTTTCCAAGATCGTGCAGTAGTTTGCAAAAGATTTGCAGACACCTCCGGAGGAGTCAACTCTAAGGGCGATCTGCCCTGCATTCTTTCGGCTAAAATTTACAGCCTGATCCATCGTATAGCGACTACTATCGTTAATGATATTAATATCTGTACTCATATAAGCCTCCTTACTATGCTGTTTGATAAACGTTACTAATTATTTATGCGGCGTCTGTCCCCGCGTACCCAGTGTCCCCGGCATAAAGCATCTATCTAATAAAAGGACCTCAAGATATGGATCTACACCAAAGCGCATCTCCGAATAGAATTAGAAGATCTCGGGGACAGCGGGTACATGATAAACGAAACCGGCTTTTATCGGTAAAGCCGGCTAAAAACGCATATATTCAGTTGTAATAGGTGTCAATCCAAGATTAATATGACACCAGGCTGGATATTACACATCCAGATCACAAAACTCCTCGATATATAGGTCTACATACTCATCGAGGTTGCACTGTACAAGATAAAGGAAACTGGAGAACGTTATGTTCTTCTTTTCAGCCCCGAACATCAATGAGCTTACGCAATATCCTTTACGCATTAGGTATGCACTAAAAACAGTTCCATCGTCAACGACATCAATCCAGAAATCGCTATTTTCAAAACGTGTGATGCTGATATCTGTCTTCTTCATCATGCTAAAATCTCCTTGTGTTATCTTTGTCGAGGGGATAGGGGCGGGATGGATGAAGTATCCCGCCACCCTTAATGCCCCTTGGAAGCTTGGAAGCCGGTTTTATCGTCAAATCGGCAAACGCGTGTTATTCAGTTGTATTTGGATGGCGGACAGCGTTTCAGCTATCGGCCTAAAGTGTCGATGATCGGTGGAACCCTGATCTTCTCCATTCCATCTCCCCCTTTTCTGAGCCGGACGGCGGAATGTTCACCCGCCGCCCGTATTGAGATCAAGTTGGCTGTTTAATAGATTGCTTCAATACTTGACTCACTTCTGAGTCGGTCTGCCCAGGCCTGAGCCGCTTCTCTCGTGGGGAAGGTCATGCAGTCGTCCTTGCCAACCTCATACAGATCCTCGATATCAATTCCAACGAAAAGGTGATTATAGATATATTCCCAATACATCTTCTCATCATCATCTCCGCACACTGGAAAGCCGCTCCAGGCGCTACCGTTGTCACAGACGTGAGTCGCAAGTGCGAAGCGCCCATTTGACAGCGTCACGATCTCTGTAGAATCTGAGAAGCGATAGAAGATCCGCTCCTCGAAGCATTTGATGTCATGCTTTGTCAAGATGTACTCCGCAGGAGCATTGATCACAGAGCGGAGGTCGTTGGGGAAGGGGATCTCAGTGAGCGGCATCGTGAATGCAGTCTCTTTTTCACCGCCCCGGATCCAGCATTGAGCGACCAGCCTGGCTGGATCGGAGTCATAATAGTAGATGAGATTGAAATTGTATTCGTCGATCACAACTCCGCGTCGATCCTTCAGGACGAATGGGACAGTCAGCTTTTCCGTGCTGAGCAGATCCACCCACTTATCCGCTACATATCTGCCCTCGTCAGCAGCCACGATCATCTGCCATTCTTTAACGAACGTTGGAGTTAAGTAGTTGCTCGATCCCCTGTGATACCCGCTCCGCTCCAGCATCTCGAACTGCTCGGGCACTCTCAGGCCCTTCAGTTCCTCGATGGAGACAGCCTTGATCTTGTTATTTGCCGTAGAATTAATAGAAACGACCTTCTGGTTTGCCATAATGAATTCCTTTCCTTGAGCCATTGCTCAAATTGAATATGAATATTTAGGAGCCGGTTTATCGAAAAACCGGTAAACGCATGTTATTCAGTTGTAATAGGTGTCAGCCCAGATTAAAGATGACACCTGGCCGGATATTACTCTTCCGGTCTATTCTTGCAGCGAGTACACTTTTGCGAGTGGTGGGGCTCTGTCCATCTAATTCCTCCTTTCTGAACCCGCAGATACTAGACTGAGCTTTTCTCTCGAAATCACGGAGATTTCTGCATCCGGCTTTCTCGCTGAACCGGAGAACGCATATATTCAGTTTTAAGGCGTATTCCTAAGTGCTGAGCTCTTTAAATAAGCTGATTTAAGAATCTCATAGATTATTAGCTGTGTCGATAAATCACATAATGACTTATTATGAACTTATTAAATAAGCTATAAAATAAGCTAATATTATAATTATGAAATGATAATAAGCTAAATTAGATATAAAACTAGATTTTCGGATTATTGATAGTTATAATTAGGATGTAAAGACACAAATAGTAGCTTATTTTTGCTTTCAAAAGAGCAGAAGATAGTGAAATAATATTTTCCTATATTGGAGGGGAGACACCGATGGCGAACAGCGACATGACTATGGAGATTGGGGCAAATAGTTTATTTACATTTATGAATCCTGGATGCGAAGTACAAGAGATCGCAGATTATGATAAGAATGGTGATCAGATATACTTCCTCAATATAAGGAAGAACAGCAGTCCAAAGCACTTTGTATTCCAGGTTGGCGATGGTTTGGTGAGGAAGTATACCGTATCAAGAGATTTCATCAAATTTAAGGGGTACTTTGATGAAACAACTGAGACGGTGATCGAGAAGAAATCTGTTGGCGTTTTAGATGAGTTTGTCAACTTGAAGATGAACGATACGAAATTCATAGCCGAGTATTTTAGAGAGAACGGATATTTATTTAAGCTCCCGAAGACTGAAGAATATACCAGAGTAGCATTAGCTGACATACAGAGGATACAGTATCGTATGAAGTTGCTACAGGAGGTAATGCAATTAACGTTAAAAAAGCAGGATAAGTCTCAGCTTTTGGGAAAAATGTCAGAATTCCTTTTATTTGGGGCGGATTGTTATGATGATAAAAAGACTGACGACGGGAATTTGTATATCCATCCATTTACAAGGCGGATGATGGAGAGTCGTAACGCCCTCAAACCATTTATGTCGACCACAGTATTTGATTTATTCCTAAAAAGGGAAAATGAAGTAGAAGGAAATACAGATCCATTGTCTGGCGTTGATCCATATGAAGACAAAGACGAACCTCTTCTCAATCTGTATTTGTTTAATGATGCGGTAATTAACCTATATGTCGATAGAAGGTTGGAAAATAACAGTTTTCAGTTCATTATCGATTTCTGGTACAATTTATTAAAGGATTACAGTGATCAGTTAGAGCTCACGGATACAAGATATGGTTATAGGATCACAAGTAATGTAGAGGACAAACTTGAGCTTAATGAGCATTTTCAAGAGGCATTGGTAAAGGCATCTAAGATCGTAATTAAAGAGGAGCTCGACTATGCTCTTAAGGACATCCGTAATGAAGTAGACTTGGAGACACTGAAGCCAGATTTTAATATCCCGGATCTCTATAGCGCACTGTACATGGCCATATTTTACTCAAGTAAATATAGTATTAACCCAATGATAATCAAATACTGTGAATGGTGTGGGAAGACGTTTACTGTGAGAAGGTCGAATAGTCTGAAGAAATTCTGTAGCAGGAAATGCGGTAATGCAGCGAGTCAGGAGAAATGGCGAAAGTCACACTCAACTTCCAAGAAATAAAGAAGCAAGTACAGAGGATTTCTCGAAGACCAAGTAGCGAAATCATACATAACAGAGGATACCTGGATATAAAATAACGGCAGCCCTTTCGGACTGCCGTTATAATTCGCATCTCTGTAGAAATCTCTACTTTAATACATAATTAATTGCTTTTTCTGCCTGACTGGCAGAAAAGACTATCATTCTCTTACTCTTATCATCCTGCAGGGCTTTCAACCAGCCCTGTACATATCCTGCGGAGTTCCTTATGCTATGGTCCGTCTCAATCCCCAGGTGGTTCATGAGACAAGCACATCCGATTTCCGCCACAAGCTCCTCCTTGCTGTATGTTTCTGATCCGAAAGCCACCGTCTGCAGCCCCGGTCGATTTAGCCTATTCACATGGCCCGTAGAATGTAAAATCTCATGTAAGGCAGTGGAATAGTACTCCTCCGGATACTCAAACTGCCATAGTGACGGGATATGTATCACATCCTGCGCCGGCGAGTAATATGCCGTATTCGACTGTTCATCCTCAAAGCGGATTCCTTCGCGCATAATATATCCGTGGACTAACTTTTCCGCCTGTTCGATCGGGTCATTGTTGTAGACCTTTATCCGTGGCTCCAAGGGAGCTACACCATCGACCTGGGATATGTGAAAGACTCGGTAAAATCTTAGCACAGGTCCCTTTCTTTTCTGGTCCTGGTCATCTTCATCCGGATCTTTCTTTGTTTCCTCTTCTGGCCATTTCCAAAATACGACAATCTCTGATTTTTCACCTTTGCGGATCTTACCGCCAAGTTTAGTCCATTGGCCAAAAGTTGCATACTCGCCGGAGTGTGTGAGCATCATCTGGTTAAGCAGGCTATACTGCTTGCCGGAAATCCTGTTAAAAGCCCCTCCTGCAACCGTACACCAGGGACGGTGCCAGGGGATCTCTCCCATCTGCAGGAGGTTAAGGATCTTATCCGTCACGATCTGGAAAACATCCGCCATCACAGCACCTCCGCTCTGCAGATCATTTTGATCTCATGAGAGCACACCTTGTACTGGTACACTACCGGCTCCAGCTGCAGGATCGGATCGACCTGTGCGGTATTAATCTCATTAACGATATACGCGAGATCGGAGACCTCCATATCGACTCCGAGTTTTGATCCGGCGATGACGATTACTTCCTCAGTAGAAGAGGGAAGGATGTAACACATCTCTTCACCATGCTCTTCGCAGTACTGCCGGAAAAGGTCCGGCAGATACAGCACACTTGCGCCACCGGGCAGGTGTGTTGTAGCTACGTAGAGCGTATCATCATTGTCCGCATACAGCCCGAGCAGTTCTGCCATGCTGCAGATAAAGGCGGCCGAAGCCGTATTTTTCTCAGCTGCTTTCCAAAAGTCTTCTTCTGAAACTCCTGTCGCCTCGATGAGCTTTTCTGTAACGCGGATTGTTCCCGACTGATCCGGACCGAGATCCAGCCTCAACCGGATCTGGAGCTCCAGATTCAGGTACGGTTTCTTCACGACTTCATCAGTTCCTCTTTTTGCCAAGGAAAGAAAGATGTTTTCTTTCACATATTCCCAGTCTGTCATTTTCTGCGTGGGGATCTCCGGCAGCTTTTCTGCCATGATCCTGTGCACTCTTGCGACAAACTCGCTTATCGTTTCCTCCTCTGAAAAGTAGACGACTGGGCTGATCTGTCCATTACCGGTTATAATCCGGAATCCTTTACACGGGACCCCATTCTTGGTGACGGTGACCTGCTCAGCGTCCACTCCATCTCTTCTAAGTGCTTCCAGTATTCCTTTTTCTAAGTTCCTCATTTTTGATCCTTTCCGCCCGCTTTCTTTCTGAACGGGCTTTACAATAAAAGTGTTGCCCGTTCGTGCGAACGGAAGATTCAATTGTCCGAGATGCGAATCTCGATTTGTGTATGCACCGGTAAGGGCCGGTTGACATACGGGTCGTCATCACGTTTCGTAAAGGCTACTGTGACAACGATGCTCATTATATAAAATGAACCAACGCCACCCCATTCACGAGGCGGCCGCACCTGGCTTGATGGCTATTTATACTCGCCAGGTCGAGTTATTTACCATACATCGGTGTCAGTAGATCCCCGCCCTTTGTTGATTTCGCGGAGCCTCTGATCGATCCCGAGCTGTTTCCTTTTTGTGCTTATACAGTATAATATGTCGTCTTTTAGATCATCAGAAATATCCATGGCCTGTACTTCTGCACTTTTCGACTCGCAAATTGCAGCGAGAACTGGAATAGCTGCAAGAGCGTCGGGGTCTGCGAGGCTCTCGAATTCTGCTGCAATATTGCAGATGGACCCAATCCATGTTTCACCGAGGACAAGTTTGTCCCCGGTAAAGAGCATCGGACCAGTCCTCAGTTTGCTAACGATCATCTGATCGAAGGCATGACTCAGTCGTATATCCATTTTCCTAAGCATTAGTAATCACCTCTTCCCGTATGCGAGCTGTACGAGATCGATCCTTTCGCTGTCAGAAACGCCCAATGCGTCGAGATATCTGTGATAGATCGACACCCGGGGCATCATTCCCATTCCCCGTTCATAATTTGAAATCGTGCGAGGACTACAATCGACCTCCTCGCTGATCTGTTCGATCGTTTTACCGGATCTCTTTCGCAACTCTTTGAGCTTGTCGCCGAGCTCAAAATTATAATCGTAGTATTTCATATATTTTCCTTCCTGCCCACAGGGCGATTACGTTTGTCACTCTGTGTATGCAGGAAGTAAAAAATAATAAAAAAAATCTTCTAAAGGCTCATCGAGCATCAATCGATCTACTCATCATCATGAGTAGCGCCCTCAGGAGACTGCCTGTGGACCTGCTCGCTTCCTTTGCATCATTCGAGGCAGCTCGCAGTACAGCGTCGAAGCTTCTTGCGCCGAGATTCCTTGTGATGCCGGTTGCCTCAATGGCTTTCTGAGCCTTATCAGCAACAGTTTCTGCCTTACCGATCCCGTCGAGATCTGCAATCGTATCGGCCATTCGATCCCCCGGGACCTCTTCGCCATTAACGAACATCCTGACCCTGTCGGAGCTCTTGTCGAGGGAGAAGATCACCTTCCCCTTTTTGTGATCTATCTCGATTGAGTCTCTCTTAGCAGCCTTCATTGCCTGCCTGGCGGCACCGAGTACCCTGTCCCGATAAGCCTCGGGGTCTGTGTCAGCCGCCTTTTTCTGCGCTCTTTTCAGCGCCTCTTCCATACTTCGATTTATCATATGAGGATCCTCCTTGATTTCATGACTTTTTCTGCCGTTGCTGCGGCCTGCGGTGAGGCGGGACAATGAGCGGCCCGGTCGTGTTTATACTTACCGTCCACAAGCCCACCCGATAGTCTGCCGTGAAAACCCATCTGTACATGCTGAGCTCTTCGATTGGCTCGGCAGGTCTACCGTTGACCGTTTCATAGTAGTGACATCCTAAGTCTGCCAAAACTCCATCGATGAGATCATCGAAGATCTGTTTCTTAGCTGTCTCGTCGTCCATACCGGCATCAAGAGGAGATTGGATTGTAGTTTTATAGCCGCGGATCAGTTTCCCGTTCTGGGCCTTCTCCCGCCACTCTTGGGAGACGAGGACGATGTATCCGTCGCTGCTCTTTGGCAGGTCGCGAGCTTGGTTGGCACGCTCGCGGCAAATCCTTTTGAGATTTGCATTCAGGGACTCGGCATGTTCGAGGTTATCCGTCAGCTTCGCGAGTTCATCTTTCAGCGAGGATATTGACCTTTCAAGATCATCCTTCTGTTCGGAGAGCTCTTTGATCGTTCCTTCTGCCACCGCAAGTTCCGATTTAAGAGACTCTATCGTCTTGAGGTCGTCCTGCAGTTTGCTGTGTAGATCTACGCTTTCGCGAGAAAATCGCCGGATATCATCCCGAAGCATACGGGAGATCTTGACATAATCATGAAATTCATCATTGCCCATGATGACGTATGTACCGTCGCCGTCGACGATTCTGTACGACCCTAAAGATGTTTTTACAGCATGAAGCATAACGATATTCCTTCCTATGACCGATTACTACTAAAACAACCATACCACTTCTTAAAAATCTCTGGAATGAAAGTAATTTTCATATTTTCCTCAGACTTTAGATATCCCATCTACTAACCACATCAATAGAAATTCGAAGAATCTGTGTGGATCCCAGAAAAATAAGATGAAAGGGGATTTCTTTCATACTCCTCACGAAAAAAAGAGCGTCCTCGAGGCGCGTATTCGAAGGAGGAGAGTATGAACAGAAAACAGGATGGAAGAGACCTTGCTGAGGAGAACAAGTTTAGACCTTGGACTGCGGAACAATACTACGGAATTGTTGAGGCGCTAAAGGATCACGGATGCACTTATCTTAAGGGGCGGGAGGAATATGTGCTTTTTAAGCAGATTATTGAGAATGGAACGATTACGGAAGTTTCAAAGTTCAGTAATCCTGTTGAACCCGAAAACACCGTAAAACAGGGGGAGAAGAGCAGTGGTGTCATTTCTTCCATGGGGGCGGGGAATGTATTAATTGACACCTCTTCTGAATGTGGCAATACCGTCGTTAAGGAGAAGATGAGTATACAATTTCTTAAGCCACTTGACGTGCAGAAAAGGGGGAGTATTGCCGAAGTCATTCCTTCTTTCAGAGCGATCCTGTCTAACAGGCTGTGTCTTAATATAGGATTTGATACTGAGTTCCAAGATTTCAGAGAACGGTCCGTTGAAAACAGACGCCTGCTGTCTTTACAGATGTCAATTAATATTGGTGATCAGATAATGAGATATTTCTTCCTTATTGATCCCAGGTATCAGGAGGTTACCGCAGACGGTGGGAAGATTCCTCTGAAGTATTGTCTGTCTGATATATTGTGCGATCTTAAGAACTGTCATCTTCCGGAACTTCCGCTTGTGTCTAAAAGAGACATTGTCTATAAGGAGAAGCTCAGGAAAGATCACACCACGATTAAATTCTTAAATTATAAGGAAATGAAGGACCAGGTCATACCAATTACCCTCATCTGTCACACTGGAAAAGCGGATATCTCCGTTTTTCGTCGATCCAAGTATGATGTCGACCTTGTCAGGAAATTTGCGGAAATCCAGGGCGGGTGGATGACCGTTGAAAAAACGCGTCTGAAAGCGGAGAATGACCGTTACTACAATTATTACTGGCTCATCGATCTTAAGGTAAGAGACACGCTTGGTCTTACTCCTGACGAGAATAAATCTCTAAAAGCACTCGGAAAAGTTATCGGTAAGCAAAAAATGGAGCTCCCTGAAGGTGTTATCTCAAATATGTGTGACTATGCTGTCCGATGTCCAGTCGAGTATTACGAATATGCCATGAATGATGCAGATATTGTTGTATCCTTCTGTTCCGAGCTTTTCCAAGCTAATCATGCAGTGCCAATGACACTTTCCTCTGCAGCTGCTACATCAATGCGTAACAGCATAATGAGGTATTTGGGCGTAAAAAGACGAGCAGATTATGATCGTGTGTACAGGGGGCTTGAGAAGCTGGATGAGGGAATTATTCCTGATAAAGACGAAAAAATGCGTTTTCTTAGCGCTACACGGTATGTCCCGATCAGAGATAACCCGGATGCCCGGCTGGTCAATGAATATTTTGAAGAAGCATACGTCGGCGGATTTAATGCCTCCTTCTATCTGGGATGGATCACAGAAAGGACGACTGACTATGACCTGCAGAACGCTTATCCTACCGCTATGGCAAATATTATTGATATCGATTGGGAAAAGCCTGTCAGGGACTTTCCCAAAAACTATGAGTTGTCTCTGCAGGACATCATTAACCCGTTGATTCCCAGTGTCGCAGTTGTTGATTTCGATTTTCCAGATACCTGTTACTGCCCTAATATTCCGGTTCCAGTAAAGGGTGGTTTGAAGATCTATCCACGACACGGCAAAAATGTGTATGTCACTGGTCCTGATATGTATCTTGCTCTGAAGCTGGGAGCCCGGATTAAGGTCTTCCGGGGGTTCACGTGCATGATGCTGCAGCGAAAGGACGGGAAACCGTCGCAATGCCTTGCGTATGCTGTGACTAACCTTGTACGGGATCGGGCGATGGCTAAGAAGATCTTCAAGGATGATCCCCTTGTTGAGAAGAGCTTGAAGACAATGGTCAACTCATGCTACGGCAAAACTGCACAGAACGTTTCTCCTAAGACCCGTTACAACGCAAGAAAAATGGGGCGTGTAAGTGCCGAACCTTCCTCAGTAACAAGTCCCTACCATGCTGCTTATACAACAGCACTTGTGCGGTGCATGCTGATCGCATGTATCAATCAGCTCCATGACATGGGGTATAACGTCTATTCAGTCACAACAGACGGGTTTATCACGGACGCCCCAGATGAAGTTATCCGTAGTATTGACGGATATGGTTTCACACAGATTTTCCAAAATGGTCGATACATCCTGAACCAAACTCGGGAAGACTGTCCTGCGAATCATATCTGGGAAGCAAAACACTATAACGATGTTTTTCTCAACATCACAACCCGGGGCAATGTGGCAGTGAATGACGAAGGAGTGCTGGCGCATAACTCTTACGTGACAGGAGAGGTCAAGGATAGTCGGGCGGACAGGGATGCTTATATTATCGCCGTTCTGTCGAGGGAGGGGAAACTTAAGTGTCCTACAAAGGTCTGGACGACGTTCTCTGAGCAAGTTGAGCGTAAGCATGACTTCCATGTGACTGAAACTATGCGCCAGCTTTCGATGAATTTTGACTATAAGCGCTGTCCAATCATAGAGACTGCTATTGATACGCCTGTTCATTATACAAGTGTTGATGGTCAGTACACTGTTAATACTGTCATCGCAGAGTTTGATACTCGCCCTTTCGACGATGCGGAAGAGTTTTTGAATTACCGGACTGTTATGAAGAGTGAGAACTGTGTAAAGGTTCGGAAAGACCTTGAGAGAGTGAAGGTCAAGTCATCCGTCAAGACGAAAGGATATATCGGTAAGGATCTGGATCGGAAGATAATTCTCTCCATACTTATGGGATATCGGTCCGGGCTTTATAAGATACCTGCGCTTGATGGTCTAAAACAGAAGCAGGTCGTGGAAAAGGTGAATAGCTGGGGAATATCGGAGATCACAATAAACGACTGGAAAAACTGTTCCAGGACAAAGCGTCAGGATAATATGCTGCCCAATGATGTTGTCAAGGATATGCTGCAGAAAATACAGGATCTTAGCAAGCAGGAAGATAGATGAACGATTCTATAGAACCCGGAAAAGAAGTAATTTTTCCGGGTGTTTTTTATTTTTTTCAGTTCCTGTCATATATCTGAGAGGAAGTGAGTAGCATCAACGTAACCCGTCTGTCTCCCGTCCCGACCGCCTATGCTCCTAAGCCGGGCCGTCGACAGACAGCTTACTCCACTTGTCGAACGCCTATGCTCCTAAGTCGACAGTGTAGTAAGGCAAGTTTCGCCTTTGGGCAAGCCAAAGGCGCCGGGCTCTGTCGATCCCTAAACTTGCCGTGGAGCGCTGCCCCCTCGGAACCCCCGGGAAGAAAAATACATCAACAACCAATCCAAGAAAGGATCATCATTATGCGGAAACGGAACCATGCCGTCACCATACGGATGACGGAGAAAGAATATGCCGCTATGCAGAAGCGGATTAAAGAATCAGGGCGAACGCAGCAAGCCTACATCATCAACTCGGCTCTCAATGCTCAGATCTCCTCTGCGGAAGAGATCTCTACGTTGAAGGAGGTCAGCGCCTCGTTCGCGGATCTTGTACGGCAGCTTCGCGGTATCGCTACCAATATTAATCAGATGACTCGCATTGCTAACAGCGTCGGCATAATTCCGTCGTCACGGGAGCTGTCGAAAATTTCCGATCAAATTGCTGAGTACAGAAAGGAGAGTGAGAACGAATGGCAATCAATAAGGTCGTTAACAGCCGGACAAAAACCCACACAGGGATGAAAAATCTTATCGGTTATGTTCTCCGGGATGACAAGGTGCGCGAAGGATATGTCAGGATCACGGGTCCTTATTCTGATGAGGAGATTACCGCGGCAGGCGTGTACAAATCATTCCTCAATGAAAAGAGGCTTTGGGACAAAGACTCCGGGAGAATGTATGCACACAATGTCATCTCTTTTCACAGGGATGAGAAGATCACACCTGCGGAGTGTCTTGAGATCGGGGAGACATTCGCTGACCGCTTCTTCCCGGATCACCAGTCATTGGTCGGGGTGCACCAGGATAAAGATCATCTGCACTGCCATATTGTGACCAACAGTGTTTCCTATATAAATGGGAAGAAGCTCCACCAGAGCAAGCTCGATCTCGAGCGGCAGAAACAGTATACGAACACCTTGTGCAGAGAGCGGGGACTCTCTGTCGCCGAGAAGGGACGGCACTTTGACGGTACGGTGATCGAGGACGGAGAGATTCGTTCCTGGGACAAGGACAAGTACAATCTTTTGATCGACAAGGCCAAGGGAAGTTATGTCGCTGACTGCGCTATCGCAGTGTTAGAGACTATTCCGCAGTCGACAAGCCGAGAGGAGTTTATCCAAGGTATGGAGGAACGAGGCTGGACTGTACAGTGGAAGGATAACCGCAAGCACATCGTCTTCATGGACAAGAAGGGCCGCAAGGTCAGGGACAGCAACTTGTCGAAGACCTTCTCCATGGACGTGGGAAAGGAGACATTGAATGCCCAATTTAAGAGATCGGTTGCCGACAAAGAGCGCCGCATCCGGGACATCGACTCAGTCGTCGCCGGAGCAGACGCTGCTATCAAAGACGCAGGAGATGCAGTCCGTAGTAGCCGAAATGAAAGACGAGCTCTCCGAGAGTCTGAGAATAAATCAGGTGATCACGGCGGAAAAGGAACAGCTTGCGCGAGAGAACGCCGATCTCAGACAAGAGCATACTACCCAGGTTCAGCGGCTGACGGAGGCAGAACAGATCATACGCGATTTGGAGAAAGAGGTCGCTGATCTACGTGATGTAGAGGACATCGCCTGCATCGAGGCAGTGCGAAGGGCTAGGATGGCTCTATTGATTGTCAAAAACGGTGCCGAGAGGGATGCCGCTCGGCAGAGACACGAGCACGAGGTGGAGATAGAGAAGTTGTCCGCCGACTACCGAAGACAAATCGATGCCGTCAGGGAGGAAATGGTAATTTCAAAAGCCCGAAATAGGATAGCTGAGGGGATACTACTCCTATTGGTTGTGATTTTAGCAATTGTATGAAAACGTCTGAAATTCAAGCTATAAAATTGTGATCATCTAAGTTACCCAGAAAAAATTATTTTTCTGGAATTCTTTCATACTCCCTTCGAAGGAAAAACAAATTCCCGTTTTACGGGGGAGAAGAGTATGGAAGAAGCAACTATCAGATTGGAGGAGGCTCAAAAGAGCTTCGAAGAAGCTGAAAAGGAGCTGTTGGAGGCGAAGCGAAGGTATCGCAAAGCAAAAGAGGAGCTCGAGGTCGCAGAAAAAGCTGTCAAAGCTTGCGAAGAAAAGATAACCGAGGAGACGGAAGTTGCTCTGGAATTAAAGATCCCTGTCCTTAGTCTCTCAAAGCAGTACATGAATAATTGTAAGGTCGCGAGGATGTTAAGCACGCGGGGGATTGAGGTTGAGGAGGATGCGGCGACGATCAATGCTTTAATTCTGGATGACATTAAAACCAGAGTTTATATCTGGAAGGATGATGACCTGCCGACTATATCTGTAAGCCTCACCCGGTTTGATGCTGTAGTTATGGACGCGGTTTATACAGTACTCTGTGCCGGATACAAGGTCTTTACAGTGGACACGATCGCCAAAGTTATTGCAGGTAATGGAAGGCTGAGGTTGAATGACAAGAATGCAGGCGTTCTTCGGGAAAGCATCGAAAAGCTCCGTCATGTACATATTCAAATCGACTGTGCGGATGAAATGGCGGAAAGGAAGGACATTGCGGTTCAGGAGAAGCCGCGCCTCTTAGAATCCCGACTCCTGCCTGTGATACCAGTAGAGGCAGAGTATCAGGTCAATGGAAAAAACGCGCAAGCATATTTAATAACTGAAACGCCCGCACTGTATGTGTATGCGTCTCTTCTGCATCAAATCATCGACGTTCCTGCGGATACGATGGACACGGCCAAGCGGTTTTCGGATACTCCGGAGTCGATCCTTGTAAAAAGGTACGTAATCAGGCGCGTCGCACAGATCATTAATCCGCGGAACAGGATCAAGTCCAATAAGATAGCGTTCTATTGGGATGACCATGGCTGTATGAAGGGCCTGTTCCGTGAGCTTGGGTATGAAATGACAGGGGACAGTAGATGGCGGAGCATTAAGAAGCGCGTACGGAGGATCGTAGAGCTTACACTACAGTCGCTGCAGGGGCATAAAGTGATTACCGATTACAGAGAGTACCGGGAGGACGGAACCAATAACCCTGCATCTCCGGTGCAAGGATTCATGGTGTTTTACGATAGCCCGTCGCGCTCACGAAAAGGCGGTTCGTACTATACGTCACACGCTACGTAATAATACGCACACGCCCTGCAGGGCAACTCACACGCTACGCAATAATGCTCACACGCCCAATCGGCAAAAAGCCCTTAGATTAGGGCTATTTCCGGAAAAACAACAGGGGGTATAAGTTACTGTAAGTTAAATGTAAGTAACTGTAATGGTGCCGGGTGAGGGAGTGGCTTTAGGCCACACCCCTCACCGTCACCTGAAAAGTAAAGTTTAAGTGGAAAAGAAAAACTTGATGTTCCTGCTACCACTTAAAGGGTAAACCGCGCAGTCTTCCGCAGCCGATACACTCTTTGGCCAAGGAAGCACTTCCGCTACAGCAATGGTTTTTCTTTTCCATCTAAACGGTATTTATTAGGAGGTTACAATGAGTTTATTAACTAAGGATATGTACTGCAGGGCCTGCGCCGTAGATTTGTACGACTTCCTGCTTTGTCAACACGCTGCAGATGTAAAAGAGGAGTATGACAGTATTCTATTAAAGGCAGACAAACATATCTCCGTAAAACGCGGATTTCATGGATACATGAATTTCAAAACCGGGGAGACAGGCAACAACGTAAAGTATTTGCAGAACTTCCTTGGGTATGATTACCGCAGTGCTGTTTTTGCGCTGATTGCCGACAGAGAGGATGATAGCACATACGTGAATGCTTCAGAAATATCTGGACATAGCAAAAACACAAACAGCGTGCCAAGCAAACTCCCAGCACAGAGGAAAACCAATGCTGATGGAGTAGATACAGCGTCTTCTGGGATCCTCGAGTGGAAAGCAATAACTCTCCCCAAACCCCTCGACGGCCCATATAAAAATCTGTTTGCTTACCTCTCAGCACGGCAGATTCCAGCGGATGTAATCCGACGCCTTATCGACGACGGCATATTATATCAGTCTGAGCAGGGTAATAACATCGTTTTTGTAACTCCGCAAGGTGATTACTGCGAGATACGCGGTACTAATACCTTTGCCGATAAGAGATGCAAGCGCAGGGACAACTGCAATTCCTTTTGTCCCGGCGAACACAGCTGGTGCGTATCTATGGATACGTGCGGTACATACAAGCCCGATCCCTTCCATGGAACGCGAAAATCCAAAACTGACCGCTTCTGGTACTTTGCCCCATCAAAGGACAAGCCGTCTGAAATCATATACATCTGCGAGGCAGCTATAGACGCAGTCAGCCTGTATGTGATTCATGCATTAAAGGGGATAAACACACCGGCAGTATATGTCAGCATAGGCGGTGTGGCAAATCAATCGGCTATAGACAGGATCGTCCGAAACGCAAGCGATAAAACAGTAATACTTGCTGTTGACAACGATCCGGCAGGACAGGAATGTCGTGACAGGAACCCGCAGTTAAAAGCAATCATTCCCACACACAAGGACTGGAATGATGACCTCAGGAAAGGAGATACCTTATGATCCAGAACAAACTCACAACCAAGTCTCTAATAGACAGCATTGCTCCCATCGGGGAATACAGCAACACTTTCCGCGAAAACCGCAAAAACGACACAACACGGCTCAGCACAGGAACCGATTCTCTTGATATTGCCCTCAATGGAGGTCTCGCTAATGAGCTGTATATTCTCGCCTCAGAGACCAGCACAGGTAAATCGGCGTACATGATGTCCATGGCGCAGAAGCTTGCAGAAAACGGAACAATTGTACTGTACTACGCTCTGGAAATGGGCAGGGATGAACTCGTGGCAAGGGGAATATCGACAATCTCGCACATCCATCATCTCGCTGACAAAAACGCAAAGCAATTTACGACCGGTGATATCCTCTACTGGCAGTACGACTCAACTATAAAGGTGTTTACAAAGCTCCCATACGAGGCATATGAACCATACACAGCAGAGTATTTTACCAAATATGGCGAAAACCTTTATATCATAGAGAGTACCCTTGACGGACTCACGATCGGGCAGATCGCAGGGGCGTCTGCGGTTTTGAAGGAGCAGCATCCCGATAAACCGATCGTTGTATTTGTTGACTACATGCAGCTCACAAAAGGAGATCCTGACGACCGTTCCCAGTCTGACCGCAAGGGAAAGATCGATGCCATAGTCACGACACTCAAGGTTCTTGCGTCACAGGGCGGTATGCCCGTCCTCACAATGTCGAGCGTAGCCCGTACCTCCTACGGATCTAAAATCGGGACAGACTCATTCAAGGAGAGCGGCGACACCGAGTATACTGGAGGAGTTCTTTTTGGCTGGAATTGGGTTGGTGTAACAGATGCGAAAAGAGTCGAGGATCAGGATAAGGAAAAGGCGCGCTGCGAAAAGCGCGGCTTTCGGATCATGATGCTTGACATCATGAAGTATCGGAATGGCGCCAGGGATACAGGCGTGTATTATAAATACTATCCTGCCTACAATTATTTCGAGGAGATCTCCAAAAATGATGTGGATAAGATCATGAAGGAGAGCTCAGAAAAGAAACAACCTAATGATACTGATACAAATCCCGCCAAGAAGAAGCCCAAAACCGGAAAGATATATACTGGCTGACACTAGCCGGATGTAGCCGACGAATATCCTCGAGAGCGTAGATGCATGTCGCATAAAGCTCTCGAGGGCTTTTTTGTATCCATATAGCAGGATAATTACACAGATCAACCGAGAACATAGAAATTCTCGGCTGATTTTTTCAAAGAAACAGGCAAAAAATAGGAAGATTATTCTCTGTTTCCTGCATGCTGTATTTAGAAATCAAGAAGGAAGGAGGTGTTGATTGATATGACCAGAAGATCGGACGCGGGAGATGACAGGAAAGTTCTATCGCAGAACGGCAAGCGATCTCGAGACAAAGGCAAGCGCGGAGAACGAGAAGTCGCGAAGATCTTTCAAGAAGCCGGTTTCACTGCGAGGCGTGCTGTCCAGTATAACGGCAGGCCAGGTACTGCGGCAGATGTTGTAGGCATCCCAGATCTGCATATTGAGGTCAAGTTAGTCGAAAAAGAAAGCATTCGTGCATGGTATCGGCAGGCGCAAAGGGATGCACATGCGTCGCCAGAGAATGAAATGCCGGTAATTGTACACAGGAAGAGCCGGGAGCCTTGGTTGGTGACGATGTCGCTCGATGATTTTATCACAATTATTAAGAAGAAATGCTGTTTCTCAGATCGAGGATAAACTGAGAATTCCCAAGACATGTTTGGTAGGAATATCTGTTGATGTGGACCTGTATGCTGGTATTGACGGCAGGAGGAATATCGATACTATCCCTCCCCTGGCGCGCAGGAGCACACAGTTCACTCTCACGTATTACCCCAGCGGCTGGTTCTTAACCGATGTTCATAGACGAGTTCCGGGACCCCATCGGTACCGTATACAATTGACGGCCGAGGCAAAATGGGCTGTCCTGTACTATAACTACAAATCCATGGACTGATACACAAAGACTCCTTAAGTGGAGAATATTCTCTCTTAAGGAGTCTTTGTATACCGTAATAATCTTTGCAAGGTTTATTATCGTAGGAAGATTTTCATGTTTTTGATATTCACGATTTCTCCTATTCCGTGTCTCCACTGTCCGTGTTAATCTTTCCGTAAGGGCCGTACATGTAATACCATATGTTCTCGTATTCCGTGCATGCATGGCTTTTCCGCGTGTTTCTCAACAGTTACACGGAGTAGCTTATTCAATGTGTATAGATATCCGAGGGTTCGCACGGCTTCCATCCATCATTAGTAAAAATTTCGTATAATCTCTCCTTATGGTTTGTTTTGAACAGAAAAACGGCATACGAAAGATGCCCTCTAGAGCTACCCCAAGCATCTTCATCCACTGCAAGATGTATGATATACTCCGTATCTCCATCTTTTCCGTTGAAGATAGTGACACGCCCTTCTTTGCAAGAGTTTTCTATGATGTAACCGAGTGGCTCACCGAAGAAAGCGGTAGCTTGTGTGGTCATTTCCATAAAGTTTCCGATCTTTGTATCGTTCATAAGGGTACCTGCGTGTATGAGGACGTCCCTAAAGAAATCCCTGCCGTCTTCAATAGCGCTGATACTGTCTTTAGCTGCCGCGCTGTTCGTCTGGAGATAGTCCTTGATCAAATCAGGCAACTCTTTAGTTTTCTCGTTAGCTTCCTGTTCCCCGTTTTTTCTGGGAGTTTCCTTAATATTGATTATTCTTGCCATATCTGCCCTCCTATGTTGTAATGTGGCTTTCTTAATATTATAACAAAAGAGTATGAGGGAGTATACCTGGGGAACAAGAGAATGGGAAGCTCTATTTATGGATTCCGCAGTTGTATGACCGGTATACAAAGTACCGGAGGGAATTTGCAATCCAGGGCGAAGTACTGGATCTTAAGCAGTTTAAGAAGCAGCTTGAACACGAACGAACAGTTATATATACACGGAGTGAATCATAAATGCTGGGTGCTCGATTATAAACAGCTGCAGGAGAAATGTGACATAGAGACATTTAGAAAGATAAGTCGGGATGAATATTTCTCGTATCAATACACACTCAATCATGCACTCCGTGAGAGAAGTGCATGATTTCTGTAACTCAAGACACCCTTTGTCAAGGCAGATTAGCGCATCCTATAGTCAGGCGCATCCCCCTTTTCATACTTTATGAGTTCATCGATTCCGACGTCGAGATAACCGCATAGCTTACAAACAAGAGAGGCATCAATGCGCTGAAAGTCATTTCTGCAATACCGGTTCAAATTTGTTCTGGCTATATCCAAATCCTTACATAGTCGGTTTTTACTGACTCCCTTCTCTTCCAATATATCCTCTATGTTCATATAAAGCCTGCCATAGTCCATAATACTCTCCCCAAAATGGCCTAAATTTTGATTTGATTGATTATCTATGGCAAATTCTATATAATATTTAATTGGTACAAAAACTCTCTGTACAGGGAGTCACTGTATAATCATCCCCTGTGGTAAAGTATTCACACCCAGCACTCAATTGTTCTTACTTAAAAGTGGTACAATCACAGGATTTTTTATCCTTCATGTACATGGTCGTGGATTAGACACAACGGGTTAAAACAGCACACAGCAAAAACAGATGTCATATGTGAAACTGTACACCAATCCTGACGAAATACCAGAATTAGCAGTCACATCAAAAATGGAGGAAATGTAATGAAAAAGAGAAGATTTGTTAGTACGATCGCACTTGCAGCTGTCATGACGATCATGGCAGGCTGTGGTAAGCAGGAACCTGCGGCGGCTGCTCCTGTCGCAGCAACAACGGCAGCACCTGCCATAGTAGAAGAAGCAAAACCCGAAGAGCCTTCCTATGATACGAGCGCCATTATCGGCAAGTATCTCCGTGGGCTCAGGGACAGGAATATCCTTGAAGGGGCAAAGAATATCGACCTTCTGGCAAAGTCAGAAAGCATGAAGCATGTCGTTAAGAATGTCACTGTGGACGACAGCGCAGTCGACACGACAAAGCCCGGAAAGTATACGGCCAGGTATATCGTTACCGTAGATCTCGATAACCTTGAGAAAGCGGAGGCCTATCTTGCCGAGCATCCCGAAGCAATGACCCCTGTAAAGGCAGAACCGGAAAAGGACGCCGCTGATAAGGCCCAGACCCCGGCAGCGGAAAAAACAGAGACCGCAGATGATACGGCGGCCGCCGAAGTAAAGGATGACGCAGAGACGGCCCCCGCTGCAGAGGATACCGCCGAGCCTGAAACAGGCCGTACCGAAGAGGCCGGAGAGACTGTGGAAACAGAGGTCCAGGCCCCGGACAAGGATACGGAAAAGAAAGAGGATGAGGCGCCTGCTGTTGTCACGGCAGATAAGGAAGATCCCGAAGGAGCTCCGCTGCCTGTGATCCCCGACAGTGTCTTCGAGGAAGACAAGCCCCAGACAACAGATACTGACAAGCCCGCAGAACCCGCTGCTGCAGAAGAGAATGCAGTACCTGCGGATGAGAATACGGCGCCTGCGAAGGAGAATACAGCGCCTGCGGAGGAGAATACAACGCCTGCAGAAGAGAATGCCGTTCCTGAAGAAAACACCGGCGCTGATAAGGATGCTGCCGGGCAGGCCGGCACAGACGCAGGCCAGGCAGAAGAGACTGCGCCCGCAGATACAGAAAACGGACAGGCGTCCGGAGACCCCGAACAGGCCGGGAACACCGTAGATGTCATCATCGAAAAAGAAGTTGATGTCGTCACTCCCGATGAAGCGGTGAAGATCATCGAGGACGGCGGCGAAGTCTGGACAGACAACAGCCAGCCCGCAACGGTCGAAGAGATCAAGAACCCGGAAGAGAAACCCGCAGAGGAAGTAAAACCGGAAGAGACCAAGCCCGCTGAGAAAACTCCCAAGCCCGAAACAACGGACCAGAGCGACAATACAAAAAACAACGATGACTCCGAGCCCGAGCCAAGCCATACATCTCATTCAGACGATAACGATGATGAAGACACTCCCACTCCCCAGCACGTCCATAACTGGGTAACAGAAGAGATCTACCACGAGGAAAAGGGCCATTACGAGACCGAAACGGTACAGACCGGGACAAGGACCGTGGTCGATGAAGAGGCATGGGATGAACCTCAATATGATGATGCGCGCATCTGTAATGTGTGCGGGTATACGTGCTATGATGATTGGGAAATAGCAGAACACATGGCGAACGAGCATGACGCCGACGGGAGCTGGTATGTAACAGAAAGACAAGTCGGTTCCAAACACCACGACGCCGTAACTCATGAAGAGCCCGTCTACGAAGAGAGAGAGCACTGGGTCGTCGACCAGGATGCCTGGACAGAAACCCACACCTACTGCTCCGGATGCGGCGCTGAACAGTAAGCGTATAAGCTGTCAGATGCTATAGGATACAGGAACAGAGATCGAGAGTTGAGCAGTTAGGAGAATAATGAAAACACAGAAGGCCGCCGGATGCATGATGCTCGCACTATAAAAGAAGAATAGTTTATACATTACAACACTACCTCGTCGTTAATTACAAATAAATCACCACAAAGCCTTGAGAGGCACAGGAGATGATCCTGTGCCTCTTTTTTCTTTCTGGTTAAGAATCAACCAAAGATCTAAATGATTTTTCTGTTTTGGAAGCTGATGATTTTATCATCATCGTGTATGGTTTCGATTTCATCCGCTTCAACATCGATTATTTCAGATTCGGGCGAAGATAGAGGTTGTACGGTTCGGGTGGTAGGGGCTTCTATTTTGCTGATGATTACACTGCCCAACTTATGAAGTCCTGAGCGTAAAAGTGGTTCTCCAAATTCTTGCCAGATTATGCCGAGCAGATACACTCCAACCTCATTTCTTCGGGCTCTTGCCTGCTCTTTAAGAACCAGCTCTGTGTTTGAACTTTGAGCAACGGCGGCGGGCGGCAGTGTCGGTTCATTATAAGGGACAGGATTCTTGAACTGCGAGGCGAGCTTTCCATTTTCGCGAATGCCGCCTGAGCTTACTTTCTGACCATTCTTGGGTTCCGGTGCTTCAACGATATACTTTACCATCTTGATTTCCTCCATGTTATTAACAGTATTGCGGGGTGTCCTTTTCATATCTGTGGGCTCCTTTCTTTTATGCGGCGATTAGCATGTGGGTTACACCTTGGTTGCAGGAATCAGGGAACTGTTCATATATATGGTTGTTGCTGAAGTTCTGAGCCAACATATCCTTAATGGCAGTTCCGTGATTATATCCGTGGATGATGGTCAACTGGAGGGATACGCGCACGGCATTGATGATATTGTTGATGAAGCGACGGGCCTGATAACACTTCATACCATGTACGTCAGCAATGATTATAATGTGATCGGAATTTGATTCGGTGATTTTGAGTCTGCCGATTTCCTCCGGTGTGAGAATCATCTTAAGTCTGGTGCTTACCATGCGAACCTCCTCATTAATGCTGGTTATCGTTTACAAGAAGAAGTATAAAGCTGATAAGTCCATAAAACAAAAATAATGGGACCAGTATAGTCCCATTATTGTGATTGTCGTTTTTACAGATGAGTTGCTAATTCAATACTGCATCGATAGAGCCATATTTCGCTTTAATCCTACAGATTGTTTCGATGTCGGGGAGCCCGAACTCGAAGGCCTTATATATGTCTTCCAATGTAATTGTTATTTCGTTTCCATCTGGAAGAGAATATGTTTTGGAATCCAGAGAGCCACAAATTTCGTCACATTCATCATATTTGCATTCGAAATCTCTTTCGAGTCCGTAGTAACAGAGGACTTCAGCTGCGTTGCCAAATATTTGATCGAGGTTCTGAATGAATTCCTTCCCCTCCTTTATCTTCTGATAAAGGTCGTCAACATCCGGCATGAGTCGTCTGAATGCATTTCTTCGAATACGAAAGTGAGTAGATTCGTCTGAGTTTTTACTGGCACTGATGAGAGCTTCAAGTTCTTCTATCGATTCGAAGGTTTCCTTTGGCTCAGGATAATTGCTGCCAAAGTAAGAAGAATACGATTCTTTGGACAGATACCAGAACA
>Ga0310695_10004582_pt1 | contig 25266 bp, 17 predicted proteins | sample RumenRJG_04DNA_FD_203882 | JGI IMG/M metagenome (GOLD analysis project Ga0310695, IMG submission 203882) | Bovine rumen microbial communities from Lethbridge, Alberta, Canada - RJG_04 (v2) (version 2) | ecosystem: Host-associated > Mammals > Digestive system > Stomach > Rumen | place: Canada...
AGCCCCGACGAGCGCTTCAAGCGGCAGAACAGGTAATTTTTGTGCCGTTTTCAATAATATTGTATTTTTTGACGAAAAACTTCATCAAAATACTTGCACAATAACTTAGGAAGCGAATTAATCGAATTGGCTGCCGCACTCCAGCACAGGAGCGCCGCAGCCCTCTTTAACCTCTAACCTCTAACCATTAACCTCTAACCTCTAACCTCTAACCTCTAACCTTTAACCTCTAACCTCTAACCTGCAAGTATCACCACGAGCCTGTGAGCAGGTAGCTGATGAGGATGGTGACATCATTGATGTCGGCGCTGCCGTTGACATTCACATCGGCATGAGCGTTGCCGTCGGCTTGCCCGGTCAGCAGGAGCTTGATGAGCAGGGTGACATCGTTGATGTCGACATTGCCGTCGTTGTTGACATCGCCTTGGAGGTCTTCTCGGTTGGGATACAAGCCTACATACATCGCCTGCCAGTCGTCGTAGGTGTACTGCAACACAGCGAGCGTGGCGATGTCAAAGTAGCCGTTCTCGATTCCGTACCATCCCCAATTGACATGGACGAGTCCGTTCTCGTCATAGCCGTCGATGACGAAATTGTGTCCCGCGATGATGCCATCGACGATGTTGATGTCCTTGGCCGAATACAGAATCGGGTTGCCCGAGGACAGCATGCTGTAGATCATCTTCATCCATGTGGGTTCGTCATAGCGGGAGCGGGGCACATAATGGGCCGTGTCGTTGTAGTTGAAGTGCTTGGTGAAAGCCTCGATGATGCGCGCGTCGGTAGTGCCGCCGCCCAGCGCATTCCATGTCGTCTGTGTCGCCACGCCGCAATGGTAGCACAACTGGGCGACTGCTGCGCCTTGCTCGTCGGTGTACGCGCCCTGATAATCATCAATCATATTGTTCCAGTCATAGGTAGCCTGTGCAAAGTCGACATGAACGGTCACATTGCCCTGGGCATACTGCACCATCACCGATTCCTCTCCCGTGCCGTGCTTGGGAAACTTGTAGTAGTTCATGTACTGCGCCATCGCCAGGGGACCGCAGCCCACCGAGTAGTGGCCACGGTCGGGGGTGTAGGTCCCGTACAGGCTCTGGTCAGCGACATAGGTGTCGAACGGGCACATGAATTTGAAGGGCTCGCGCTGGCCCCATGTGGTGGTCAGCAGCGGCTGCACCCGGGTGGGGAACAGGGCGGGGTCGGGCTTGGTGGTCTGGCGCTGGGACCCATGGCTGAGCAGGGCCTTACGGGTCGCGTTGAGCCACCAGTTGAACCCCGGATTGCCGTCCGTCAGGTCCAGGGTGCCGTCGGTAGAGTAGGCCAGGATGGCTGGCATGTCGTCGTCACTGCTGACGATGGCAAAGCCGCCGCCGGCTTGGCGGTAGAGCGCCATCCCGGGATAATAGGCCACCTGTTCGAGGGGCCGCGACGACTTGAGGATGCGGCTTGCGGCCGAGCGCATCTGGACCTCGCTCCGGATGCCGGCCAGTGCCGAACCTGCCGTGATGGCAGTCAGCACAACAATCAGATACTTGAGAGATTTCATACGCAAAAAAACATGAATAGTAATTATACAAATGCCGGTGACAAATATAGCGTTATTTAATAACAGGATACCAATGTTGCATTATTTTTCACCATAATACGCGAATAATTACCGTTTACCATCCTCATAACCTGAATTTGAGGCAGATAGATCCCGCTGCTGGGCGATTGTCGGCGCAAGCCGTTAAGCAGCCTGCCCGAGACGGGATTAAGGAATTTTTCCGCAGAAACGGGTGTTCTTGTATGGAAATACTATCAAATTTTTTGTAAATATAAAAAAAAGATGTATTTTTGTTGCTGAAAAATCCGTAAAAGTAATTTCTCTTTATCATTAACATTTAAAAACCAAGCGAATGAAAAAAAGATTCTTCCTCCTTTTACTGACAGTGGTGTGTGCTATTGCCAGCGCACAGGCACTTACGGTAAGAGGTACGGTCGTTGACCAGGTCAACGAGCCCGTGATTGGTGCCACCATCAAGGTCCTGGGGACCACGATGGGCGCAGTCACCGACTTTGACGGCAATTTTGAGATTGCCAATGTTCCCGACGGCTCAATCCTGAAATTCACCTTCATGGGCATGCAGGCCGTGGAGATGGAGGCCAGCGAGATGATGAGCGTCCAACTGCTTGACGATGTGCGCAACCTGGACGAGGTTGTCGTGATCGGTTACGGTTCGGCCCAGGCCAAGGACCTGACGGCACCCATCGCCGTGGTCAAGGGTGAGGAACTGCTCGCCGTGCCCACAGCGTCGCCCATGGCAGCGATGCAGGGCAAGGTGTCGGGCGTGAATGTGGTGAACAGCGGTACGCCGGGCGAGGGCCCCAAGGTGCACATCCGCGGTAACGGTTCGTTCACCAGCGGCAGCCCGCTGTATGTTGTTGACGGGATGTTCTATGACAACATCGACTTCCTGAATGCCAACGACATTGCCGACATGTCGGTGTTGAAGGACGCTTCGGCTGCTGCCATCTATGGTGTGCGTGCCGCTAACGGTGTCGTCCTGATCACCACCAAGCACGGCAACAAGAACCAACCCGCCAAGATTACCTACAACGGATACTTCGGTATCCAGAAGGCCACTAATGTGCTGAAGATGGCGAACTCGAGCGAGTATGCCACGATGCTGATGGAGGCCAACTACGATGCCTATGTGTCGACGATGAAGGCTTCGATTGACCGCTACGGCGGCAGTTACAGCAACGGCGACTTCCACAACTGGACCTACGGCTCCGACACCGACTGGTATAAGGAACTGCTGCGCACGGCAGCCATCACCGACCACAGTCTGACCATCACCGGCGGTGGCGAGAAGGCCACCTACTCGCTGGGCATCAACTACCTGCACCAGGACGGTGTGATGGATGTCAAGAACTACTACAGGCGCATGAACTTCCGCGCAGCCTTGGACTATGAGGCCACCAGTTGGCTGAAGGTCGGCTTCAACGGCATCTTCTCCAAGGGCAAACAACGCACGCCCAACAATGCGGCCTGGCAGCAGGCCTTCAACGCTCCGGGCATCTATCCCGTGATGGACGAGAAGAACGACAACACCTTCCCCTGCCACTACGGCTCGCCCGAGTCGGTCGGCTTTACCAACAACTTCTACAATCCTGTTGCTACGGCCAACTACCAGAACAGCGTGAACGACATCAACAAGTATCTGACCAACTTCTATGCCCAGATTACTTTCATCCCCAGCAAACTGAACTTCAAGACCAGTTACTCCTATGACTTCACTGCCGTTCACAACCGCACCTACATGCCCGAGTACTATGTGAGCGCTGTTCAGCGCAACGACAAGTCGTGGGTGAGCAAGAGCGAGGCGAACTACAACAACTGGATTTGGGACAATGTGCTGACCTACAAGGACACTTTCGGCAACCACAACCTGGGCATCATGCTGGGCCACTCCCTGCGTGAGGACAAGTACCACTACCTGTACGGCATCGGTTACGGCATTGTTGACGGCGACGACGCCTACAAGTACATCGACATCAGCACCGAGAGCGACAGTCGCCGCGCCAGCGACGGCGGTACCCGCTATCGCAGCAACAGTTACTTCGGTCGTATCAACTATGACTACCTGGGCAAGTACCTGTTCATGGCGACCTTCCGTGCCGACGGTACCAGCAAGTACCAGGAGACCTGGGGTTACTATCCCTCGTTTGGTGTGGCATGGGTCATGAGCAAGGAAGACTTTATGCTCAACCAGAATGTAGTGGACTACCTGAAGTGGCGCGCCAGTTGGGGACGCCTGGGTAACAACGCCGTTCCCGCCAGCGACGGTTTCCGTTCGGTATCGACGGGCACCTGGTCGTCGGGCGTGTTCGGCAATGCCACCATCGCCGGTTTCCAGAACAACAGTTACTTCACCAACCTGAAGTGGGAGGTTGTCGACGAGACCAATGTGGGCGTTGAGTTCGCTACCCTGCGCAACCGCTTGAGCGTCGACATCGACTGGTTCTACCGCATGACGCGCAAGGCCGTTATCGCGCCGCGTCTGCCCTTCGAGAACGGCACCCTGCTCCAGAACATCGGCAAGATTCTCAACACCGGTGTCGATGTGAGCATCAACTGGGCCGACCGTGTGGGTGACGACTTCAAGTACTACATCACCGCCAACCTGTCCTACCTCAAGAACGAGGTGAAAGACCTGGCCGGCAACCCCTACATCGCTGGTGGCAAGACCTACCAGTTCGTGGGCAAGGAGATGAACTCGTTCTACGGCTATGTCGTGGACGGCATCTACCAGACCGAGCAGGAGTGCGCTGCCGACAGGACCGCTGTGGCCAACGGCCTGCAGCCTGGCGACTTCAAGTACAAGGACCTGAACGGTGACGGCATCGTCGACGGCGAGGACCGCACCACGCTGGGCTCCTACCTGCCCAACTTCATCTACAGCCTGAACCTGGGCTTCGTGTGGAAGAACCTGGACTTCAACGTTACCACCTATGGCAACGCCGGAGCACAGATGTTCAACCGCAAGCGCGCCCTGCGTTATGCCCAGTCCAACTACAACTTCGACCACGACCAGGTGGCCAACCGCTGGACTGGACCCGGCTCGACCAACAAGTACCCCTCGGCTGCCGGATGGATCCGCTCGTGGAACGTGAGCGACCAGCGTGTGAACTCCTTCTTTGTTGAGGATGCCGACTTCTTCCGCATCCAGAACGTGACCCTGGGCTACACCTTCAAGAACATCCACCTGGGCAACTACACGCTGCCTTCGCTGCGCCTGAGCGCCACGGCCGACCGTCCCCTCACCCTGTTCAAGGCCAACAGTTTCACTCCTGAGTTGAACGATCCCGAGGGCTGGGATACCGAGGTTTACCCGCTGACAGCGACCTACACCTTTGGTGTGACCATCGACTTCTAAATGAGCAATTACCAACAATCATAAATAAAGATTACGACAATGAAATTTCTGAAATATATCATGATTGCAGGTCTGCTGATGGTGGGAGCCACCTCCTGCAATGACTGGCTGGACATTCTGCCCGAGAATACGCTTCCCGAGTCGGATGTCGATTACACCAAAACCAGTGAGATGTATATGCCCGTGTCGGGCGTCTATGCCAAGTTGCGCACCGGTGGCATGCACTGGGTCATCTGGCCCTTGACCATCGTGCGTGACGGTGATGTGTGGAGCGGCCGTGTCGATGACCAGGGACTGCTCGTTGACTTCGGTAACTTCAGGTATGACAATTCGTTCTGGGGTCTGAACGAGATGTGGAACCAGTACTACGGCATGATCAAAGTGGCCAACGGTGCCCTGATGTCGCTCGACTCCTATGCCGAGCACATTACCAATGATGGTGACCGAGCCACCTACCGGGCTTATTGCGGCGAGGTGCGCATCCTGCGTGCCTATGCCTACTACAGGCTCACACAGGCCTTTGGCGATGTGACGATTCTGCGCGACAACAACCAGAGCGACCTGACCCGTTCAACCCGCGATGCCGTTGAGCGTTACATGCTCGAGGACCTGCAGTATGCCATCGACAACTGTCCCAAGATTCGTCCCAACGAGTCTGCCCACTTCGGCGCTGCCACGGCCTACACCGCCGAGGCGCTCGCAGCCAAGATTTGTCTGAACCGTGGCGACTATGCCCGTGCCGAGGCGTTGACCGACGACATCATCGGCAGTGGCAAGTTCCAACTCTACGGCGACTTCTACAATCTGTTCAAGATTCCCGGCAAAATGTGTAACGAGAGCCTGCTCGAGTGCCAGTGCACCGACTTCGGTCAGGGCAGCGGCGAGGAGGTTGACGCTGACATGTGGTTTGTGTTCCAGGGTCCCGGTAACCTGGGCGGATGGAACTTTGTGGGTATCACCGACAACTTCATCAACTGGGCCCAGGCTCGTGGCGAAACCATCCGCCTGGAGACATCGGTACTCGTGGGCGGCACCACCACCCGCGACGGCGACGAGATTAATGTGATGGGCAATGTCAACAACACCAACACATGGAACGGCAAGGCCTACACGCCGACCAACCAGTTGACACCGGGCCGCACCAAATACGGTTCGAACAACAACATCCGCATCCTGCGCTATGCCGATGTGCTGCTCATCAATGCCGAGGCTAAGGTGCGCCAGGGCAAGAATGGCGACCAGCCGTTCAACCAGGTACGCACCCGTGCCCAGATGCCAACGCTGTCCAATGTGACCGTTGACCAGATTCTGGACGAGCGCCGCATGGAGTTCGTGTGTGAGTGGGGTGAGCGTTACAACGACCTCCTCCGCACCGGTCTTGCAGCCAGCGTGCTCAGCGGCTGGAGCGAGGGCGTGAAGTATTATCCGCTTCCCTTGACCCAGTTGCAGACCGTGCCCACGCTCAGCAATGAGCCCAAGAACGAATAACCCGTTATCATTCAATCATCAGGCAGGGTGACAAGCCCCAAGGCATCACCCTGCCTGTTTTTAAAATTACCTGTTTTAAAATGATTAGCCGATGAAGCGTTTTCTTGTCTGTATAGCCTTTCTCACTGCACTTGTCGCCTACGGCAGCAACGACTCTGTCAAGGTCGTCAAGGGCCAGGTGAGTGATTACTATATCCCCGTGGTCACCAGTTATGATGTGACGGGTGTAGTGACCGATGAACAGGGACAGCCCCTGGAGGGAGCCACGGTCATGTGGCTTTACAGCCCCGCACACAGCAACACGGATGGAAAGGGCTGTTTCTCACTGGTGGCTACCGACCATGACTCGATTTTGTGTGTACATTATCCAGGCAAGGAAATGACCATCGTGGCCCGTGACGCTTCCCGGCACATTGTCGACATCACGCTACCTGTCAAGACCAGCGGCAGCATGGCCAAGCCGCGTCATGCGGCCCAAGCGACCCGTTGGTATGACCCCTACAATGCCGTGACAAGCACTTACTGTAATCCTCTCAATATCAGTTACAACTACGAGCCGTGGAACAACAACACGCGTCAGGGCGGCTCGTTCCGTTCGTCGGCCGACCCGATGGGGCTGGCCTACAAGGGCGAGTATTACCTGTTCTCGACCAACCAGGGCGGTTTCCACTACTCGCGCAACCTGAGCGACTGGGATTTCTGCCAAGCATCGTTCCAGCGCTTTCCCGCCGACGATGACGAGTGTGCTCCCGCCGCATGGGTGGTGGGCGACACGCTGTTCTACACAGGCTCCACCTACGAGGGTCTGCCCATTTGGTATTCAACCAATCCCAAGAACGGCCGCTGGCGCCGTGCCGTGGAACGCAACACCCTGCCCACCTGGGACCCTTATGTGTTCCTCGACGATGATGGCCGGCTCTACGAATACTATGGCTCGAGCAACGAATATCCCGTCAAGGGCGTTGAAATCAGCCGCGAAGACTTCACACCTGTCAGCAAAATCCATGACCTGGTGCTCCTGCAACCCGACAAACACGGCTGGGAGCGCTTCGGCATGAACAACGATGACGAGGTGACACTCAAGCCGTTCATGGAAGGGGCTTATATGACCAAGCATGACGGCAAGTATTATTTCCAGTACGGCGCCCCGGGTACCGAGTTCAAGGTCTATGCCGACGGCGTCTATGTGGGCGACCACCCACTGGGCCCGTTCACCTACCAGCAGCACAATCCCATGAGTTACAAGCCTGGGGGCTTCGTGCAAGGGGTAGGGCATGGAGGCACCTTTGCCGACCTGGCGGGCAACTACTGGCATGTAGGTACATGCATGCTCTCGCTCAAGTACAAGTTTGAGCGGCGCATCGGCCTGTATCCCACAGCGTTTGACAACGACGGCGTGATGTACTGCATCACGGCATTCGGCGATTATCCCTGCTGGAATGCTGACCACGATATCAAGAATCCCGCCGACCGCTTCACGGGGTGGATGCTGCTCTCCCACAATAAACCCTGTGTGGTGTCAAGTTGCGACAGCACATTCACCGCAGCAAGCCTCACCGACGAGAATATGCGCACCTATTGGAGTGCGGCAACAGGCAGCGGCCAAGAATGGGTGGAAATGGACCTGGGCCACCCGTGCGAGGTGCGCGCACTGCAACTCAACTTCTATGACTACAAGACGGTGCAGCACAACCGCGCCAACGACATCTACTACCAGTACCGCATCCTTGCCAGCGACGACGGCAGGCAATGGACCCTGGTGGTGGACAAGAGCGACAACGACCGTGATGTGCCGCATGACTATATCGAATTGCGCGAACCGCTCCACACGCATTATCTGCGCATCGAGAACATCCACATGCCTTCGGGCGGGTATTTCTGCCTGAGCGAGGTACGCGCCTTCGGAAAGACTCAGGGTTCCCTGCCCGCAGCCGTCAAGCGTTTCGCCGTCAAGCGGGACAAAGGCGACCCCCGTAATGCCATGATCAGTTGGAGTGCCGTCGAGGGGGCCTACGGCTACAACATCTATTACGGCACCGCTCCCGACAAACTCTACCACTGTATCACCGTGAACGGCGATACGCAATATGACATGCGCGGCCTGGACTTGGGCACCGACTACTATTTCAGTATCGAGGCTCTTGCCGAGACAGGCCGCAGTCCCCTCTCCAAAATCGTGAAAGTAACCAATAAATAACAATATAGATGGACAAGACTCTCTTCAAAATACTTGCGCTTGCCTTATTGATGGCATTCACGGCATGCAAGAGCGAGGGCGGCAATGCCGACCCGAATAATCCCGACACGCCTGACTCCCAAGTGCGGCCCTCATCGTTCGACAATGATGATGCCCTGCTGGATTACATCGAGCGCGTCCACTTCAACTACATGTGGGATGGGGCAGAGCCTACATCGGGCCTGGCCCGTGAGCGCATCCACCTCGACGGGGATTATCCCGAGCATGACCAGGATGTGGTGACCACAGGCGGCAGCGGTTTTGGCATCGCCGGGCTTGTGGTCGCTATGGAACGCGGCTTCATCACCCGCGAGCAAGGTGTTGAACGCTTGACGCGCATCGTGGACTTCCTGGAGCGGGCCGACCGTTTCCACGGGGTTTGGCCCCATTGGATCAATGGTCCCACGGGCAAGGTGAAACCCTTCGGCCAGAAGGACAACGGGGGTGACCTGGTGGAGAGTTGCTTCCTGATGCAGGGCCTGCTGTGTGTCCGCCAGTACCTCAACCCCAACAATGCCACCGAGAAGGCCCTGATTGACCGCATCAACGCCCTGTGGCAAGGCATGGAATTTGACTGGTACACCCGTGGCGGGCAGGATGTCATTTACTGGCACTGGTCGCCCGAGTATGAGTGGGAGATGAACTTTCCCCTCGAGGGCTATAACGAGTGCCTCATCGTTTATGTGTTGGCAGCTGCTTCACCCACCCACAGTGTCCCCGCCTCGTGCTATCACAAGGGATGGGCCCGCAGCGGAGGCATCAAGAGTGATGCGGCTCCTTATGGCTACCCGTTGGAACTGAAACACAACGGTGCCGAGCAGACGGGAGGTCCCCTGTTTTGGGCCCATTACAGTTGGATTGGCCTGAACCCCAAGGGACTGAAAGACCAGTATGCCGACTACTGGAATGTGGTGCGCAACCATGCCATGAGCAATTACCAGTACTGTGTGGATAATCCCAAGAAATATACAGGCTACGGTCCCGACTGCTGGGGCTTGACTGCCAGTTACTCGACCGAGGGCTACTCGGCACATAGTCCCGGGAATGACCTGGGTGTCATCACGCCCACGGCAGCGCTGTCTTCGTTCCCCTATACGCCAGAACAGTCGATGGCGGCACTCAAGGGCTTCTATGCCCGCGGCGAGTCGATATGGGGCAAGTATGGCTTCTATGATGCTTTCAGCCCCGCCAGCGGCTGGACGCTGCCCCGCTACCTGGCCATCGACCAGTGCACCATCGCCCCGATGATCGAGAATTACCGCACGGGGCTGCTGTGGCGCCTGTTCATGAGTTGTCCCGAGGTGCAGCAGGGACTAGCCAAACTGGGATTCACTTATTAATCTAGTTACTCTAGATATTCTAGATCCTCTAGACCAAATCGCAACTAACAACTAAAACCAATATAATTATGATGAGATTGAAAAGCATTTTAATCACCCTGGCTGTGGCATTGGCTGCCTTAACGGCTCACGCTGTTGACCAGACCAAGATGAACCAGTTCATTGATGACCTGATGGGCAAGATGACCCTGCAAGAGAAGATCGGACAACTCAACCTGCCCGTCACCGGCGACATCATCACGGGTTCGACGGTGAGCGGCGATGTGGTCGGCAAAATCAAGGCTGGACAGGTGGGCGGACTGTTTAACATGAAGGGCGTGCAGAGCATCCGTGCTTTGCAGGAAGTGGCCGTCAAGCAGAGCCGGCTGGGCATTCCCTTGATTTTCGGTATGGATGTGATTCATGGCTATGAAACGGTATTTCCCATCCCCTTCGCCATGTCGATGAGTTGGGATATGGACGCCATCCGCAATTCGGCACGCATCGCCTCGATTGAGGCAACGGCCGACGGCATCTGCTGGACATTCAGCCCCATGGTGGATGTCTGCCGCGAGCCGCGCTGGGGCCGCATGAGCGAGGGCAATGGCGAGGACCCCTTCCTGGGGTCGGCGATCTGCCGCGCGATGATTGAGGGTTATCAGGGTACAGACCTGACCGACAAGACGACCATGATGGCGTGTGTCAAGCATTTCGCCCTCTACGGAGCCCCTGAGGCTGGCCGTGACTACAACACGGTGGACATGAGCCGTGTGCGCATGTTCAACGAGTATTTCCCTCCCTACAAGGCTGGCGTGGATGCCGGAGCTGGCAGCTTCATGACATCATTCAATGTGATTGACTACATTCCCGCCACCGGCAACCATTGGCTCTTGACCGAGGTGCTGCGCGACCGCTGGGGCTTTGACGGCTTTGTCGTGACCGACTACACGGCCATCAGCGAGATGATGAATCACGGCATGGGTGACCTGCAGACCGTCTCGGCATTGGCGCTGAAGGCCGGCACCGACATGGATATGGTGGCCGACGGCTTCCTGGGCACCTTAGAGCAATCGTTAAGCGAGGGCAAGGTGACAATGGAGGATATCGACAAGGCTTGCCGCCGCATTCTGGAGGCCAAGTACAAGCTGGGTCTGTTTGAAGATCCTTACCGTTACCTTGACGCCAAGCGTGCCAAGAAGGAAATCTATACCGACGAGCACCGTGCCGCAGCCCGCAAATTGGCGACCGAGACCTTTGTGTTGCTGCAGAACAAGGACAATGTGCTGCCCCTCAAGCGCGCGGGCAAAATCGCTCTTGTGGGACCGCTGGCCAACACGCGCGCCAACATGCCCGGCACATGGAGTGTGGCCGCCGCCAGCGACCGTTACAGCACCCTGCTCGAGGCCATGCGCCGCGCTGTGGGCGACGAGGCCGAGGTGATGTATGCCAAGGGCTGCAATGTGTGCTATGATGCCGAGTTGGAGAAGAACTCGACGATGTTCGGCCGCGAGATGCGCGACAACCGTCCCGTTGATGTGATGCGCGACGAGGCCGTCCGCATTGCCCAAGAGTGTGATGTGATTGTTGCCGCCATGGGTGAACCCAGCGAGATGTCGGGCGAGAGCAGTTCGCGCAGCGACCTGTCCATCCTCGATGCCCAGAAGGACCTGCTCAACGCCCTCAAGGCCACCGGCAAACCCATCGTGCTGCTCAACTTCTCGGGCCGTGCGACCGTAATGGATTGGGAGGTGGAGAACATTCCCACCATCCTCAATGTGTGGTTTGGCGGCAGTGAGGCAGCCGATGCCATCTGTGATGTCGTCTTTGGCGATGTGGCGCCCAGCGGCAAACTCACAGTGACGATGCCCCGCAGCGTGGGCCAGGTACCCATCTACTACAACCACCTGAACACTGGCCGTCCCAACCCCCAGTGGTTCACCAAGTTCACCACCAACTACCTGGATGTGCCCAACGATCCGCTGTTCCCCTTCGGCTACGGCTTGAGTTACACCACCTTTGAGTACAGCCCGCTCACACTGAGCAGCAACTCGATGACCAAGGGTGGCAACATCACCGCAACCGTCACCGTCACCAACACGGGTAACTGCGAGGGCTCCGAGGTCGTGCAACTTTACATCCGCGACCTGGTGGGCAGCATTGCGCGCCCCGTGCAGGAACTGAAGGGCTTTGACCGCATCACCCTCAAGCCCGGCGAGAGCCGCACCGTTTCGTTCGAGGTCAATGCCGACCTGCTCAAGTTCTACGACAAAGACCTCAACTATGTCTGCGAGCCCGGTGACTTCGAGGTCATGGTCGGCCCCAACTGCCGCGATGTCCAGCGCCTCCCCTTCACCCTGCAATAACATTCCCTCCAATGAACTGAACAACCGGTTCTTAGAACCACACATCCCAATACAACAACGAAGTCGCTGAATTTGATTCGGCGACTTCGTTGTTATCCATAACTCCTTTCGGATGCTGTGATGGCACCATTCCCGCCGTCAGAAGAACCATTCTGCGATTGCAGGGTTGCCCGCTGCTGGTGTCAGGGCTCATACTGCTGGCACCAGTAGTGGAACCGCAGCAGGAGAATGATTGCCGCGGTACAGAACAGTTTGTTCCAGACCGAGATGTTCCCAACAATCGCAGGCGTCCAGCACACGGCGATCATCAGCACACCTGCCACAACATGAATAGTTACCATAAAAATCTTGTCCTTGTCCATAATCTTAAAAATCATTTCTTCCTTACTTTGGCATTAAAATGTAAAAATGCCCCAAAAAATTAAAACAGAAACCCGATAAAAAATTTGTGACCCTTTTTTTGAATTTTTTCATGGTTATTTCTATGTTAAATAGGTACCTTTTTCGGCGTATGGGTCAAATTGCAGGCTGAAAAAGGCATGGTATGTCTCTATGGGTCAAATTGCAGGCTGAGATTTCAGTCGGAATTTGGCAGTCTGGAGAAAGCGGTATAACTTTGCCGCACGGCATGAAGCGTAGTGCGGCTCTGCTGGGGAGCAACCGCATGAGGAATAATGCCGTGATGCGAAGACGCAAGATGGGCGGTCCTGGAGGCCGCTCATTTTACTTGCGGATCGCCATCCGATGCCAAGAAAAACCCACTGATGAATCGTCTGCGGCTGTGTTCATTCATGCCGCTGTGTGTGTTGAGGTTCTTCTTCAAGTCGGTGAAAATCCCCTCGATCTTATTGTTGGTGTTGGGCATTCCGGCACAATCGGGCCTGTGGTAGGTGAACAGGTATGGACGGCAGAAGTCGTTGCTGTTCATGGCTGTGCGCAGCCTCCTGTGCGTGTACCTGGACTTCCCCGTCGTCTTGGATACAGACCGCCGCTTGATGGTGCTGTCCCAGCGCTGTTTCCATTGCGTGTAGTGTTGGCTAAACTCGCTTTCAGTCATCAGGACAAGGTCCTTCATCAGCTCGTTGAGCTAACGGGCTGCCAGCAGTCTCGGGTGCAGTGTAAGATACCTCCTGACAATCTGTCTCATGTGGAACTGGCACATCTGGATGGGATACCCCTCAAAGAGCTGGAACAGGCTGCGTCTGCCATCAATGATGATGCCGCGCACTTGATACCCTCGGCACTCAATGCTTCTTAACGCCTCCTGGTAATGGGCGTTGGTCTCGTTGGTGACAAACTCCAGATAAAGTGGCTTGCCGCTATCATGGTCAATGGCCAGCAGAATGCCATTGCCACGGCCTTGATAGGTGCCGTCCATGTGCACGAAGCCTCCTCCCGTGAGCTCTGGCTGCACCCATTCACACTTCACTTGCCGCAGGATCCGCTTGATTGTCGAAGGACTCACTCCGTATCTTTGTGCAATCTCCGCTACGGTCTGCTTGTTGGACTGGTACAATCTCCACACTTCAGTTTCTTCAGGCCTCTCTCGCGAGGCCCTGAACTGATGGCCGCAAGCCATACATTTGTATAGCTGAACCCCATTGCGCTTACCGTTACGCTTGGTTATCGGAGAGCAGCAGGCTGGACATTTTTTTGTTCATGTCTTTCCGTTTTTACACCTTTTCAAATGGCCACGAAGATAGTATACATCGGGCTTTGACGCAAGTCTCAGCCTGCAAAATGACCCATAGAGCGATTTCAAATGACGATTTTGCATCTGAAACGTTTGAAATGCCCTTCAGCCCAATAACTATCGGGCCTCATGGCTTGTCACAGCCTGCAAAATGACCTATAGGTCGAAAATCACTGACTTGTAAGTGGATCTATTGGAACTAGATGCTCTAAGAAAACCAACGAGTAACTATCTTTATATCAGATAGTTACTCGTATCCTGTGGAGCTGGAGGGGTTTGAACCCTCGTCCAAACGCGGAACTAATAAGGTTTCTACATGCTTAGTCTCGGCTTGATTTTCGACCGATAGCAGGCCCGAGACGGCCAACCAGCGGGTTATCCTCTAAATTTCGGATTTGGCTCGAGGCATGCCTCATCCTATCGCCGATATTCCTGCACCACCAGTTCAACCCGCCTCGGCGCGAGGGCAGTTGGGTGATGTCTCGTCACCGCTCCTTGAGCGATGATAAAGCCGAACTTACTATACTTCGGTTAGGCAGCGAGAGCGTAGTTGTTTTCGCCATTTAGTTGTGTCAATGACTGAGATTAAAGAGCATTGCCATTATCGCTCTGCATGCTTGCTTACCACTTCTACACGCTGTCAAAGCCAGTCAGCCCCAATAGTATGTATCCGTGTAAACGGCCTGCAAAAGTACTACAAATTTTGTGCCAAACAATGTGTTTTGCCGTTTTTTTCTGAAAAAAAGTACTTTTTCTTTGTTTTTTTCTGAAAGGCCAGGGTTTTCGGTAGTCTGTCAGTTAGTATCAGGCTTGATGGGCGTTTTTCTGGAGGGCGTCAGTCTTGTTCGATAACTTCATGCCAGAATGGGGACTCTTGCGGGATGAAGTTCCCGGCCATGAGGTGGTCATAGATGCGCAGGCAGGCCCAGGCGTCGATGGCGGCATAGCGCTGCTGGGCCTCGGTGAGTTGCGGGGCCTCCCAATTGGAGAGTTGCTGGCTCTTGCTGATTTTTTGGTGAAAGAGGATGGCGTAGATCTTTTGCAGGCTCATGTCGGTGATATGGTATTGCTTGACCATCTGCTGGAGCTCGACAAATGCTGCGGGCTTCATGTCGCACACGCGGGTGAGTTGATGAAAATCGTCGTTGGTCGACAGTCCCACCTTGGTGATAGATTTGTCCTCTAGGTATTGCTTGAGTGGGGTAGGGATGCCTGTCTTGTTGATGCGGAAGAGGAATGCGTCGTTCTCGTTGGATAACTGCAGCAGGGCCATCTCGTGCCGCTCGCCACGATGGAAACTCGGGCGCGTCTCGGTGTCAAAGCCGACAATGGGCATGGTGCGTAGGGCGCTGACAGCGCTCTTGACCTGTGAGACGGCATCAATGATGTGGATGCGCCCGGGGAAGGCGACCACGGGCATCTCGTTGATGACTTGTTTTTCTATCGATATAGCGTGCATGATGCCTGCAAAGGTAGTGCTTTTTTGGTGAATAGTGAATAGTTATGAGTGAATTGTTGCTTGCTGCGGTCGGTTGTCGATGGTCGTGCCGCTTGTTTACAGTCGGTTGACTTGCTTGACACCCTTGACATTGAGGATCTTCTGGATGAGCTCATCAAGCAGCTCATTGCTGCTGGTGCTGACGGTGAGAAATCCCTCGAACAGACCCCCGTCGGCATGTACCGAGATGCCGCGCAGCAGGCTGTCGTTGGTTTTGTTGATGACCGATGTGATGGATGAGACGATGCCGATGTCGTCCTTTCCCAGTACCTGTAGGGTGACCAGGAACTGGCTGCCGGATTTCCCCGTCCACCGCGTGCGGATGATGCGGTAGGGGTAGCGTTCCCTGAGGTGCCGCAGGTTCTTGCAGTCGGTGCGGTGTATCTTGATGGCACCGTCGCTGGCGATGAACCCCTCGATGCGGTCTCCGAATATGGGCTTGCAGCATTTCGATAGTTTGTAGTTCACGCCCTTGACATCCTCGCCGATGACCAGGATGTCGCTGTCTGGCCTGAGCTGGCGGTCGTCGCTCGGCTGTTGCAGGACAAATTCCTCGGCGGTGCCCCTGGCGGTGGCTTCGCTTTGCTTGGAACTCAGTGTCTCGTATTGCTCGACCACATCATTGATGTCGATGACCTCTTCCTGGATGGCGACATAAAACTCGGTGGTGGTCTTGTAGCCCATCTTCTTGATGACGCGGGCCACGATGGCGTCGTCGGGCTCGATTTTGCGGTTCTTGAAGCGCCGCTGCAGGGCCTCGCGCGCCAGTAGCGACTGGTTGGCGCGGCGCTCGTTGATGGCGTTCTTGATTTTGTTGCGTGCGCGGCTAGTGATGGCGATGTTGAGCCAGTCGAGGCGTGGCGTTTGGGTCGAGGAAGTGATGACCTCGACGGTGTCGCCGCTGCGCAGCCGGTAGTTGATTTTCTGATTCTTGCCGTCAACCTTGGCACCCATGCAGGTACTGCCCACACGCGAATGGATGTGGTAGGCGAAGTCGAGCACGGTGGCGCCCTGCGGTAGCCTGATGAGGTCGCCCTTGGGGGTGAAGACAAACACCTCGTCGTTGTACAGGTTGGTGTCCATGTTGCGCATGAGGTTCATCTGCCCTTCCTGTCCGCTGGCCTCGAGCATCTCGCGCACCTCGTTCATCCACTTGTCTACATCGCCTTCGCTCTTGATGCCCTTGTAGCGCCAGTGGGCTGCCACGCCGCGCTCGGCGCTCTCGTCCATGCGCTGGGTGCGTATCTGCACCTCGACCCACTTGTCGCTAGGACCGTAGACGGTGATGTGCAGCGACTCATAGCCGTTGCTCTTGGGTATGGAAATCCAGTCCTTGAAGCGTGACGGGTTGGCCTTGTAGATGTCGGTGACGATGGAGTAGGCGAGCCAGCACGCCCGTTTCTCGTCGTGTGGTGTGGTGTCGAGGATGATGCGTATGGCAAACAGGTCATAGATGCCGTTCAGGTCCACGCCCTGTTTCTGCATCTTCTGCCAGATGCTGTTGATGGACTTGGTGCGGCCCTTGAGCTCGAACTTGAGCCCTTCCTGGCGGAGCCGTTCATCGATGGGCTTGATGAACTCCTGGATGTACTGGTCGCGCTCTCGCTTGGTCTCGTTCAGGCGCTCGGCAATCAGCATAAAGGTTTTGCGGTCCAGGTATTTGAGCGAGAGGTCCTCGAGCTCGGTCTTGATGGCATACAGGCCAAGTTTGTGGGCCAGGGGGGCATAAAGATAGCGCGACTCACTGGCGATATCGTGGACAAACTTCTCGTTGCTGTGATGACTGATGGCGCGCATCAGGGTCAGGCGGTCCACTGTCATGATGAGGATGACGCGGACATCCTCAGCAAACGAGAGCAGCAGCTTGTGGAAGTTCTCGTTCTCGACAGCGGCCTGTTTCTTGTAGAGTGGGGCGACATGGAGCAAGCCGTGAACGACCTTGGCAACATCGGCACCAAAGAGGCTGCTCACCCGAGGCACATCCAGATAATCATTGCGGCACAGGTTGTAGATGAGTGTGGCGATGACCATCGTCCGGTCAGGGGCGATGCTCTCACACAAGGTGAGGGCCGTGTACATGTGGCGCACGACGGGGTTGAAACCGTACCGGTCGCGGCGGAAGATGCCGGCCTCGACGATACCGCCCACGATGAGCCGGTGCACCTTGTTGATGTCGTCGATGGACAGCTGGTCTTCAAGCCTGTCGTTCAATTCTTTGGCCAGCCGCAGCACCTGGTGCCGCTCATCGGGTGTGAAATATTCCTGTGTTACTGCCATTGCCTGGTTTTTTCACTAAAATCACGCAAATTTAAGCTTTTTATGCCAATTTGCTTGCAGGAACCTCGCCAAAAATGTAATTTTGGAGAAAATTATTAAAACCTTTTTGCGATATGTTTAACGACAAAGACTTACAAATGATGGCCGCTAAGGGCATCACCGAGCCCCAGATAGGGGCACAATTGAAGCGCTTTGAGACGGGATTCCCCTGGTTGAGGCTCGAGGCTGCCGCCACCGTGGGCAAGGGCATAACTCGTCTCGACGCCAAGCAGCAGGCACAATGTATCAAGTTGTGGAAGGAATTCCAGTCAGGTGGAGCCTCTATCGAGAAGTTCCAGCCTGCATCCGGTGCAGCCAGTCGCATGTTCAAGAATCTGTTTGCCTTCATCAACGAGGGCAAAGCCGCTCCCGAGAGTGACTTTGAGAAGCAGTTCTTTGACAATGTGACCCAGTTTGCGTTCTTCCCCCAGTTGAATAAAACCTGTGTGAACCTCTACCAGAACAATGTCAGCGAACTCATCGAAGCCGGGCGCTATGCCGATATACTCAAGGCGCTCCTCTTGCCCGAGGGCATGAACTACGGCTCGCTCCCCAAGGGGCTCCTCAAGTTCCACCGCGCTGCCGCCGGCACTGTGCACACACCCCTGGAAGAACACCTCGAAGAGGGCGCGCAGTATGCCGCCGACGCCGACCGCCGTGTGCGCATTCACTTCACTGTCTCCCCCGAGCATCGTAGCGGCTTTGAACGCCTGATCAAGGCCAAGGTGCCCCTGATGGAAAAGGTGTGGGGCGTGAAGTATGACATTACACTGAGTGAGCAGAAGGCATCGACCGACACCATCGCTGTCAATATGGACAATACCCCCTATCGCGATGCTGGCGGCAACCTCTTGTTCCGCCCTGCCGGCCACGGAGCCCTGCTCGAGAACCTCAACGAGCGCGATGCCGATGTTGTCTTCATCAAGAATGTGGACAATGTGGTGCCCCTGCGACTGCGCAGCGTGAGCACGCGTTACAAGAAAATCATCGGCGGCTATCTCGTTCAGGTGCAGCGCCAACTCAAGAAATACCTCGAGACCCTTGACAAGGGAAGTGTCAAGCCCGGCGAACTCAAGGAGATGCTGCGCTATGCCCGTCAAACCCTTTGTATCATCGATGCAGCACCCGATGCGATGGAGGGCGACACCCTCGTGGCATGGCTTCGCGACAAGTTCAACAGGCCCATCCGCGTGTGTGGCGTTGTACCCAACGAGGGTGAGCCTGGTGGAGGCCCTTATCTGGCTTATAACGCCGACGGGTCGGCATCACCCCAGATTCTCGAGTCCGCCCAGATCAACCCCGACGATCCGGCTGCTGTCGAGATGATGAAGAGCGGCACACACTTCAATCCCGTAGACCTCGTGTGCTACATCAAGGACTACAAGGGCATCAAGTTCGACCTGCGCAAGTTTGTCGATGCCGAGACTGGCTTCATCAGCGTCAAGAGCAAGGACGGTGTCGACATCAAGGCGCTTGAGCTGCCCGGCTTGTGGAACGGCTCGATGAGCGACTGGAACACTGTTTTCATCGAGGTGCCCATCGACACCTTCAATCCCGTCAAGACAGTCAACGACCTGCTGCGCCGCAGCCACCAATAGTCGGCAAAAGGAAACATGTTATAAGAAATAATTAGTAACAAAGGCATTAAGTTATTTATTTAAGTTTCTAGCGTGGATTTATGCCGCTGTCAACCTTTGTCCTGTTATGGTTTATTTTGATTTCAGCACCACAAAATCACTGAAAATCATTAATTTTACCAAAATCGACTATACAATTTTTACATAAGATACATAAATAACCTGCTTATAAAAAAAGAAGATGAAAAGGCTTATTTATTTAAGGAAATTGTTGCCTGTAGCGCTCGTTTTAGGACTGTTTGCCGGATGTACCGACTGGCCCTCCGAATACCTTAAGAAGCTCGATGAAGCGTATGCTCCAGTAAAGGACAAATATGAGTTTGCCGAAAAAATCTATCATTCGCTCGACACAACTAATGCCGAGCCACTCACCTCGATGGACCGACTTACCGATGCGCAACGCAAAAAGATTAGGGCTGTATATGCTGAAAATGCCGACTCAATCGACCAGTATCACCCCGATCAGTGGATGGTATTGAATAACAATATTAAGGTTAGCGATTACTATGAAATTTTTGATGATTCTTTCTTCGAGAAAGGTCGTTATAACTTAAAATCCTACTACGACCTCGAGAATGAATCCGACGCTTATGCAATCAAAGAGGGTTGGTTCGACAAAGACCGCATGGAGCTCAAGTTAAGTGGGTTTGAAGAGCATTTCTTGAACCCCATCACAAATTTCAAGTACTTGATTGTGCTCACTAATGAGATAGTAATTGAACCAGAAGTAGAATTATTCAAGAACTCTTTCGAGAGTGGACTTATTTTGGCGAGGGCTCAGGTCTACGATTTGACATCAAAGCGCAAAATTGATAACTTCGATGTGATAGCAACCAATTCTGCGACCATAGGCTACGAAAGTGGCAAGGTGACGATTTCGGGCGACAATGTTGATTACACACCTTCGATTGGTGACGGTGAGGAAAAAATAACTAAAAATTTGTGGAAAAACCTGCGCAAGAATGCTATCGCCACGGCGGCAAAACGACTGGCTAAGCGTTAGTCACCGCATCCGACCGTTTTTTTGCAACATTTTATATAATTAACTCTATCCGCTTTTTAAAGAGGACTCAATTATTTTTTAATGAAGAAGATATTGCTTTTCGTGCTGGTGGCGCTGGCTATGGCATTCAATGCCAGCGCCCAGCGCTATGCTTCAGACCTCGATACCGTCTATACCGTTCGCACCATCACTCAAGACCGTTTCAAGGATGTCATTGCCGACTATGCCGTCCGCGACTGGGTGATGCTCAATCCGCGGCCCGTTGTCGTGGACTTCTATGCCGACTGGTGTCAACCCTGCAAGCGATTGGAACCTATCCTCAGGCGCGTTGCCCAGCACTACAACGGCGAGGTAGACTTTTATCGCATCAATGTCGATGAGAACAGCGACATTGCCGATGTGTTCCAGATTCGCAGCATCCCCTTCTTGCTCATCTGCCCCCTCGAGGGTGAACCCAAGAGCGTCATCGGCCTCTATTCCGAGCAGGAATACATCCGCGTCTTCAATCAAGCCCTCGGCAGGTAGCGTCATATGCCCAACTACAGATCACGACTTTTTAAAAACTGGCTGATTCGGCATCCGCATGATAATCTCACGCTAAGCCGCTAAGTCGCAAAGTCAATAATTGGCATCCGCATTCCTCCAGACCAGGAGCGCTGATGCCATAGTATTTTGTTTTCCTGGTTCTCCAAAAGCAAGAGCGCGTAAGCCATAGTCATTTGTGTCTTTCTTGTCTTCTAAAACATCCAAGGCATGACTGCTGAAGCCATAGTATTTCTTGTGTTTTTTGTTTTCATGCTATCAATAGCCCGGATGCCGTGGCCCTTCTTGTCTTTAAATTTTAGCGTCTTAGCGTGAGGCCGGTTGAACTTGTAATTTGGGGTGGGAAAAGAAAAATTTTGTGGCAAATCATTGTCGGGAGAGAAATTTGTTGTAACTTTGCCCCGCTTTTTAGCGAAACAATTATTAATCAACTTATTTTAAACGATTTATGAACAAGTACGAAACCGTTTTCATTTTGACTCCCGTTTTGTCTGATGATCAGATGAAGGAAACGGTAGAAAAGTTCAAGAGCGTGCTCACCGACAATGGTGGCAAGATCGAGAACGAAGAGAACTGGGGACTGCGCAAGCTCGCATATCCCATCGAGAACAAGAACACTGGTTTTTACACCCTGATTGAGTTTGAGGGCGAGCCCACCATCGTGAACAAGCTGGAAACCGCTTTCCGCCGCGATGAGAAGGTGATTCGTTACCTCACTTTCCGTCTGGACAAGTTTGCTGCTGAGTACGCCATCAAGCGTCGTGCAGTGCGCAAGGCCAAACAGGAAGAGCGCGCCGCTCAGGAGGCTGCCGAGAAGGAAGTTGCTCCCGTTGTGGAGGCTGCTCCCGAGGTCGTAGAGGCTCCCGCAGTTGAGTCTGTAGAAGAAACCAAAGAGTAAAACTTAATGATTAGGAGGTAAAAACTATGGCACAAGAACAAGTAAGACCCAACAATCAGGGTGAAATCCGTTATCTGACCCCCCTGTCAGTTGACACCCGCAAGAAGAAATACTGCCGTTTCAAACGCAGTGGTATCAAGTACATCGACTATAAGGACCCCGAGTTCCTGAAGAAGTTCCTCAACGAGCAGGGTAAGATTCTGCCCCGCCGCATCACCGGCACTTCGCTGAAGTTCCAGCGCCGCGTGGCTAAGGCTGTAAAGCGTGCCCGTCATCTGGCATTGCTGCCCTATGTGACCGACTTGATGAAATAAACAACCCGATTACACAAAGAGGAGGAAACAATTATGAAGATTATATTGAAAGAAGATATTGTCAATCTTGGTTTCAAGAACGACATTGTGGAAGTGAAGAACGGCTATGGCCGCAACTATCTCATTCCTCAGGGCAAGGCTGTCCTGGCTACGCCCAGCGCACTCAAGGTTCATGCCGAGAACCTGCGTCAGCAGGCTCACAAGCTGGCTAAGGTGAAAGCCGACGCCGAGGAGGCTGCCAAGGCATTTGAGGGTGTATCCCTCACCATCCCCGTTAAGGTGAGCCCCACGGGCACCATCTACGGTTCGGTTGGCGCCGCTCAGGTACACGAGGCTCTGCTCGCTGCTGGTCACAATGTAGACCGCAAGATCGTCAGCGTTCACGAGAGCATCAAGACCCCGGGCAAGTACACCGGTATCGTTCGCCTGCACAAGGAGGTTTCCGTCGAGATTCCCTTTGAGGTAATCGCCGAGAACGCCGAGGAACTCGCTGCCGAGCGTGCTGCACGCAAGGCCGAGGAGGCTGCCCACCAGGCTGCCATGGCTGCTGCCAAGGCTGCTGAGGATGGCGCCGAGGAGGCTGCCGAGGAGGTCGCTGAGGCTACCGACGAGGCTACCGAGGCTCCTGCCGCAGAATAATAAAACAACATGATAACGATGAAGACACCGGCCCACTCCACAAGGCCGGTGCCTTTTTTTGTTTATATTTCAGTTGCACACTCCTAACCCCTAACCGCTATGACCAAGCACATTGTAATGTTCAAACTGCAGGGCAGCGACCAGGTGCGCCGCGAGACCGCCCTGCGATTCAAGCAGGCCCTTGACGCTCTGCCAGCCCAGATCGAAGTGCTCCAGAGCATCGAGGTCGCTCTCAACGAGAATCCCGCCGAGGACTGGGACATTGTCCTCACAGCAGTGGTGCCTACTATGGACGATGTGGCTGTCTATGCACAGCATCCCGCCCATGTGGCAGCTGCCGCGATCATCAAAGATGTCAAGCAGCTACGCGCCTGCGTCGACTATAACTGTTGAGTCGCGGGACTCATGAGTTGGCACCGGGAGTTTGCGGTGTCAGGAACAAACGAAAAGGACAGGAACCCCGATGTGGGGTCCTGTCCTTTATTTCAAGGATTAATGTAAATCAGGGATTAGTTAGCCCAAGAGCCAGTCAGCACGCGGCTGATCAGTGCAGTAACATCGTTGATGTCGATGCCGGCATCACCGCCTTCTACATTGCAGTTAGCAGCAGCGGGATCATACTCAACATTCTTACCCAGTACAACATCAATCAGACGGGTAACATCGTTGATGTCGATTTCACCGTCCATGTTCACATCGCCACGCTCGTAGCCAGCAGCCTTGGTGATTACCAGGGTCATGTCGTCAACGCTCAGGGTCAGGTTCCACTTGCCAGCGGGAATCTTGTAGGCGTTTGCGTAATTAACCAGCGTGAGTTCCTGGCCGAGTACTTCCTCGGTCACCTCAAAGTCGTTCGTCTCAGCACCAAAGCGGTAGGGTGCGATAGCATCCCAGTCGGCAGCACTGTCGGCGAGTTGCTTGGTGAAGCTGAAGTAGCTGTAACCAATGTTGGTCAAAGTATCAACATAGGCCTCACCCGTGGTGATGATGGTAGCGGTGTAAACATTGTGCTCAGCGTCACGAGTCATCTGAACGCCCTGGTTGGTGTACCAGCCATCAATGCCGTTCACCTGACCCATGATGTAAACATCACCGTCATAGTGCACGGGCTCGATGTCACCGGTCTTGGTGAGCGTGCAAGTGATCTTCAGGCTGTCAACGGCCTCGGGATCGTAGGTGATTGCGATGGTGTAGATGCCAGGCTCCTCAACAACAGCGATCCAGTTGTTGTCGTAACCGATGGGCCACTCGTTAGCCCAGTCGTGGTTGCCCACAACCTTGAAGCCGAAGTTGCCCGTCAGCGCTACATTCTCCTTGCTCCAGGTGTAAACACCATCAACCAGAGTCATGTCATTGTTGGTATCGGTAGCATCCCAGTCGGAGCCGAAGATAGCCAAAGGACCAGCAACGGTGTAAACCATTTCTACAGGAGGCTCCTCACCACCCAGCTTGGTAGCAGTAAGGAGAACTGCGTCGTTCTCGGGATTGTAGGTGATCACCAGATTGTAGGTGCCATCCTCGTTAGCGGTGTACTTATAGTTATCACCAGCGGGCCAACATGTGCTCCAGTTGGAATTCTTGACAACCTTGAACTCGATAAGGTCGGTGGTGGTCAACTCAACGCTGTCCTTAGTCCATGTGTAGATGCTGTCAACCAAGGTCATCTTGTTGATGCTGGTGTTCCAGTTGGTGCCGAATACCTTTTCGGGAGAACCGGCAACAGCATAGAAGTCATCAGTAATGACAACGGGAGTAGCCGTGAAGTTAATCTCCTTGGACTCTTTGTTGAAGGTGATGGTCACGTCATAGTCTCCGTTGCTCTCGATGTTGGCTTGATAGTTGTCAGCGGGCCATGCGTTGACTCCGTTGTTCCAATCATGGTCCATGACCACCTTGAACTGGATTGTGCCAGCAGTGAGGGTGACACTTTCCTTGTTCCAAGTGTAGAGGCCATTAACGAGTACCATGTCGTTGATGGTGTCAGTCGGATCCCACTCGCTGCCAAACAGAGTAGTGTTGTCACCTGCTACGGTGTAGGTGTGGTCCTCGATGATGGGATCTACAATCTCCTCAACCAACGTCAGCGTGCAGCTGTACTCTAAGGTAGCGGGCACGAAGGTGATGGTAACATCGTAGTAACCGTGCTTCTCAACAGGCTCGCTCAGGTTGTTCATGCCAGTGGGATACTCGAAGATACCATAGTCGTGGTTGCCCACAAACTTATAGTTGAAAGTACCTGCATTGAGCTCGATGCTGTCCTTGGTCATGGTGTAAACACCGTTAACAAGGGTCATCTCGTCGGCATTAACATCCCAACCATTGAAATCGCCCACAACATTGTAGGTGGTCACCTCGATGGGGGCTACATAACCAGCAATGCTGAATTTCAATGTG
>Ga0310695_10004583_pt1 | contig 25264 bp, 20 predicted proteins | sample RumenRJG_04DNA_FD_203882 | JGI IMG/M metagenome (GOLD analysis project Ga0310695, IMG submission 203882) | Bovine rumen microbial communities from Lethbridge, Alberta, Canada - RJG_04 (v2) (version 2) | ecosystem: Host-associated > Mammals > Digestive system > Stomach > Rumen | place: Canada...
TAATGTGTAATGTGATGTGTGAAATTAGAAGATAATCGTCATGCATTCCACATTACACACCTCACATTACTTTTTCACTGCCTTGATGGTCGAGGACTTGGTCTTCACGAGGTACATGCCCTGGCGAATGTTCAGGCGCAGAGTTCCGTCGGCGTTCAGAGCCTGGCCCTTGAGGCCGTTCCATACCAGGTTGCCGTTCAGGTCGAACACCTTGGCGGTGGCGTTCTGGTCGTTTGCCAGGTTCGATGCGACAGGGGTGCGGATGCTATTGGGGGTATCCGAAAGGAACACGACGGTCGTGATGGATTTTGCCGGAGCAGAAATTGTTTCTGTGGGCGAAATCTCCTTGCTCTTGTCGCCGTTTTCGACGGATTGTACAGCGTAGTGCGCCGTATAGTTGTCGAGAGGAATGCTCAGTTCCGTTGCAGAGGACTTGTTTATGGCAACCACGGTGATGGAGTCTCCGTTTGCGCTGCGGAATGCGACTGTATACAAATTGCTGTTGTCGCTCGTGGCACCGATCACTTTCCAGCCTGGGTTCACGAACTTGGAGTAGTGGCGCATGGCATGGTATTCGGGGAAAATCTTGATTTCCTTTCCTTCGCACACGTATCTGCCATCCCCGGTGAGGTCCCAGCCAGCACCGGGGCACACGCCGATCATTTGTGCATGATAACCGTAGAAAAGTTGCCAGGCGACGTAACCACCTAATTTTCCGTCGGTGAAGCCAATCTGCATGATATGGGCGAGTCCAAGCATATCCTCTTCGCGAGGCTCGTCAAGCATCGGGCAGAATTCCGTCATGATAATGGGCTTTGTACCGTATGTATCGGCAATCGATTTCATGGGGGCGCGGAAATTTTCCGGATTCAGGTAGTTGGTGCCGGAGTTGTCGCCGCTCATTGCATGGTACAGATGGTAGGCGTAACCGTCCAACTTGTTGGCATCGAGAGCCTGAGCGTATTTGTCAAAGTTGCCGTATCCGATTCCGAGAGGTTCGGGGCCCAGGATTTTTGCTTTTCCCTTGACGGCGTCGTAGACGGCGTTCAGGGCTTCCTTGTAGCCAGCGATTTCATCTGTTTCCGTGGGCTCGAACAAGGTTTCTTCGTAATTCGCTTCCATGTCCGGTTCGTTCTGGAGGCTGATGTAGTCCGGAACGATGCCCTGTGCGGCGTAGGATTCAAGGCTCTTCTTCCACCAGTTTGCAAAGTCGGTGTATGCGTAGGAGCCATAAGCGTCTCCGTTGGCCTTTTTCAGGGTCTTGTCCGATTTGGAATGACCGTCATAGCCGTTGAGACTGCCGCTCGGCTTAAGGTTGCCGGGAGCGCTCCAGCTGGACATCTCGATTTTCAGGTGGCTGCCGAGTCGCTTTTGGGCTGCCTTGATAATATTGATGTCATCGGTCAGGTCCTTGCTTTCGTCCTGGAGCCAGTTCGCGACGCGGAGGAGGGAAAGGTTCAGTCCCGTGAAGGCGGTGTCGAAAAGAACTTCTTGGTCTTCGGCGGGCAGGTTGGCAATCCAGTTCTGGTAATAGACGGATGCGCCGCCGAAGCCGATGATTTCTTGCTTGGTTGCACTCGGATCTACGGTAATGTTTGCCGCAGTGGCGATTGTAGCTGCAGCGAGGGCTGCTGTAGTAATTTTCTTCATTATTTCAGAACTCCAAATTTTGATTGAAAATAGCTTTATTTTGCATTTCTGTTTGCCCCTGAAATGAAAAAAAGAAAAGGGGAAATAGGATGTGTGCGTAAATGATGCGCTTTTAGGGATGAAATGTTCCGTGTTGTAAGTTTTTGGGTATATTTAGGGCGATGGAAAAACAAAAGGCGACAGAGCAAGTGCGTTTGAATCTAGTGACGGTAAAGCATAAAAAACCGTCGACTTTTTGTTTGGACGATCCGGGCTCCTGGCCTATGGTAGTCCAGTTTTTGCTGTACCCGAAAACGCTGGGTGGTGCGCATTTTGTTCCCTTTCGATTGTTGCTTGTGGTTGCGATGATTTTCTTTACAGTGCAATTGATGCGTGATGGTTATGACGCATGGATTGCGCAATATTTGCATTGCTTGAATCTGCCTGTGCACGAAACGGGGCACTTGGTGTTTTCGATTTTCGGAAATCGTGTGTTACATTCGCTGGGCGGTTCGCTGTTCCAGATTATTATGCCGCTCGTATTCTGCTTTGCCCTGTGGATTAAACCTCGCGATATTTTGGGGGCATCGGTGGCTCTTTGGTGGGCTTTCGAAAATTTCATCGATGTGGCTGTGTACATCGATGATGCCTTGCATATGAAATTGATGCTCATTAGCGGTGGCACCGGTGCCGAAGCTCCGTACGGTTTTCATGATTGGAATTTTATTTTGTCCGAAACGGGGCTCTTGCTGAAATACGATACGATTGCAAACGCCGTGTATACCGCAGGCTATGTGGGAATGTGGCTTTGCGTGCTGTGGGGTGGTTGGAGCCTGTTTTATTACTGGTTCTACCAACGAAAGAATTTAGAGTAATTACAGCTTGCTGCAGATAGGGCAGTTTTCGGGCTTGTGCCCCAGAGCCTTGCAGTATGTGCGCCCGAATAGGATGATTTGCAGATGGCGCTTTTCCCATTCGTTTTCGGGGAAAATTTTCTTTAAATCCTTTTCTGTCTGCTCTACAGAAGATCCGTCGGAAAGTCCCCAACGTTTGGCGAGACGGTGAATGTGGGTGTCCACGGGGAAGGCCGGGACGTTGAAAGCATGGATCATCATGACGCTTGCCGTCTTGTGACCGACTCCGGGAAGTGCTTCGAGTTCCTCGAAGGTCTGCGGGACAATGCTGTCATATTTTTCGACAAGAATCTTGGACAGATTGAAAATGTTCTTGCCCTTTGTCGTAGAAAGGCCGCAGGGCTTGATGATTTCGGTAATCTTTTCGACGCCGAGTTTCACCATGGCCTTGGGAGTTTTCGCCTTCTTGTAAAGTTCCTTGGTGACGAGATTGACGCGGGCGTCGGTGCACTGGGCGCTCAACACGACAGCGACAAGGAGCGTGTAGGGGTCGCTATAGTCCAAGGGAATCGGCGGATTAGGAAACAGTTCATCGAGCGTTTCACTGATGAATTCTATTTTGTCTGCTTTCTTCATCTAAAGATCCTTCGACTACACTTCGTTTCGCTCAGGATGACTGTATCGTCCTAAACAGAAACCACAGTTTACTTGCAGTCCTGCGTAAAGTCCTGTTGCATGTTGAAGCTCGGCATGTCGTCGTGTGGCTTGCCGACTTGTACAGCAGGGACGCCTGCGTAAGTCGTGTGTGCCGGAACATCGCTCACCACCACGGCGCCTGCGCCGATTTTTGCGCCATCGCCGATGTGGATGTTGCCGAGCAGCTGCGCGTGGGCGCCGAGCATCACGCCGTTTCCGATTTTAGGATGACGGTCGCCGACTTCGTTGCCGGTACCGCCGAGGGTCACGCCGTGCAAGAAGCTTACGTTGTTACCGACGACCGCGGTTTCTCCAATCACGATGTTTGTGGCATGGTCAATCAAGAGACCGTGACCGATTTTGGCTGCCGGGTGAATGTCCATGCCGAATTTGCGGCTAATGATGCTTTGGAGCATCTTGGCTGGGAACGAACGACCTTCGAGCCACAAGGCGTGGGCTGCGCGGTAAGCTTGCAGGCCTTGGAAACCCTTGAAGAACAGAAGCGGTTCCAAAAAACTCGTACAAGCCGGATCGCGAAGGACTGTAGCGTACAAGTCCTTGCCTGCGCAAGTTACCAGTTCCGGGTATTTGAGGTAAAGAATTCCGAAGACCTTTTCAAGTTCGGTACGGTCAATAACTTCGCCTGCGAGCTGACACGAAAGAGTAACCGAAAGCATCGCGCCAAAATTCTTGCTATTAAGAATTTGTTCCGTAATCATCAGCACCGAAAGCGGTTCGTCATGGACCAGCTTTTCGGCTTCGCAGCGAATTTTCTGTTCAATCTCTTCGACGGTCATTTCTTAGCCTTGTCCTTCGTATCGTCTTCTTCGTCATCCAGAGAGGGAATCACCTTGTTTTCGCGGCAAAGGTTTTCTTCGCGGATTTTGAAGGTAAAGTCTACGAGGTTATTTTCGAACATTTTCTGGTAGGGCTTTTTCTTTTGGACACTTTCCAAGGCGCAGGTGCAATAGTTGATTCTCTGGATGAGGGTCTTTTCGCTACCGGGCACGCCCTTGCCGAAAACGCATTCATGCATAATGGCGTATTCCATGGCTCGGTCGTAGCGGTACTTGCACTTGTTGGGCATGTCGGGTTGGGCTGCCACGCGTTCAATAATGCCTTCGTTGGGAATGCTATTGAATATGTTGCATGTGATAAAACCCGCAATAAAGAACAGCAGGCATACGCTAAGATTAATTAAGAAACGCTTGCCTCGACCAATCTTGTTGTAGCTGCGTTCAACAGCTTCGAAGGCTTGGGTGGCATGGAGTCGGACGTCATCTAAATCGTTGTTTGCCATATTAGTCTGTCTCCTGTAGAGTCCAAATTTCTGGTAGAGAACGGTAATTTTCGGCGTAGTCGAGGCCGTAGCCTACCACGAATTCATTTGCTATTTCAAAACCTACAAAATCTGCCGAGATTTCGACTTCGCGGCGCTCCTGCTTGTTCAGTAAAACGCAGGTACGGACCTCTTGGGCTCCGGATTCCTTGAGCAGATTTACGAGCCCGAGCAGGGTGGTTCCCGTGTCGGCGATGTCGTCGACCATCAGGACTTTTTTGCCCTTGAGGTCGATTTTTTCGAGACCGCGTACCTGAAGCTTGCCGCTAGAAGTTGTGGAATTGCCGTAGCTGGAGGCCTTGATGAAGGCAATTGCCTTATTGTATGCCTTTGCGCCTTGGGCCTTTGCCAATTCACGGTTGAGGTCGGCGGTGAACATGTAGGCCCCGGTGAGGGCCGAAAGCAGGATGTCGTAGTCGTAAACGTCCACAATTTCGCGGGCCAGCGTTGCCACCCGCTCGCGAATTTCGTCGGCGCGAATTAACGGCTTTTCGGACATCTTGTACATGCTTTTACACCTCAAAGTTCAACCAGCTGAACATGGGCTTCAGGGCCGAAAGCTTGCCTGCCGGATCCTTGATGTATTCCTGGTAAGCGGGGAATACCTTGTTTTCAAGGCTGGTCTTGTCGATTTCCAATTTGAGCCAGTCGGCAACGGTGATAAGCCCCGTAATGTGGTGGACGGAATCTGCGTCGAAACTTTCGATTACGGAGTTGATCAACTTGATAAGCTTTGCATGGAACATGCGACCCGTTCCGCCAAAGGAATAATGGGTATGCAAGGCGTTCGCTTCGTCAATCAGGTCCTTGATCTCGTCGAAAATCTTCTGGTCATCGTTTTCCTTGTATTCCAGCGCAAGGTGGTGGATTTTGGAGTTGATTTCCAGCGAAAGAATTTTACGCATGGTGTCTGGCAGAGTATGGTCCAGATCCGCAAGGCTGTCGATGGATAGCCCGTGGGAAAGCGCAAAGTTAGAGAAGGATTCTGTCAGGTCGTTCAAGTATTTCTTGGTCGAAATCTGGTTGATGCGCTTGATGGAATCGCTCATGAGGTTGCGCATACGCACCACGTAGGCGGTGGGGTACACGTTCTGCAGTTCCTGGGTGCTCATGTTGGGGTTTTCGACGAACTTGAGGCCGTTATGCTGGTTTTCACCGTCGGCAACCACTAGGTTAATGCGTCCCAGCATGTCAGTAATGGCCAGCACCGTGGAAATGCGGCGTTCGTTGATAAACTTGTCGTAATACTCCGTACGTACAAGGGTCTGGCGCCTGCGAGAAGCGATCTTGGTGGCGACAATCTTCTTGTTCTTTTCGGAGTCATCTTCCAGATTCAAATGGAACATGGCGGCCTGTTCGGCCATTTCCTTCACGACCACCGGCACCTTTTCTTCGGCGTAGTTGGTAAATACTTCGGCACCGTTCCACTTGTGTTCGTTACTGGTGGCACGGGCGAGAATGCTGATGACCTCGTTCTTGATATGGTGACCATAAGGCAAGAAGGGTTCCAGAAGCTCCATGGCACGGAGGGCGTAACGCATGTTCTGTACCGGTTCCAGGCCTTCGATGTCGTTGAAGAACCAGCCGCAGCTTGTGAAGCTGAACAGGCAGAACTTCTGGATTTCCAAGAGGCGGATGGCCTTGGCGCACATATCGGTGTCGTTAGGATCCTTGACCGTCTTTTCGAGGTAGGCCTTGATGCGGGATTCGTCTTCGGGGGCCACCAGGGCTTCAACGTAGTTGTTACGTGCTTCCCACGGTTCCACTTTCGAGATTTTCTCGAATTCGCGTACGAAAATATCGTCGGCCAGCTTTTTCAGGTGGTTGAATGCATCGCGGAGCGGACCGCGCCATTTCTGGTTCCAGTCCGGGCCGCCGCCTGTCGAGCATCCGCAATCGCGGTACCAGCGTCCAACGCCGTGGGCGCAGCTCCAGGCGCAACCTTCGCTGTAGAAATTCTTGAGCAGGACTTCGTGTTCGGGCGGGAACTCTTCCAAGAACCAACCGTAGTTCACCGGCACCATATTGTGTTCCGGTGCGTAGTGGTTGTAGAGCCAGGCGGCGCACATGTCGCCGAAGGGCTCATGGTGACCGTAGGATTCGCCATCGGTACCGATGCTCACCAGCTGCGGGTCCTTGCGTTTGTCGTCCCAGGCATCCTTGATGCGGTTGCCGAATGTTTCGGCGTTGCGGAGCAGGTGCTCAAAACCTACGGCAGAAGAAAGCCAGGGGTTGTAGAAGAATACGTCCAGGTAGCCGTCGCAAACGAGGTTGCCTTCCTTGTCGCGGGGGTAAATGCGGTAGGGGCGGGTGGTGTCAATGTCGGTGTTGCTGCAACCAGTCCATTCGGTATCGCCCAGTTTGCGGAACTTGTCTGCCTGGGTGGGTGAAAGGATGGTGAACTTGATGCCGGCCTTGATGAGTTCCACCACCGTTTCAAAGTTGATGGCTGTTTCGGCAAGCCACATGGCTTCGGGCATGCGGCCAAAGTGGAACTTGAAATCTTCGATACCCCAACGGATCTGCGTCTTTTTGTCTTCGGCAGAGGCGAGCGGCATAATGATGTGGTTGTACACCTGGGCAATGGCGTTGCCGTGGCCGTTCAGGCGTTCTTGGCTCCGCTTGTCGGCTTCTTGAATGCGCTTGTAGGTGTCAGGAGTATTGGTGCGGATCCATCCCATAAGGGTCGGACCCATGTTGAAACTCATAAAATCGTAGTTGTTGACAATGTCAACAATACGGCCCTGGGGGCTCAAAATACGGCTTGCAGAATTGGGACTATAACACTGACTAGCAATACGGTCATTCCAGTCGTGAAAGGGGCGCGCGCTGGGCTGGTTCTCGATAACGCCAGTCCAGGGGTTTTCACGAGGCGGCTGGTAAAAGTGACCGTGGATCGTAAAATAAAGGGGGTGCTTCTTTTCCATGTGGGGAAAGATAGAAATTTATCCCTTAGAAATGAAATTTGATGTTATTCAGCTACGAATAATCCATGTATTTGGCTTTTTTCTTGATCAAAGCAATCCTTAATAATTGAATAATAAGAATCGTCCGAGTGCTCAAAATTACGATATAGTGAAAATACGATTAAATCAGCAAGCTGTATAGATCGGGATATAGAAGAGTCCAAAAATAAAGGGACTTCTGCAAAGTTGTTTAGCCTTTCGTTCCAACGATTTCCTAGTGTCTGATAAATTCTAGACCAATTTTGATATTGATTTTCCATTTTTGACTTGTCAAAAATGCATAAGCCTCTAGCGGATTCTCCATGCTTGATAAATTTCCTTTTGAGAAATTTGTCAAAACGGCTTGTCAATTGAGAAAATAGTTCCTCTGAAACACTTTCCTTCTTATTGTTTATTACAGCTCCAAACAAAATGAATTGACGAGGATAATTATCCCTGATGTATGAAAGACTGCTAAATAAAATGGAATCTCTTGTTGCTTTTGGAACACTGCGCCAAAAGCTTTTCCCGCTTCTTATGGGGCTGGCATGTAATTCAATATCGCTTCGCCCAAGATGCTTTTCCATAATTGAGTCTATAGCTTTTTGAATCCAATAGGTTTGATTCTCAAAAGTTGCAAACCCTGCCAAAACGCTATATTTTACATTGGGGTCCGATACAACGCCTGAATCATCTGCATATAACAGATGCATTTAGCCCCCATAAAAAAGAAGAGAGCCAAGCGAGATAACTCGACGCACCGCATAAAGGCAGCACTCTTGACCCTAATAACCTAAAAATAATTTTTAAGCTAGTCATTGTCAATACCTAGTTTAGTTTTGCCCTTCATAATGCAAATTGTGTGCCAATAGCAAAATGGTGAATTTTATTAAAATTCGCCATTGTGAAAAATTTTAGAGGTGGTTAAAACAGTGATTAAATCACTGTTTTAATCACTTTTCTATGGAAGTGATTCTGATTCTCTGCGCGTAGCCTGCAGTGCCGTTCTTGGCGCGTACGATGTAGTTGCCGCTGGCGATGCCGTCGAGGTTGAATTGCTGGGTGCCTGCGGGTAGGTTGCCTTTGGCGAGGCTTGCTACCTTGTGACCTAGCATATCAAAGAGAGCGATGCTTGTGTGACCGGCCTGCGGCACGGTGATGTTCAGGTTGTTGCCTTGCAACGAAATTGTTAGTTTATTTGTGGTTGTGCTGCGGAAGGTCTTGACTTCGGCAGTGTATTTGTCCCAGCCGGGCATGTCGTCGAGAGCGATAATGCGTTCGTCGTCCAGGTTACGCTTCCACATGTCGGCAGGAGTCTTTTCCAAGAAGTTTCCGCTCCAGGTCTGGCTCCAGGTCATCCAGTAACTCCAATAGGCTTTGTCTTCGGCAATGCTGTCGATGTCCGGAATGGCACCGTTTTCGCTCAAGGCAATCATCTTGTTCGTGCCCACGTCGCTTACAATCTTGTTGTAGTAATTGGCGGCAGAATTGTGGTCGTTCAGCGGGTCGTAAATATCGACTGCGACAATGTCTACGTATGCATTGCCCGGGTACCATGCTGCATTCAGGGCGCTGTAGTCGTAACCGAATTTCGGGTCGGTATTGATGTTCCAGACCCAGATTAGGTTGGTGAGCTTGTTTGTCTTGACCATGCGATCGAATACCAGGCGGTACAGCTGCACATAGCATTCGGGGCTTGCGGTACCCCACCAGAACCAGCCACCGCTCGCTTCGTGCAAGGGACGCCATACGACGGCGATTCCCTTTTCTTCGAGCTGCTTGAAGTAGCCCGAAACAATGTCTACGTCAGCGACGATGTCCTTGTATTCCTGAGAGGTTTCATCAATTTCTTGGCACTTGTCGCCCTTGAAAGCCTTGGTGTAGTTAAAGCAGGTGTTTGTGCCCGAAGTGCCCATGACGCCTTCGGTGCAGCCGGGGTTGTTAAAGCCTGCGGGGGAGCCCTGCGTGTAGAACACGGTGTCTTCGCCCACCTTCCAGTGCCAGGTATAAGTCGGAATGCCGCCCATTTTCCACAGGTCTTCGGTCATGAGCAGGTTGTTTTCGGTGTAGCCGCGGAACCAGCCTTCTTCGTGGTGGCCACCAGCTGCAAACAGCATGTCGAAGCCGCCGATGGCGGGGTAGTGACCGCTACGCTTGTAGAATTCGGCGATGTCGGTTTGGCCCGTCCATTTGACTTCTGCGTCAGTGTACTTGCAAGAATCCGCAGGCGTGCAGCCGCCAGGCGGAATGAGCCGCATGTTGCCGTAATCGTAGTTGAAATTCTGATCGCTAATCATCATGCCGCTGATGGTCTTTTTGCCGAAGTTTTCGCGCAGGAAAGAATAGACCTTGCGGGCGCTTTCGCTCGCGTTCGGCGTGACAGGTGCTGTTCCGATATTGAATACCGGGTCGGGGTGGCGTTCAACGGTAATGTAGTCCACGCCGAGAGCCTGGTTCCCTACGGTAATCTTGTTTTCGCCGGCCTTCATCTTGGCCGATGCCGAAACCACATAGCTCGAATCGCAGTTGCGCGGGGTGGTAAGCATGGAGCCTACATCGACGCCGTTGACCGCGATTTTAGAGGTGGTCCAGTCGTATTGCTTGATCAAGACCTTGGTGGTGATATCGTAGACGGCGGTTTCTTCGACCTTGACGGTGAACGTGATGCCGCTAGGGTCTGCGGTCTTTGCGTACTTTCCGCCCGAAAATTCGGCGCCTTCGGCAACGCTTGCGCCAGGCAAATCTTCGGCTTCGTACATGGTGGGGGCTGCAAAAGCAGACACCACGGAGAATGCGGACAGCGCCGCAAGTAATTTACATCCCATACAACACTCCTTAATTTATGCTTTAAATATACCTTCGAAACACCTCGAAATTTATTTTGAAAGCAAAAAAGCGGAAAAGATGTTGTCTTTCCCGCAATAATCGTTTTACGCGTTTTTAGCGAAATTTGGCTATTTTAGCGTGATTTTGAGGCTTTGCGTCAAATCGTTCGCCTGGATTTTTACTAGGTACGGTCCGCGGGCGAGGCGTGAAAGCGCAATCGTTCCATTTTGGCTCATCTTTCTCGCGAGCACGCGGTTTCCCTGCAAGTCGTAAATCGAGACTTGTGCCGTGGAAGCGTTCAAGTTCACCTGCAAATCGCGACCGACAAGTTGGATTGCTGAGGCCGCTTTCTTGGAGGTGGCGACCACGGTCGTCTGCATTTCGTAATTGTCCCAGCCGGGCATGTCTTCAAGCGTGATGATGTAATTATTGTTCATCACGGTCTTCCAACTTTCGGCGGTATTGTCGTTTGCCCAGCCTTCCATGGCGTAGTCGCCGTACCACGGCATGAACCAGCTCCAGTTGGCTCCATCAGCCTTCATTTCGTCGGGGTAGGGCACGGAGCCGTTTTCGGAAAGTGTGACGATTTTCTTGGCGCCGTACATATCCTTGATTTTTTCGAAGGAACTCACGAGGGAAGCATGGTTCGCTTCGCGGGGATAGTAATAGTAGTCACGGCCCACCACGTCTACATATTCGTCACCGGGGTACCAATCCAATGCATCTGGCGCTTCGTCGGTGGTCCAGACCCAAATTAGGTTATGCAGTCCCTTTTTGTTCACAAAAGTATCGAACATGAGCTTGTACAAGGCCACGCAGGCTTTGGCGCCGTCGGTGCCCCACCAGAACCATTTACCGCTTGCTTCGTGAAGCGGACGCCACAGCACGGCAACGCCTTCTTTCTGGAGCGTCAGCAGGGAATCGGCGATTATTTCCATGTCGCGCATAATGGCCTTGTATTCGTCGCTATCGGTTTTCCACTTGCCGGTGGTGGTGTCGTAAGCGAGACCGATGCTGAATTCGGTGTAAGACTTGTCATCGCCCGATTGCGTGTAGAACGCTTCGATCTTATGAGTCGGGTCTTTCCAGTGCCAGTTGAATTGCGGAATGCCGCCCTTCTTCCATACGGTCTTTGCCATTTCCAGGGAAGCGTGCGTGTAGCCCTGATACCATTGCTGATCGGAATTCTTGCCAGATGCATGCAAAAAGTCGAAACCGACGAGAACTACGTTCTTTCCGCTCGCTTTTTTGATGTAGCTGAGTTCGGTCTGGGTGTCAAAATCTTGCGGGGTGTAATTGCCATCGTTTTCGAAGGGACGCTCGGTCATCACGCCGCTAATGGTGCGCTTGCCGAAATTCGCAAGCAGGAAGTTGTAGAGCTTCTGGGCACTCTCGGTGGGCTCCGGGGTTACAGGCTTGGGGCTGATATTCCAGGATGTTGCCTCGTATTCTGAAATTTCGATGTAGTCAATGTCCACCCATCCCCAGGAGTGTTCGATACCGATGGTATTCGTGCCCTTGGAAAGCTTGATTTTCCCGGCAGCCTTTAGCTTGGTGAAGGAATCGCTGGGACCGAAGGTGACCTGTCCGGCGGAGCTTCCGTTCAATGTCAGGTTTTGCGTCTTGTTTCCACGTTCGGTGGGGAGTAGGTAGTTGACATAAAGGGTGTAGTAGCCCTCGCTTGGCATATTTACGGTAAAAAGGAGGTTTCCGTCTGCCATTTCCACATATTTGCCTCCCGAGGCCTTTGCGTTGGCAACGGTTTTGATCTTGTGGTCATCGGCAGGTATGGCGTCTTCGGCTTCGAAACGCAAAGCTTCCGCCATGGAATAGGTTGAAAGGGCTAATGTTGTGGCTGTTAAAAACTTATAGAAATTCATACCACCTCCGTTTTATTTTAAAATACATTATTTTTCTTCTTTCTGAAAAACGTAGCCTAAAAAGAAGAATCCCCGCGGCCAACTTGCGTTAAACCACGGGGATTCTAGGAGTCATGAAGAGAAACTTACTTGATTAAGACCGGCTGGGTGGCTGCAATGCCTGCGCCCTTGACGCGTACAATGTAGCGGCCCTTGGGCATGTCGGCGAGGCTGAAGGCGCTTGTGCCAGCGGCGAGGTTACCCTTATAGAGCGTTGCCGCGCGTTTGCCGTTCAGTCCGAATACTTCGACAGATACGAGGCCAGCCTTTGCAGTCGTGAGAGAAACGGTCTTGCCCGAGACGCTCAGCTTGGCGGTGGAAGCAACCTTGGCGACCGGCTTGATGGCGCTGCTGCCTGCCGTGAGAACCTTTACCGCGAGCTTCTGGCCTTCTTCAACCTTGATGGTCTGGGCCTTGTTGAAATCGTTGATGAGGATGGAACCGTCAACCGTTACGTCATCATAGTAGACGGTACCATTGAAACCTTCAGCGTAGATTTCGAGATAAACCTTGGAGATATTTTTCATGAAGGTGGCGTATTCGTCTGCGGTCAAAACCACCTGATCCTTAGCGGTTGTGGTAAGGTCGATCTCGCAGAGGGTCGAATCACCTGCATTTACCCAGCAACCTTCGGGTTGTGCCCATGCCCAATCCGGAGCTCCGGTAAGGAATGCCACCGTAAACCAGATGCCGGACATTTCGTTGGCGTTGTAGACCTTCAGGGTCAACTTCTTGGCAGAAGAAAGATCAGGAACCTTGCCTTCGAGAATGACTACGTTGCCCTTGGCGGTGTCTTCTGCGTTGGCAGAAATCTTTGCTTGCAGCCAGCCGTTCGTTGCCAAGTCGCCCGGGAACTTTTCTTCGACAACGCGGACGGTGTCGAGGTCGCCCAGCTTGTAGCCAGCATCGCAGGCGGCCACGGGGGCGTTCGAAATGGTGTACTTGTCCCAACCCGGCATGCTTTCGAGGCTGATGGTGCAGGGGCTTTCCAAGTTAGCCTTCCAGACGGTTTCTACGGTCTGGTCGAGGTACTTGCCGTCCCAAGTCTGGTACCAGGGCATCCACCAGGACCATACGGTGTTGTTGGCCTTCATGGTGGACATGTCTGGAATGGAACCGTTTTCGGAAACGGCGAGAATCTTGTCGCTGCCGTAGTTGGTGGTCAGTTCGCTGTAGGCCTTGGTGTACAGGCTGGTGTAATCCCAGGCGTTATAAATGTCGAGACTGATTACGTCGTACTTGGTGGCACCCGGATTCCAATCGGTGTCCTTGCTGTATTCGGGGTTCCATACCCATACGAGGTTCTTTACGCCCTTCACGGAAACCATTTCGTCATAGACGAGGTTGTAGAGAGCCTGGAAGGCGGCGCCACCCTTGGTGCCCCACCAGAACCACTTGCCGCTTGCTTCGTGGAGCGGACGGAAAATGGCGGCGACACCGGCATCCTGCAGGCCGAGGAACATGTCGGCGATTTCGTCAATGTCGCTTACGAGCTGCTTGTAGGTTTCAGATTCAGTATTCCAGGTGCAGTTTGCGGTGCAGGCGGGATCGGCGAATCCCTTGGTGAAGTCAAAGTCGGTGAATTCTTTTGCGTTGCCGGACTTGGTGTAGAAAGCGTCAATTTGGTCGCTGGGGTCCTTCCAGTGCCAGGTAAAGGCCGGAATACCACCCTGTTTCCACAAATCCTTGGCGGCGTCAAGAGCCATTTGAGTGTAGCTCTGGTACCAGGCATCGCTGCCGTTCTTGCCGGTTGCAAACAGGAAGTCGAAACCCACGAGGGCGGGATATTTGCCGGAGTGTTCATTGAACGAAATTACGTCGGGAAGTTCCTTGACGGTAGCGGAGCTGACGTCACCGGTCATTACGCCGGAAACGGTCTTTACGCCATAGTTTGTTGCAAGGAAGTTGTAAAGCTTCTGGGCGCCTTCGGTAGCCCCTGCGGTAACGGGAGAATAGCTGATGGCCGCACCTGCGGTTGCTGCGGCAGCGAGACCGAATGCGAGAATAGCTTTTGTGAATTTCATAGAACACTCCTATATTGTCATTAGGAAAATAGGTTTATATAGGGGGCTTTCAAAGGATTTTTCGACTGCCGTTGAATAAAACGTTGGGTAGTTCACAACAAAAAAAATCCACCAAAAAAGCGGATTTTTTAAAGATTTTGCAATGTATGTTTTTTGTAATTAATTATAACTCAATGCCCGTTTTTTCGTGAAAACGGAAACCGAAGGTGAATGTACGTTCTTCGCCGGGCGGAATGACAATAAGGCCGCGATGGTGATTCAACGCATCGGGTTCTGTTGTCATGGGCTCGATGGCAATGCTCATACGGTCAGGCGGAGTATATATCTGAATGGCGTTATACTGTTCGATTCCGGCCTTCTGCCAAATGTCCAGGGTGTATCGGTCACTTTCCAGCAAAACGTGGGCATTATTAATAAAGTCAGAACCAACGGCTTGCAACTGGGTGACGTCTTTTTCTAGGCAGAAACAGTCATTAATGAATTCGTCATTGATCTTGCGGCCGCTTTCAAAACGGGTGTCTTCCTTGTATTCACCAGTGGGAATGTCGGCCTTGTCCAAAAGGGCCAAGGAACACTTGGGAAGTTTCAAGTTCAGGTTGTCGATTTTTTCGCCCAACATAAAGTAGGGGTGCCAGCCTTCGGAATAAGGCATGTCGGTCTTGCCGACATTTTTGACAGTCGACGAAATAGAAACGCTTTCTCCGGTAAAGGTAATGGCATTCGTTGCGCGGTAGGGAAACGGGAATCCGACAAAGGCTCCCGGCCAGTCGCAGGTGAATACGGCAGTGCAACAGTCGTTTTCGCTTTCAAAGGAATCGAATTCCCAAGGCTTGTCCTGCAAGAATCCGTGGAGGGCGTGGGGTGCCCAACTTACATTGTTTACGAGCTCGTAGGTTTTGCCCTGCCAGCTGAATTTTGCGAAGGCGGTACGGCCCGGGAAGGGGGTGAGCCTGCAGCCGGCATTGGTGTCGGGGGAAATTTTGCGGAGAGTCGTTTCGTCCCTGTAGCCGTAAAGCAAGTCGAGCATGGTGGAGGAACGCGTGCTCTGGGTGTTTTCGACGGGTACCCGCCATGCGTTCAAACCGCTGCCGAAACCGCTCAAAATTTCAATTTCGGCTCCGTCGTCACGTTGTAACACAAAACAGGGAATAGTGCCCAAGGGGCGGGAAATAAGCTTGAATTGACTCATATAAAAGTAATTTAAATAAAAAACCGGTTAAAGAGTTCCTTTGCAACAATCAAATAAGAAAATATTAAAATACTTTTTGACTGCGGGCTCGTTTTACTATCTTTCGCGCTATGGATTCTCAAACCATAGTTGCGCCGATGACGCCCATGGGCGTGAGTGCCGTGGCGGCCCTCCGTGTGAGTGGCTCCCGGGTCCGGAATGTCGTTGAGAGCCTGTTTGGCCCCAAGGCCGCCAATGGGCTTGAACCTCGAAAGGCAAACCTCGGGACGGCTCGCGACCCGGAGTCGGGAAAAGTTCTCGACAGCCTCCTGTACATCTATTTTGAATCGCCTAATTCCTACACCGGCGAAGATGTGCTGGAGCTTTACCCTCACGGAAACCCGCTGATTGTCCGGGACCTGTTGCAGGCTATTCGTGGTATTCAGGGGGTGCGCCTTGCGGAACCGGGTGAATATACCCGCCGCGCCTTTTTGAATGGCAAGATGGATTTGACCCAGGCCGAATCCGTGGCCGATGTGATTCACAGTGCGAACCGTGCGGAATTGGAAAATGCCCACCGTCTTTTGTCGGGTGCGCTTTCGAAAAAGATTGCAGCCCTCACGGCCCAGGTAAAGGATATCTCTGCCCGCCTGGAACTGGATGTGGACTTTGCCGAAGAAGAAGCGGATCCGGATTTCGCCGGTTGGGAAACGCGATTTGTATCGATTCGTGAGACCATCCAGCAGATTTTGAACAGTTTCCGCGGAAAAGCCGCCTTGAGCAGGCTTCCGCTGGCTGTGCTCTATGGTGCTCCCAATGCGGGCAAGTCCAGTTTGGTAAATGCCCTTCTTGGCGAAGACCGCGTGTTGGTGAGCAACGTGCCCGGTACGACGCGAGACTTTGTTGAAGTCCGCCTGTTTTTAGATGGCGGCGAAATCCGTTTGGTGGATACCGCAGGCATAGCAGACAAGGCCACCGACGAGCTGGATGCACTCAGCATGAAAAAGTCCCGCGAAATCTTGGAAGAAGCGGACCTTAAGATTTTAGTCCTCGACGGATCAGATTCAAGCGATCCGGTTGTTCAGCCTGATTTTATAGTCCACTCCAAGTGTGACTTGCGAGACTCCCTTCCCGAAACCGGGCTCTGCATTTCTTCAAAAACTGGTGTGGGTCTTGCCGAACTTAAGAGCGTTATGAATGCCGCCTTGTTCAAGAAGAACGAGAATCAAGAAGACCTCTGGATTACCAGCGAACGGGAAAAAACTTGTCTCGAAGAAGCTCTCGCTGGAGTCAATCGCGTACTTGATCTGCTCAAGACAAATCCGGCGGTGGAGTTGCTGGCTTTTGAAATGCAACTGGTGCGTCGCGCGCTTCAAAGCATAACGGGCGAAATTTCGTCCGAAGACATTTTGCAATCTATTTTCGCGGGGTTCTGCATTGGAAAGTAGTTATATTGGTGCGATTCTTGCCATTTTCATGTTCGGTTCCTACATGGTGCCGCTAAAAAAATGGCCGAAATATTCCAGCTGGGCATACCTTTCGATGATGACTCTGGGCGCTCTCCTTAGCGCCTTGGTGGTGGCTTTTTATACGGGCACTTTCAATGTCCATCCGGTGGGACTCTTGTGTGGCCTTCTATGGGTGGCTGGCGGAGCTTTCTGCTTCTGGGCGGTGCAAGCCGAAGCGGATCTTGCCGGGGCGGGTGTCCGCTCCATGGGGGTGAGCATCTTGGCCTCCTTCCTTTCGGGGGTGCTCCTGTTTGGTGAACAGTCCAAGTTCTTCCTCTCGATTCCTGCAATTGCGTGCTTCTTAATTGGGCTCTCTCGCCTTTCACCCTCCCATGGGGGCTCCGTATTCAAGAACTGGCGCTCCCTTTTGGGCGGCCTCGCCTTCGGTTCTTATCTGATTCCTTACAAGCTTTCGGTCCAGTCTGGGCTTTCCATGACTGATGTGGAATTCCTGTGCCCTTTTACGATAGGTCTGTTTGTCGGTAGTCAAATCCTCATTGTCATCATTGAGATTCGCCGCAAGAAAATGTTTGATTATGCCCGAGTTCCGAGCCTTGTTACCATATTGATGGGCGTACTCTGGATGGTGGGCATGCACGGCTGTTTCTGGGCTATCGACGTGAACGGCGCGCTGGGTTACGCTATCGGTTACCCGCTCACGCAGCTGAACTTGCTGGTGAACCTTGGCTGGGGCGTCTTCGTTTTCGGTGAATATAAAACGACCCGCGAACGAATCAAGTTGCTTCTTGCAACCTTTATCATTCTCGCGGGTGCCGTGTTGCTGACCCTGTCGAAGGGCTAGCTTCTCTTTTACTTTATGGCAATCTTTTTCACGCCAAGGCCATCTACCTTGACCATGTAGATTCCACTCTGCGCGTTGTCGAGGCTCAGCGTTGCGTGTCCGGCGGTAAGTTTTGCGGTTGCAATTTCTGCACCGTTGAGGCTCAATACTCGCACATTTGCGGTGCCGCGGGCGTTTACCGTGAGCGTGCGCCCTTGTGTCTGGACGGTAAATTTTGCGCTAGCAATTGCCTTGGGCATGACTGCGTTCGGATTGTAGACAGTAACCGGATTCTCGTCGTAACGGGTGGCGAGTGCCATCAAGTACCAGGTGCTGTGGGGGAGCCATTGTTCGTCCCAGCGCCATACCTGCCATGATTCCTTCAGGGCGTCGAACCCTACGCTGGTGACGCCGTCGTCGCTCCATGCGATTCCGGAACCGTCATTATTCTTTCCGGTGATTCCGTTCGCGATGCCTCCTTCCAGGGTGGCGTCGTAGTCGGAGCCTCCGTCGTACTTTTTCGGGTTTTTCTTTCCGATGCCGTACATCATGCAAGTTCCGTAGGGGTTCTTTCCTAAAATCCAGTCGAGCTGGTCTGCGGCATACTTGTTTATCGAGGCGTCCTTAAGATTCAAGTCGTTTTTTACGAGCATGACTGCTGCTGCAAGGCTTGCAATACGGGCGTCTTCGCCCTGCCACCAGTAATTACTTTCATTGTCGTGCGGGATAAAGAAACCATCCTTGATGGATCCGTTAGTCTTGTAGGTTTGACGTGCGTAGCCGAAGGGGTTTTCGACCTTGTTCGTAATGGAGATTAGCCAATTTAAATGTTTGTTGATTGCGGTGTGCGCAGTATGAATCGCAATTTCTGCTTCGGAAATGGAACAGTCGAATTCAGGGGGACATGGCTCGCGTGCAATCTGCATTTCCGCTTCTAGGAATCGCATCAAGGCGATTAGCGGAAGCCCTGCGTCGCTGGCATGCCAGAACGGGCGGGTCTTGGCGTCGTCACTCCAGAAATAACCGTCTTTGCTGATGCGGTCGGCTAGGTGCCCTGCGCGTTTTTCCATGTCGGTCATGTAGGCGCCTTTTCCCGTAGCTAAGAACAGCTCCGTTGCCGCAAGGAGTGCGGTGTAGTCGTCAATGATGTTTTCCTTGCCGTCATCACAGTAGTCGCAGCTACCGCCAAGACTTTGCTTGGTAATCAAGTGGGTGTAGGCTTTTTGGGCCGCTTCAAGGTATTGTTCGCTGGTGAAGTCTCCCTTGACACCGAGCTTAGAGACGCGGGCGAGTGCTGCAATGGCCATGCCGCCACCTTCGCGGAATGCGGTCTGGTAGTTGGTGCTCAACTCGCCTTGGGAACCGGAAAAGGCGCACAGCTTGCGGGAACTTGCTCCCCAGCTGTCGAATACGGTCATGTAGAAAAATCCCTGCTCGTCGAGCATGCGTACCAAGAAGTCTGCGCCGTAGGCAGCTTCGTCTGCGGTTTTTGCCTTGGTAGAGGTTGAATTAAGCAATGCCGGAATGCGTTCTGCTACAAAGGCAAGCGACCACACCGTCAAGGGAATCTGCTGCGGGTTCAGGTAGTTCGCGTAAGAAAGATGGCTCAGGTACTTGCTCACGTCGCCGCTGGCATCGTACCAGCCGCCGTGAACGTCGCGCGTGACTCCCGAACTTCCGTAAACGGAGACCTTTGAATCCCAGCTCTTGATCTGCGAGTTTTCGGCGCGGTCGTTGTAGAAGTAGTTGAGCACCATGCCGAGCGTACTCTTGGCAAGCGCCTTGTCGCCTATGGTGAATTCGCCTGAAGTGGAGGGGTTGCCTGCAGCGAGGCTCAGGTAGAACTTGCCCGAATGGTGGAGTGAATCACCTAAATTAATCGTGTAGTACTTGCCGCTTTTTGCCCAGTTATCGGGATCTTCGCCCTTGCCGAACTTGCCGTCGGCAACTGTTGCGCCGGTCGTGCCGCCATCGGGTGCGTAGAAAAGCGTCCATTTGGTGCCTTCGAGTTCGTCGGTACTCTGTACCACAATCGAAATCGGTTGGCCCTGGTCGTAGCCGGCCTCGTTGATGAAAAAGGTGTTGTCGGCGAGTGCGGACGCCGCTGCCACAAAAGGGATTAGCTTGCAAATGGTATTCATGGGCTTGAATATAATTTATTGCCCCCTGAATATCAATAATCGGGCGTAAAAGTGTGTTTTCAGTCAAACGGAAAAGGGGGCGCGACTATTTGTGCATTTTTTGTGTTAAGCCATCATTCCGTATGCTTAAAATGCAAAATGTGCCTTTTGCATTATTGGCTGTTGAAGAAATTCTACAGTTCAAGATTCCGTAATAGTGTGATTTTATTAATATAAACCAAAACGCTTACAATTTCAAATACCTTATTTCTAATGCAGGGAGTTTGTGATGAATATCAATGGCTCCTAATATTTGTAAATAATTGTTGACATTGACTGTTTTTCTGTGTATATTGTGGTTGTAAAAAAGAGGTGTTCCTTTATGAAATTTGAAAAAATTCTATTTTCAGCCGCCCTCGTATTGGCGGCCTGCGAATCCACTAACGTGGTTGATACAAACCAGTCTAACTCCGGTACGCAGAATTCCGTATCAGGCTCGATCCAGAATGTGGCGAGCTGCAAGATGTCCCAGACCTCTGCTGGAATCGATGTGGTGTGTGACGGCGAGGTTGTTGGTTCCCTGATCAATGGCGCAAATGGCAGCGACGGCGTTGGCTGTTCTTTGACCGAACTGGACGACAATTTGGGCTATACCGTCAGATGCGGAGACAAGACCGGAATCATTCTTAATGGCGCAAAAGGCAAAGATGGTACGGACGGTATTGACGGGACTTCTTGCGAAACATCCATGATTCCCGATGGGAGCGGTATCTATGTCATTTGTGGCGAGACCGCTGTCGCGGTGCTGAATGGAAAGAATGGCATCAACGGTATCAATGGTGTTGATGGAAAGAACGGCGTCGATGGTACCAATGGTATTGATGGAAAAAATGGTGTCGACGGTATCAATGGCGTTGATGGCAAGAGCTGTTACGCAATGGCGTATGAAGATGGCGACGATTCCGGATACAGTCTCTATTGCGCCGATACCTTGGTTGGCGTAATCTTCAATGGGAAAAACGGCAAGGACGGGAAAAATGGTGAAGATGTTAGCGGTGCGGGCTGTTCTGCCAAGGCTGTAGGCGACACCGCCGTGGCGTTTATCTGTGGCAAGGACTCTGTAATCATCAGTAATATAATTCCTGGCGAAAAGGGTAAGGATGGCGAGAGTTGTAAAATTGCTTCCGCCACCGACACCACCGTTACCTTTGTTTGCGGAAAAGACACTAGCACCATCAAGGGGAACATCAACATCACGAATAATTATAACGGCAAGGGTGAGTTGGTCAGCACCACCATGGATCCCATCACCGTTTACGTGTCCTCCAGTTCCCGTTCTTCATCTTCTGCTACGGTTATCATCATCAATGGCAGCTCCGCCTCCACGGTGGAATACACACCGGGAACCGGAAATGTGACTGGGTATTGTCGTCCGTTAAATTATGAACATTGGCATGATGAATACGGAAATTGTCGTGACTCAAGACGAATTTATCGAGGTGATACTGCAACATGGAAACTCTACACCTATGATTCATCATCTATTGATGACATTGCGTCATCGACCTACGAATGGAAACTGAAGGGTGCAGAGGTTGCAACCTATGTTGCTGAAGGTACTGATGGCTTGACGGTGAAAAGTATGTACGACAAAATTGGTACCTGGCGAGCTTATATTTCTATCAATGGTAAGGATAGCATCCAATGTCAATATGACGTAGTGGTTCTCCCCTCTACCCTCACAGGTTGTTCCTGCCGCGAAAATACAGACGCTTCTACAAAGAATACGACTGCCTGGGTGGTCTCGGGCTGCAAGTCTTATGCCCCCATAACCAACTACACCTGGACTGGTGCTGACTCCGCCGATGCCGAAGGCAATGCCTACACCTCCAAGACATACACCGGCATCACCAAGGTTACGGTTATGAACGAGGATTCCACCACCATGGATCTGTCTTGTGGCTACTCCTGTGGCACCAATTGCGGAAACGCCTTGAACAGCACCACGGGATTGACATTTGATGTTGGCACCTACGATCTGACATACGCCTGCTCTGAAATTGGCTACAACAGCGTTAGGTTTTATTCCTACTACTCCGAATACGACGAAGATACTGGAGTTACCGTATCTGGCTATGGTACTGGTACCTGGTTGACTAGCACCAATTCCGGAGAAATTACTGGCACAAATTCCAGTAGTTACTACGAATACAGCACCCTTTTTGGTAGCAGTTCCAACGAATTGGCCTACGGTTCTACTATCAGGCTTACTGTTAAAACAGGAAAAATCAGGGTCAGTTGTAACGATTGGCACTAATTATTGGTGACAACATTCTCAACATTTGGCGGATGCTCCGTGTTGGAGCGTCCGTTTTCTTTTGTTGGTTTTGTTTTTTTGCTGGTTGTCGGATGTTTTTTACGCAGATAATGCGTTAAATCTTAAAATGGTGGAAAACGGCGTTCCGTTTCATTTGTGTTCGAAATTGCAATAGGAGGCGTTTCTTACATTTTGTAGAAGATGATTACTCTGTTGGAACGTGCTCTAATGTGTTGAAATTTACGGATTTATGGCTCCCTATTCTTTATTGACGCGAATACTGCGTTAAAAATAGTCTTTTTTGAACTCTTTTTATTGCGACTATTGATTCCTCGGATTTATAGAGCTACATTTGTTCGCGAAAACAATTAAAGGATAGTCACTATGTACTACGAAAGCATCAAAGTTTTGGACTGCACCATCCGCGATGGTGGCTTGGTCAACAAGCACGACTTCTCCCTCGAATTTGTGCGTCGCCTTTACACCCTTCTGTCTGCCGCCGGTGTGGACTATATGGAAATGGGCTACAAGAACTCTCCGGATCTCTTTGACCCCAAGGAATACGGTCCGTGGAAGTTCTGCGATGACGACCTGCTCTGGAAGGTGAAAGACGGTATCGATTCCAAGATCAAGATGGCCGTGATGGCTGACGTGGGCCGCGTGAACATGGACGCCGTGAAGCCCGCTAGCGAAAGCCCGTACCAGATGTTCCGCGTGGCAAGCTACGTGAAGAATATCGACAAGGGTATCGAAATGGTGAACGCCTTCCACGAAATGGGGTACGAAACCACCTTGAACATCATGGCCGTGAGCCGTGACCGTGGTCCGGAACTGGACGAAGCATTGCACCAGGTGAACGAAGAATGCAAGGCCGACGTGCTTTACCTCGTGGACAGCTTCGGCGCCTTCTACCAGGAAGACATCGATAAGGAAATTACCCGCTACCGCGGTATCGTGAAGGGCAAGAAGTTCGGCTTCCATGGCCACAACAACCAGCAGCTGGCCTTCTCCAACACGATTCAGGCTATCATCGACCACGTGGACTACCTCGATGGTTCCGTGTCTGGCATGGGCCGTGGCGCTGGCAACTGCACTACCGAACTCCTGCTCGGATTCCTCAAGAACCCGAAGTATGACCTGCGTCCGGTGCTCGACGCCTACCAGGAACTGTTCTTGCCGCTCAAGGAAAAGTACGAATGGGGCTACATCATTCCGCAGATGATTACGGGTATGCTGAACCGCCACCCGCAAGACGCCATCGCCATTCGTAAAACCGAAGACAAGGACAACTACACCAAGTTCTATAATCATATGATGAATGACTAGGAGGCGAGCGTCGCAGGAACAAGCTAGCTCGTTCCTATGACCGAGCCGACGAGTCATGGGCTCGCGTAGCGAGGCCCACGATTAGCCTGCCGCGATAAACTATCCGGGTCTTAGGGCGGAGCCCTAGGAGAAGGGGTAGTGGAAAGCGCAGCAGGGCTGCGATTGTAACGAGGGGGATTCTTCCCCCTTTATTTTTTTTCTAGCTTATACCCGTGCGTTTTTTATTCTTGCTGATTGCGCTTGTGTTTGGTTCTTCTGTCGCCTTTGCCGCAGAAGAAGTGGATCCCCTTTCCTTGGATACTCGAGAGACCATTCCTCTCCCGGGGCAGACTGCTTATATGGGCGAGGGGCTTTCTTTTGGCCTTAGTTTCGGTGTTTACGATCCGCTGGCCGAATGCGACTGCATGGGGGCTTGGCAATCTCAGTTGGAATACTTCTACAAGGACTGGCTGAGTGGTAGAGCTAGTGCGCGCTTTTTCGGCGGGGACTTGGACCGTGATGCAATGGTGTTATACCAGCGCTATAGCGTGAATCTGCGTTTCCACGGATATTCGGACAACTACGATTTGTATGCGGAGCCGTATTTGGGCTTTGAAAATACCAGCATTTCTGCGTTTAGAAAGCAGGTGCGCGGCAAAAAGGTGGAGGAACAGCACTACTGGTGGGAAAAGGCGGCCGATACGGATGGTGAGTCCCGTAAGAAAGAAGTCGACGAGATTGAAGACGATTCTACGCTGGTTGAAAACAACGATTGCCAGAAACTGTTTTCTTTGGATGGCTTTTCCGTTGGGTTGGGTATTGGCGGTGGCGTTAATTTGTCTAGACTGTTCGGTGCGACCGGCGAAATCCATGTGGAATACAATTTCTCTAAAGAAATCCTGTTGAGTGTGATGCCGGGAGTCGCCTTTAATTTCCGTGAAGTATGGCCCTGGGCCAAGCGTACGCTCCGCTCCATGTGGTTTTCTTTCGAAATTGGCGGCCAAAAGACCTTCAATCGGGGTATTGAAGGCTGGTCGAACACTTATTTCTTGGGTGCCCAGTTGGGGGTGTAGGACCTGACCTCCACTCCAGGTTTGACACCAAAACCTCGTTTTTCTATATTTGGGGCACCGATTTTTATCGGAACCCTCCCGGAGCCAATGTCGGTTTTCCGGGCGATAGACCAAAGGGACTCATTATATGAGACAATACGAAACGATGGTGATCATCGACGCTATGATCTCTGACGACGCTATCAAGGCCGAAATCGAGACTATCGCCGCCAACATCACCAAAGGCAACGGCGAAATCCTCCGCCGCGACGATTGGGGCAAGCGCAAGCTCGCTTACACCATTAAGAAGCGCCAGCATGGCTTTTACGTGATCTTCTACTACAAGGCTGAAGCCGCTACGGTCGCCTCTGTGGAAGCCGCTCTTAAGCTGAACGAAAACGTTCTCCGCTGGATGACTCTCGCTGATTATCCGATGAGCGAAATTGTTTATGACCAAACTCAGACCCAGTCCACCGAAGATATCATCCCGGTTGACGCAGAAGAAGGGGAGGCTGAATAATGGCTTTTGAAGATAAGAAGCAGGCAACCCGTATCCGCCGCAAGAAGACTTGCTGGTTCACGGAAAACAACATCAAGTTCATTGACTATAAGGACGAAAAGACTCTTCGTCGCTTTATCTCTGAACGTGGTAAGATCATTCCTCGCCGCATTTCTGGCACCTCCGCCAAGTATCAGCGTATGCTGAACGAAGCTATCAAGCGTGCCCGTCAGATGGCTATTCTCCCGTTCGTTTCGGACAGCTTGCGCTAATAAGGAGGAA
>Ga0310695_10004584_pt1 | contig 25251 bp, 14 predicted proteins | sample RumenRJG_04DNA_FD_203882 | JGI IMG/M metagenome (GOLD analysis project Ga0310695, IMG submission 203882) | Bovine rumen microbial communities from Lethbridge, Alberta, Canada - RJG_04 (v2) (version 2) | ecosystem: Host-associated > Mammals > Digestive system > Stomach > Rumen | place: Canada...
TGCCATCCGTGCTCCAATCGTCGTTCACATAAATAGTTTTCAGATTAGAGCAATCATTAAACATGAACATCATGTTGTACACCTTAGCCGTATTGAAACTGCTTATGTTAAGGCTCGTCAAGGCTTCGCAACCATAGAACATGCGACTCATATCGGTCACCTTGGCTGTATTGAAGTTACTCAGGGAAAGGCTCGTCAAGGCTTTGCAACCATAGAACATGCTACTCATATCGGTCACCTTGGCTGTATTGAAGTTACTCAGGGAAAGGCTCGTCAAGGCTTCGCAACCATAGAACATGCGACTCATATTGGTCACATTGGCCGTATTGAAACCGCTTAGGTCAAGACTCGTCAAGGACAGACAATCTTCAAACATGTAACTCATATTGGTTACTGCACTTGTGTTCAAGTATACTATGCCAGTGATGGAACTCAGATTAACTAAGTCCTTGAACCAACGGCTCGTGTTTGTAGGACGTACGCTGGCAAACGAAGGATTGAAGACTATGTTATGTAAATTATAAGCCTTCATAACATCTTGATACCATCCAGGCACAGACCCATCTGCGGGGATGTCGAAGGTATCGTACGTTGCAGCGCGGCTACTGCGCAGATTGTCGTAGTAGAAAGTTAGCGTATTAGGGGTTCTACAAGCATAGGCCTCCTGAGCTTTTGTCTGCTGCAAACCTGCCACTACCGCGAGCAAGAAAGCAAAAAGTGTTCTGAACTTCATAGTCGTGTGAATTAGTAGTTTCTGCATGCAAAGTTACTGAATTATTCTTTTCACACAAATTAAATAGCATTTTTTTATTTTTGCTAAGTCTTTTAAAATAATACGGATGGATGGAACTTCAGGCGCAGTATCCCGATAGTCCGCCTGTGGACACACTCCAGCCCAACGTGCGGGGACTGGGAATGGGGCACGTTAAGTTTGCAAACACGGCACGTTAAGTTTGCAAACACGGCACGTTAAGTTTGCAAACACGGCACGTTAAGTTTAGGAATTAACTTAAGGTAGTTTGAAGTTTCTTAGTTGGAGACTTTGATGGGCTCCGTTAGGGCTTTCTCGTAGAACTGCCTTGGGGTGATGCGGACGGGCTCTTTCATGAACTCGGGACGACTCCAGCTCTTGAGCAAGAGACGGAAGTACTCCGGGTCTTCGGCAGGCACTTCAAAGGCTTTGTGCACTTTGCCCTGCTTGTCGAAATAGGCGAAATAGGTGCGCGTGTAGTTTCCATCGTCCCTGCGGCTCTCGAGGAGTATCCATCTGTCATTGCTCGACCAGGACGGATAGCTTTCAGGAAGAGGGCTGTTCATCGCTTTAGTGTCGAGAAGTTCGCCTGTTTCGAGGTCGAGTATCAAAGCCTCAGCACTCGTATGCCAAATGTGGAAAAGCCCGTTTGGACCTTCTGCAAAGAGGACATAACGGCCATCCTGCGACACTCTTGGCTGCACAGCACTACGGTTTTTGCTGCGGGCATCATAGACAAGTTCAGGCTCTCCAAAGGCCATTGTTTTGGCATCAAAGGAGAGTCGGTACAGGTTATATTGCAATTGCTTGTAGTTCTGCAGCAGCTCGTCGGTGTCCTCATAACCCTTCTGATATTCGTAGTAGGCCGAACAATAGTAGAGCCATTTGCCATCGGGACTCCAAGATGGGAAGAGTTCAAGTTCGAGGGAATCGTTCAGGACTGTCTGCACACGGTTGTTCTTCACGTCGTAGATGATGATGTCACTTGCCGACTCCATCACTTCGACCTTTGAAATCTCCCTTGTATGGAAGGTCTGCATGGTGTGGTCTGTACTGAAAGCTATGATGGGCAGGAATGGATGCCACGAGTTGTAGGCGGCAGCCGATATCATACTCTCGTCCTTGAGGTTGACGAAGACAAGCTGTCCGTCGCTCACAATCATAGTGCCTGCGTGTTGAAGACGCATGTGGAACATCATGTTGCTTGTTCCGTAGTTCTGATAGGAGTGGCAATTGACACATTGCCCCTCGATGCCAGAGCTGATTTGGCGTTTGTCGTAGATGGTTGTCTCCTCGAAATTGGTGAGGTTTCGCTGCATGAGTGTAAGGTTCTCGAAGCCCACGAATGTCGGAGGAAGCACGCGAAAAGAGATGTATGGGTCGATTTCTTCCTCTGCAACATCAATCGGGAAAGGCTTGTAGGCAAACCACTTGCCCTGTTTCTTTGCATAGACTGTGACAGAAAGGCTGTTTCCCCTGGCCGACGCAAGCAGTTCCTTCCACTCGCGCTCATCGATTTGAACCTTGTTTGCCTTGCCTCCGAATGTCACTCTTGACGCTTGGCTCTTGACTTCAGCCACGATATCGTCCACGCTATCTACAAGGAAATTGAGTGGCGCGATGTTTGGCGGAATGGTCACTCCAACGTAATCAGGGTAGATGCGAGGCTGCTCGTTCACTTGCGTAAAGCTCGAGGGCAAGGAAGGGTGCTTGCTGCAAGCTGCAAGGAGGAGAAGGAAAAAAACACCACACATCCATTTCGAGGGAGTAATGGAAGAAGGACGTTTATGAATATAATGTTCCGTCATAATGAATTACGTTTATTAATTCCCCCTAAAGGGGATAAGGGGGTCTTTAATTCGTTTGCACTTCTCTTAGCACATAGTAGTCCCACATATAGGTATCGCCGAATTCCGGCCTAAGCGCTGCCCCTATCTGTTTCTCGTTCATCCCTTGGCTGGAGTACTGATTCAGCCTTTCGAAGAAGGCTTTATAGCGGTCAACTACGCGCTGGTCGAACTTCACGAACGAGAGGTTGATGCCTTCCATCTTCAGCTCGTAAACGCCAAAGAGCATGGCTTCCTGCACGTGGATGGGGAAATGCTTGCCCGGATTGATGTTGTACCATTGCTGAACTTGCGACCAGAAGCACCTTTGATCTCGCATTATCATAGCACAACCAAGGGCAACTTCCTGTGCTTCAGGGTCTAATGTCAAGTCGTACATCCACTTCTTCATTATGGTCAGCTCCACATATTTATCGTCAACTCCCACCAGTTCGGAGCCTTCGTTGTAGAGTTTGAGGGGCATGCGGAAGTGTTCATCCGTAGGGAGAAGCTTCTCGTCATCTACGAAACGCTGCATCTTCTCTGCCCATTTCTTCTGGAAAGTAGTGCGGCTGAGCAGTCGGAGGTACTTTCTGGCATTATCCTTTTCGCCATTCACGATGGCACATTGTGTGAGCACTCTCAGGGTATAATACGAGTAGCCATAATGCATGCAGCGCTCTATTGCTCTACGAATGCCGAAGATTGTCTCGCCATAGTTGTAGTAGATGAGGTCGCCAGCCTGGTCGCAGATGCGGACATGAATGGAGTCGCTGACAGCTACGGGCGGGATGCTCTCGTTGTTATACGTGTATCGTTTGGCGCAAAACTCGCCTCTGTTGATGAGGGCGATGTCTCGGAACATTACCATTTCCCTCGTGACTGGGCCTTTCACCATGGCTGCCTCGCGAAGGACATCGTTCCAACGGCACTCCTCCACCGCTCTTTGCATCCGCAGTTCTGCATGGAAGTTGTAGTCCGTGAAATCTCTTTTCGAAAGACAGAACAGCATGGCTAAAGCCACAAGAACCATGATGCCTTGACTCTGCCAAAGTTTCTTCGTCTTTATCATCTTGATGAACGGGAAGAAGAGAGGTGAGACAAGGACGAAGTAGAAAGGTATTTCGAGGGAACAATCCCGCAAATTATCGAGCGCGAAGAAGCGGAAGCCGTACGTCCAAGGCTGGTCCGGTCGCATCAGCGTCGTGCCTGCTGTTTCGAGAAGAGGAACGAGCCAAAGGGTGAAGGCAAGAAGCAGTACCCTCCCCGCGCCTTCTTTGAGCGAGTGTATCGTTCGGATGGTCACAAGGACTGCTGCCAGCAGAGCATAAATGCCAAGCGGATAGTAGAACAAGGCTGCCACCAAAGGTATCCAAGCAAGGCTTATCCATTGCTTTGCCTTATCGCCTAAGGGAAGCAAATTCCAGAACGGAAGCGAAAGGAGCAGGGCTGCAAGGAGGCCTAAACTGTGGTAGAAGACGTAGTCTATGTCTTTCAGGATGTAAACCCAATAGCCAAGTTGTATCTCGCTACACAATAAAGCAACCAAAGGAACGAAAATCAGGAAGCTCCATTCGTTGGGAACTCTGAAGGAGAACTTTGCTACGAGGAACGTGATGAGCCAAAGCGTAATCAGCATTACCGTGCCGAGAGCCGGATAATAAAAAAATTGCGTGAGGTAAGCGCCTGCCCAAGAAAGCAGTCCGCCCGGCACTTCGGTGCAATCCTTGAAGAAGAGACTTGTGCTGTTCCACCAGCCACGGTCCTGCATGAAGAACATCGTGTCGGCATTCCTCGTATAGAGGAAATACCATGCTAAGAAGACGAAAAAGGCGATAAAGAGTATTTGGAAAGCAAGAGGCGAAGCCCACTTCCTGTTCCCCGATTTGACGGATTTCTTTTTCTGGCTCTCTTTCAGAACCTTACGTACGTTTGAGCCCATAGTTCGTGATAGTTATGGTCGGCCGATGTGCGGTCGTTAATATAGTTGTACTGCACTTGAAACTTGAGGTTTTTGTGCAGTTCGAAGTTGGGGCAAATGCCGTAGATGCTCTTCATCGAGCCGAAGCTTGCGTCCTTTCGATAGACGTCGTAGGTGCCGTAAACCTTCAGCCAACGGGTTACAGGCACTCCTGCAAGCAAATACCAGCCGTCTGCTTTGGAGGTAGAACCTGGGCTCCAGGACTGGGTTTCTGTATCGAAATCCTGTACATTTCGTCCCGAATGGTGGGCATATTCAGCCCTAAAACTCCAATCATTACGCTCGTAGATGGTGCCGAGAGCCCATCTGTTGCGCCTTGCGCTTACCCCATTCGAGCCGGTATAAGTGCCTGTCCAGCCGAAGAGACCGATGTAGAGGTCCTTGATGGGCTGCACTTGGATGTTGCCAATCCAGTCCTTCTGCTTGTTGTTGTCTTTCTTGTTCTGTCCGTTACCGTTATAAACTGCGGCCTGATAGCGGATGAGCCGATGCTTGTCCTTGCCTACGGGAAAGAGGTCGCCCTGCAGTTGGAGGCCTAGGTCGCGGCCATTCTGCCCTGGTTCGCCGCTTGGATCGTCCTTTAGCAAAGCCGTCATATACTGCCCCAGCTGCGAATAGTTGCCCATCCCTACGTCCCAAGGATTCAAAGGATTGTCGTAAGTAAAGCAGCGTTTAAACTGGCCAACCTTGACTTGAAACTCCTTGAAGCGCACCCACTCGAGCGTATAATCGCGCATAGCCGGGTTCTTCAACTCCATTTGGACGCGATACTTGAAGTCCCTGAGGATGGTTCCGGATACATATACCCTTATCAATCGGGCTTCGAAGCCATTCTCGCCGGCATTATCTTTACTCGAATAGGAGTATTTCCCGATGACGTAACCGCCAAACTGAGGAGCCGAGACGTACTTCGTGATGTGCCGGCCATACTGGAGAGGCTCGTCTTTCGCTTCATCATTCGACATGGCCTTCTCAATCGCTCTGTTCAGATAAGCCGTCAGAAAGCCCTCTTGATACTCATCTGTCTGTTCCGCCTTGAGTGGCGAAACAACAGAGATAAGTATCAGAATCACAGCAAGTAATGTCTTATGGTTTAGCGAGGGCATAGTTGTTACATTTTAAGGCTGGAAACTTGGCGTGCCATCTTTGCAAACTTAACGTGCCAAGTTTGCAAACTTAACGTGCCAAGTTTGTGAACTTAACGTGCCAAGTTTGTGAACTAGGCGTGCCGTGTTTCGCAACTAAGCACGCTTGATGTAATCGACTATCCAGGCTCCCACTTCCTTGGTGCCGTACTTCTCGCCGCCTTCCACCTGTATCTCGGGGGTGCGAACGTTTTGGTCGAGGCTTGCATTTACTGCTTCTCGGATGAGTTTTCCCTCATTTTTGAGGTCAAAATACTCGAAAAGCATGGCTACGGATAGTATTTGAGCCAGCGGATTGGCGATATTCAAGCCCTTTCCTTGCGGCCAGCTGCCGTGAATGGGCTCAAAAACGGGCGTAGAACTGCCTGTCGAGGCGCTCGGAAGCAACCCCATGCTGCCGGTAATGCAGCTGCCTTCGTCGGTCAGGATGTCGCCGAAAGTGTTCTCCGTCACAATGACGTCGAAGAAACGCGGGTCTTGTATCATCCTCATCGCAGCATTATCCACATACATGAAGTCCGTCGTGACATCGGGATATTCGCCCATCATCTCTTGTGCCACTTTACGCCACAAACGACTGGAAGCCAAGACGTTAGCCTTATCGACAACCGTCAGATGCTTTCTGCGGGCACATGCATATTGGTAACCGACACGCAGGATTCGCTCCACTTCGGGGCGGCTGTAGTAGTTCGTATCGAGCGCATCCTCCACGCCTTCCGCGTTAACTGTAGGCTCCTGCTTCTTGCCGAAATACATGCCGCCAGTCAGTTCGCGAATGCAAACGAAGTCTGCTCCACGCACCAACTCGTCCTTGAGGGGCGATTTGTGCACCAAGCAGTCGAATGTCTCCACGGGACGGATGTTGGCATAAAGGCCGAGTTTCTTTCGCATAGCCAGCAATCCCTGCTCGGGACGCACCTTTGCCGAGGGATTATTGTCGAACTTCGGGTCGCCCACGCTGGCAAAAAGGACTGCATCGGCCTCCTTACAAGCCTGGAACGTCTCTTCCGGGAACGGGTCGCCCACTTCGTCGATGGCATGAGCACCACAAAGCGCTTCCTTGTAACTAACTTCGTGACCGAACTTCTCGGCAACTGCACTAAGCACGGCCACACCTTGTTCCATGATCTCCGGGCCGATACCATCGCCCGCCAAAACTGCGATTTTAAGTTTCATATTATTAATAATGTAATTATTTGCGGCACAAAGTTACGAAAAATAATTGAGAATTAGAAATTGAATGTTGAAAAACAACCAATAGAGTCTAAAAAAGCGGCAAACGCCCAATTGTCAAATGTCAACTGAAATTGCCATAATCCTTTCATTTAGTCAGTTTTTGCACAATTCGGAAAGTGGCAAAAAACAAGGCATAAAACGTCTGATTTGGAGATTCCACGTGAAGCATCTGAAAACGCAACACGTTGCGTCGGCCAACGCCACACGTTGCGTTTGAAATTCCATCGTGTTAAGTCTGCGGACTTCAGAAGCCAAAAAGTGTGCAAAAACAGGTAAAAAGAGCCAGTTTTGCTAAGAGGAGATGTAAATTTTGAATTTTGAATTTATAATTTTGAATTGTAACATACTGATTCTCAACATAGATTTGATTTAAGCGCATTTCTCCTCAAAAATGAAGAAAACATCGTCCGAGACCATTTCAAGCGATTCTGGAGCGTTTCTTCAAAACGCAAGTGTATGCAAAATCCCCGATTCCATGACATTTTGTCAAAAGAAGGGACTCCATCATTTTGTCTTCAACTTCAAGTTATGAAAACATTTTTCACGAAGAAGCGAAGAATATTCTTCAAAAACTTTTGCTGTTACGCGGAAAATTCATATCTTTGCAGCGTCATACGGATTGTGCCTGGCTCCGTTCGGGAGCAAGGAGACAAGACCGTAGCGGCCAAGAGAGCGTTACACGCTTCATCCTTTAAAGCGAAATCGCCAATTTCAAAGCAGGAGGATGGATGTCGGCAGACGCCCACGGGTATGTTTCGTATGCATACGGCCCACGCCGTAATGTTCGAACATATACGGCGTGGGGAATGTTGTTTCCAGTTCATTTCTGCAATGGTGTTTGGCGATACCAGCTTTAAGATGAGCCAGGGCAAATCCCTGCGCTTTTCTTGTCGCCGTATCGCTATAACTGAAACACCAAATAAATTGGTTTTTAGAAGTTAATAAAGCGCGCTACCCTGCTCCTGCGTTGTGAAATGCGGGAGCAGTTTCTTATTTATTTCTTGTTCGCCTTTTCCTCGTCGTCCTCGAGGAGGTTCAGCATCTTGATGGTGCTCTTGATGGCAGCCTCGGTCTGGTCGGCATCAAGGCCTCGCGTACGGAGGATGCGGTCGTTCCAGTTCCAAGTAATGACGGTCTGCACAAGGGCATCGGTTCGTCCTCCTGGAGGAATGCTGACGGTATAGTTGGTCAGCCAAGGGAAGCTGCGGCCAAGGCGGTCCTTGTAGATGTGTCGGATGGCACGAACAAAGGCGTCGAACTGACCATCGCCCTTAGCACTTTCCTCGTAGGTCTCGCCATTCACTTCAAGGCGAACACTTGCAAGAGGCTTCAGGCCGTAAGCCGTCGTCACCACGTAAGAGAGCAGTTTGACGTGCTCCTCAGGCGCTCCATGCTTCAGGACATCGCTGACGATATATGGAAGGTCTTCCTGCGTGACGAGTTCCTTCTTGTCGCCCAACTCGATGATGCGCTCTGTAACGCGTTTCGTCTGCTCGGGCGAGAGCTCAAGCCCAAGCTCTTCAAGGTTGCGAAGGATGTTGGCCTTGCCCGAGTTCTTGCCAAGCGCATACTCCCTCTTTCGGCCAAAACGTTCGGGCAGAAGGGCATTCTGATAGAGCCCTGCCTTATTGTCGCCATCAGCATGAACGCCAGCAACTTGCGTGAAGACGCTCTCGCCTGTAATGGGTTTGTTTGGCGGAATGGCTATACCGCTGTAACTCTCCACGAGATGAGACACTTCGCCCAAGCGACTCTCGTCAATATGGGTGAGAACATGAAGGTGGTCTTTCAGGACGGCCTGCACGCTAGCAAGAGGCGCATTTCCAGCTCTCTCGCCCAAGCCGTTGACGCTGGTGTGGATGCCCTGACAACCTGCAGTAACGGCGGCAAGCACATTACTGATAGCCAGGTCGTAATCATTATGGGCGTGGAAGTCGAAGCGGCACGACGGATAGCGCTCCACCATTTGAGTCATGAAGCCGGAAAGCTCTATTGGATTGAGAATGCCAAGGGTGTCGGGCAACATGATGCGTTCTATCGGCATCTCGCTAAGCTTGTCCATCAAGGCAAAGACGTAATCGGGACTATCCTTCATGCCGTTGCTCCAGTCCTCGAGATAGACATTGACGCTGACGCCCTTCTTTTGAGCATAGTCAATCGTGCGACGGATATCGCTGACGTGCTCCTCGAGTGTCTTGTGCAGCTGGCCTTCACAATGCTTCCGGCTTCCTTTGCAAAGGAGGTTCATGCACTTGCAGCCGCACTCTACAATCCAGTCCACGCTCTTCGTCTCATCCACGAAACCGAGCACCTCTACCCTATCGAGCTTGCCATTCTGACTCGCCCAACGCGAAATGCTCTTCACGGCCTCCATCTCGCCTTCCGAAACACGCGCGCTTGCCACCTCAATCCTATCGACATTCAGGTCTTGCAGCAAAGCACGCGCAATCATCAGCTTCTCGTGGGGCATGAAGCTGACACCGCTGGTCTGTTCACCATCGCGAAGGGTGGTGTCCATTATCTCTATCATATCTGGTCGTTTGGTTGTTTAGTCGTTTAGTCGTTTGGGAGATGTACCGATGGTCGTAGGTAATATTCCTAAACGACCAAACGACTAGTTTCCCAATCTTCTATCTTATCCGTGTTGGAGAGGAGGAAATCGATGTCGTCGTAGGCATTCATCAGGCAGTACTTCTTGTAGCTGTTGATGGGGAACTGCTCGCTATGGCCTGTCGTGAGATTCGTTACGGTTTGGTTTGGCACATCCACCTTCACTTCGGCTTTCGGATTCTCCTTGACCGTCTGGAAGAGTTCTTGCTGAAACTCGCGGCTCACAATAACGGGCAGCACGAAGCAATTCAGCAGGTTGTTGCGATGGATGTCGGCAAAACTGCTGCTTATCACCACTCTCGCACCAAAGCCTGCAATCGCCCAAGCTGCATGCTCGCGACTCGAGCCCGAGCCCCAGTTCTGCCCGCCTATGATGATTTCGTGGATGCCTTTGCTTGGAGCCTCCGAGAACTCAGGCTTGTTCATTACGAAGTCTGGTATTGGTTTGCCTTCAGCATCATAGCGAAGGTCGTGCATGAATGCCTCGCCATAGAACTTGGGGTCGCGCGTGGTGAAGGCAAGATAACGTGCAGGGATGATGTTATCCGTGTTGTTGTTGTCAATCTCGATAGGAATGCAAGTTGACTGTATGATGTCGAATTTCTGTTTCATAGCCTTACATCTTTCGTGGATCTGTAATTACACCTGTTATTGCACTTGCTGCCACTACAAGCGGAGAAGCAAGAACCGTGCGTGCTCCGGGGCCTTGACGGCCGACGAAGTTTCTGTTGCTTGTAGAGATAGCAAGCTTACCTGCAGGCACTTTGTCGGGATTCATCGCGAGGCAAGCAGAGCAGCTGGGCAAGCGAAGTTCGAAGCCTGCTTCCTCAAGCACCTTGTCTATCCCTTCGTCTATGATTTGCTGGCGTACCAACCAACTGCCAGGCACAAGCCAAGCCACCACATTCGCCGCCTTCTTCTTGCCCTTCACGATAGAAGCAAAGGCACGGAAGTCTTCGATACGTCCATTCGTGCAAGCTCCTAAGAAACAATAATCTACAGGAGTTCCTTCAAGCTTTTGTCCAGGCTTGAACTGCATATAGTCGAGCTGGGCAAGGAACTGAGCACGGTCTGCTTCGGGAATGCTTTCGAGTGTCGGAATGCATTCATCAATAGCGATACCAGCACCCGGGTTCGTTCCGTAAGTGATGCGCGGTTTGATGTCCTCTGCACGATAGGTTACCTCCTTATCGAAGACAGCATCTTCGTCGCTCTTGAGCTTCTTCCACTCCTCGACAGCCTTGTCCCAAGCCTCGCCCTTCGGAGCATATTCGCGTCCCTTTAGGTAGGCAAAAGTTGTTTCGTCCGGAGCAATAATGCCTGCACGACTGCCCATCTCGATAGAAAGGTTTGAGAGCGTGAGGCGGCCTTCCATCGACATATTGCAAATGGTGCTGCCAGCATATTCCACAGCATAACCCGTGGCTCCGCTGGTTGTCATTTGTGCCATGATGTAGAGGGCAACGTCCTTGGCTGTCACGCCCGGCTGAAGCTCGCCCTCGATATTGATGCGCATGGTCTTGGGCTTCTGCTGCAGAATGCATTGAGAAGCAAGCACTTGAGCCACTTCGCTCGTGCCGATACCCATCGCGATGGCTCCTACCGCTCCGTGAGTCGAAGTATGCGAGTCGCCACAAACAATCGTCATACCTGGCAAGGAAAGTCCTTTCTCGGGGCCTACAACATGAATGATGCCGTTATCCTTCGTTCCCATAGCAAAGTGACGGATGCCAAACTCCTTGCAATTGGCGGCAAGCGTCTCCACCTGCTTGCGTCCGACAGGGTCGTCAATACGTTCCTGCTGGTCGCTCGGCGTGTTGTGGTCGGGCATAGCTATGATGTGGTCGGGGCGGAAAGCCTTGATGCCTTTGTCGCGAAGCGTGTCGAAAGCTTGCGGACTTGTTACCTCGTGAGCATACAGGCGGTCGATATAAAGTTGTGTCGGCCCGTCTTCAACGTTCTGCACAACATGCTTATCCCATATTTTATCGAAGAGTGTCTTCATTCTCTAATTTTGAATTTTGAATTTATATTGAATTAAGACTTGAACTTATTTATACAATCAATATAAGCCTCAACCGAAGCCGTTACGATATCTGTGTTGGCGCCAAAGCCATAATAGACCTTGCCGTCGTATTCCACTTGCATATGGACCTTACCCATGTCGTCGGAACCCTTCGAGATGGCTTGAATGGTGAACTCGCGGAGTGTCATCTGACGCTTGATGATGGTCTTCAAGGCCTTGATGGCAGCATCGACGGGACCGTTACCCGAAGCTGCACTCTCGAACTTCTCATTGGCAATAAGAAGGCCGATACTTGCCACGCTGCGAACACCCTTGCCCGTAGTAACCTGCAGATAGTCGAGCTTGACATTATGAGAAGCAGAGCGATCTGCGCCTGCCAATACCAAGATGTCGTCGTCCGTGATTTCCTTCTTCTTGTCGGCAAGTTTGAGGAACTCCTCGTAAACCTTATCCAAGCGTTCGCCGTCGATATCTACGCCATTCACGCTCAGACGATGTTTCAGGGCAGCACGACCGCTTCTTGCCGTCAGAACGATAGCGTTATCGTCGATACCCACATCCTTGGGATTCATGATTTCGTAAGTCGAAGCATTCTTGAGGACGCCATCCTGATGGATGCCGCTGCTGTGAGCGAACGCGTTCCTGCCGACAATCGCCTTGTTTGGCTGAACTGGCATGTTCATCAAGGAGCTGACCATTCGGCTTGTCGGATAGATTTTAGTCGTGTTGATATTGGTGTCGATGCCGAGGTCGGGATGCGTCTTGAATATCATGGCAATCTCTTCGAGCGAAGTATTGCCAGCCCTTTCGCCAATGCCGTTTATCGTCACCTCAGCCTGACGAGCGCCATTCAGTATGCCTGCCACGGTGTTAGCCGTAGCCATTCCGAGGTCGTTGTGACAATGTGTTGAGAGGATGCTCTTGCCGGCAGCAAAGGCATCAACATTCTCGTAGAGATATTTTATCTTCTCGCCGTACTCGTATGGTGTGCGGAAGCCTGTTGTGTCGGGAATGTTGCAGACGGTAGCGCCAGCCTTCGTTACAGCTTCTATGACGCGAGCCAGGTACTCGTTGTCCGTACGGCCAGCATCTTCAGCATAGAACTCCACGTCTTCCACGTACTTTTTGGCGTACTTCACGGCAGCCACGGCACGCTCGATAATCTCCTCGGGCGTGGAGTTGAACTTGTAGCGGATGTGGCTTTCGCTCGTTCCGATACCCGTATGGATGCGTTTGTGCTTAGCATATTTCAGGGCTTCGGCAGCACAATCGATGTCCTTCTCTACCGCACGGGTCAAGGCACAAATCGTGGGCCACGTAACAGCCTTACTGATTTCAATCACGCTATTGAAGTCGCCCGGACTACTGATGGGGAAACCTGCCTCGATGACATCCACGCCAAGGGCTTCGAGCTGTTTGGCAACTTGAATCTTCTCTACCGTGTTGAGCTGACATCCCGGCACCTGTTCGCCGTCCCTTAAGGTCGTGTCAAAAATAAACAATTTGTCACTCATATTACGTCTTAATTATACCTTTTTATGTATTTTGCGCCCGCAAAGGTACAAATAAGATAGCAAACAAACAAATATATTTGACTATTTGCTTGCTAATTCGTAACTTTGTACCATCAATATTTATAATACGATGAAGAAAAGACTGATTTTATTGTTAAGTTTTGTTCCGTTTGCAGCTTTGTCGCAAACCATGACAGAGTGGGACGATGTAAACGTTACGAGCCTGAACCGCATTCAGAGCCACGACTTGAGTATTCCTTTCGAGACAGCAGAAGACGCACGCTCGCTCGATTTGACAAAGTCGCCCTACTTTCTCGACCTCAACGGAACATGGAAATTCCGATGGAGTAAGACGCCAACAGCAGCACCTTCAGGCTTCTACGCCGACGAATACGACGTGAGCGGATGGGACGACATTACTGTGCCGATGCCTTGGCAGGTGTACGGCTTCCGAAACAACAAGAGCTGGGACAAACCGCTTTATGTCAACACGCGCTATCCCTTTACCTACACGAGCGATTGGTCGGTAATGGCGAGCCGTCCGAACGATTATACATATAATGAACAAATGAAGAACCCGGTCGGTTGCTACCGCCGTACATTCACACTTCCCGAAGGTTGGACTGCGAGAAAGACTTTTCTTCGTTTCAACGGAGCAGGTCACGGCTACTATGTTTGGGTGAACGGGCAGTTCGCGGGCTATGCCGAAGACTCGTATTTGCCAAGCGATTTCGACGTTTCCGACTTTGTCCGTGAGGGCGAGAACAACGTCTCTGTGCAAGTTTATCGCTTCACAAGCGGCTCATTCTTAGAGTGTCAGGACTATTGGCGACTGACTGGCATTACGAGAGATGTGTATCTTTGGTCGGCTCCAGAAACACGTATCGGCGACTTCTTCTTCCAAACAACAAAATTCAACACGAACGGCACTTCGGGGCAAGCCAAGCTGCAAGTCGCACTCGAAGGCGGCTCGTTGAGTGGCATGAAGTTGCAGATGACGATTAGCGACGGGGAAACGGTGGTAAAGGAGTACACAAGAAGTATCACGACTTCGACCAACATCACACAATCCATCTCGTTCTCGGGCATTGAAGCATGGAGTGCAGAGCATCCGAAGCTCTACGACCTGACTATTCAACTGCTTGCAAACGACGGCTCTCTTGTCGATATGCGTGCCTGCAAGATTGGCTTCCGAACGGTCAGCATCCGTACAGACGGAGCGCTTCTCATTAACGGCAAACGTCTTGTGATTCACGGCGTTAATCGTCACGACTTCAGTCAAGAGAACGGACGAACCGTGAGCCGTGAGGAGATGCTGCAGGACGTCCTGACGATGAAGCGGCTCAACGTGAATGCAATCCGCACAAGCCACTATCCCAACAATCCTTACCTCTACGAACTATGCGACAAATACGGGCTTTATGTCCTTGCCGAAGCGGACGTGGAGTGTCACGGAAACATGGGACTCTCCAGCGAAGCTGTCTTCAAGAAGCCAATGGTGGAACGCAACGAGCGGCACGTACGCACCCTTCGCAACCATGTCTGCATCTTCGGCTGGAGTGCCGGTAACGAGAGCGGCGGCGGCAACAACTTCCAGAGCGTCATGCAAGCCATCAAAGCACTCGACACCTCGCGCATCACCCATTACGAAGGCAACAGCCAATGGAGCGATGTTACGAGCACGATGTACGGCAGCTACGAGAACATGCTCTCGACGGGCAAAAGCCGTAAAGGCAAGACAAACCAAAAACCGCACATCCAATGCGAGAACACCCATGCGATGGGCAACTCGATGGGTAACGAGATTGATTACTACAGAGACATCTACGAACCCTATCCTGCTATGGTGGGCGAGTTCGTGTGGGACTGGAAAGACCAAGGCCTGAAGAAGCCCGTTCCAGGCAAGACGAACCAATACTTCTGGGCTTATGGTGGCGACTTCGGCGACAATCCGAACGATGGAAACTTCTGCTGCAATGGCGTCGTGCTGCCAGATTGCACACCAACGGCTAAGTCATTCAACATGAAGGGCGTCTATCAGCCACTCGACATCTTGCCTATCGATGCAGAGCAGGGGACATTCAAAGTTAAAAACAAACTTCAGCAGATTAACTTCAACGGCTATGATGTTCAGTATGTTATAAGTGAAGACGGCATCCAAATTGCAAGCGGAATGCTCGACAACCTCGACCTCGCGCCATGGGACAGCACCACGATATCCGTTCCCTATGAAGGCATCACTTTCAAGCCTTCAAGCCTATACACGATTCGCTTCTCCACAACCCTGCAAGAGGAAACGCCTTGGGCAGAAGCGGGCTATGAAGTAGCAGCCTCGGAAGCCATCATCAAGGAACCGACAGCTCCCCTGCCCTATGCTTACGAAGGCACGGACACCCTTTCCATTAGCGGCACAACAAGCAAAACAGTCAAGGGAGCAGGCTTCACGGCCACCTTCTCGGGCGGAACACTATCGAAATACGTCCTCGGCGGCACAACACTCATCAATCAACCCATCAAGCTCAACACGTTCCGCATCCCAACGGAGAACGACGGAAGACAAGAGAGCAACTGGGAAAGCTTGGGCGTTCGCGCTCTAACGATGACATCTGGCACTTGGGAAGTTGAGCAAGACGAAGCAAATCGTTGGGTACAACTCTCAATCACAGACACTTACACAACAAGCACGCAGGCTCTCGTCTTTACTGTCAACAAGCAGTTCCGCGTGTATCCCGACGGCACAATCAGCGTGTCAACAGTTACAACACCCAACATCGAAGGCTCCGTCTTGCCAAAGCTTGGCTTTCGCTTCGAGATGCCCTATTCCGCAGAATATATTACGTGGCTCGGCAGAGGACCGTTCGACAGCTATCTCGACCGCAAATATGCCGCGCATCTGGGCATTTACCATAGTACCGTCACAGAACAATGGACCAACCACATCCGGCCTCAAGAGACTGGCAATAAGGAAGATGTGCGTTGGTTGGCAGTCACGACGAATGCCGGCAAAGGCCTGATGTTCGCCAATCCGTCGGGTATGGCAACAACCGTGGGGCACTGGCGGGCTGAGGACATCTACACGGCTCCATGGAATCGCAAAGGCCATCCCTACGAAGTGACCTTCCCTCGCACCACAGTCGTCTCGCTTGATGCTTGGAATAGAGCGCTCGGAAACGCAAGTTGCGGACCTGATGTGCTCGACAAATACGAAAGGAAACTCGCGCAAACGCCTTTCTGCTTCATGATTATGCCGATACATGAGGAGACATCGGACACCGTTCTGACACAAAGAGGAAGTCTCGGCTTGCCCGTGTGCCAGCCCGTTCGTTTCTCCGACGACGGACACGGCTTTGCCATCCTCACTTCAGACAATCCTACAGGTACCATAATATATTATAGTATCGACGGCAGCGACTTCCAACCCTATACAGAGCCCCTCGACATGCGTGGGGGCGGCTTGCTCAGGGCTTATGCGCAGGCGGAAGGTTTGGCCGAGAGCATCATCACGGAGAAGACTTACGGCTTCTTCGTCGATAAGAGCGAATGGACAATCTATAGCTATGACAGCCAGCAAGGCGGAAACGAGCTTGCAACAAATGCCATCGACGACAAAGACAACACGATATGGCATACGCAATACAACCCTCAGACGCCTGATTGTCCGCACGAACTAGTGATTGACATGAAGCAGTACTATCGCGTGACTGCCTTCGCATACAAAGGGCGCAGCGACGGCTCGAACGGGCGCGTCCAGCGCTATGAAGTTTACTTCACAAACAACCCCCACGTATGGGGCGAACCTGCTGCAAGCGGAACGTTCAACAACACTGCCGACAAGCAAACAGTCAGCATCCCCAGCAAGCCCGAGGCGCGCTACATGAAGTTCCTCGTACGCACCACTCACGACGGTAGAGGCTATGCATCAGCAGCCGAGCTTTATGTCGAGGCAGAAGCCATGGTGCCGCAGAACTGGTGGTGGATAACGCCCATCAACACCGAGCATCACTATCGCATCCGCGAGAAGCAGTCGGGCCTCTGCCTCCACTATCAGACCCACAACAATGAAGGCCATTTCTGCCTTGGCAACTTCGACGAGAACGACCAGACCTACATCTTCACCTTCGAGCAGGCACAGGGCTTCACGGCATTCTTCAGGCTGAAGGCAAACGGACACTATATGTCGTACGATAGCAGTGCCGCTTGGCGCATCATCTCGACAACGACTCAACCCACAGACAAGAACGGATGGATTCAAGTGGAGCGACTGGAGGAAGGAAATGCATTTCTGCGTTGTGGCTGGCAGAACAGCAGGGTGGTCGGTTTCGACTCACGTAATGTCGGCAGCTATATCTATGCCGACAAGACTGTTCCAGGCGAGTTCATCCTCGAGGATATAGAAGCAGAAGCAGACGGAATGGAGTCCCTCTCCAGCTCCCCCGATGGTGAGATACAGGTTTATGACATGCTGGGGCGAAAAATTCTCTCCCCAACTGCAGGCATCTATATCGAGAGACACCCCACCGGCAAAGCGAGGAAGAAACTGGTGAAATAAAGAAGCCACCGCTTCTTTTAGTTGAGGGTGGAGATTCGGCGTGCCGAGTTGTTCATCATAACGTGTCGAGTTGCGCACCTCGACACGTCGAGTTAGCGCACTTGACATGCTGTCTTGACTGCTTTCGCTCGGCATAGCTCAACCCTGGCTTGGCTCTGCGCTCGCTTAATCGCAGCCTTCGACGTGTTAAATTTGCATTTTAGCAGTGCCTCGTTTGTCCTCATCTTTCACATTGCAAATTTACGAGAAATTCTTGAATTGTGCAAGTAAATTGGCAATTATTTTCACACGAAAATGAAAGTTTTTCGGGGTGGCAAAGTTAGATAATTAGATAATTAGAAAGTTGTTATACGACAGGAAGCGAAATGGACGGATTCACGACAGCACTATAAGATTATTAATAGAGTTTTATTATTAATAATATTATTATTATATTTATTATATTATTATATAGTATATATATATATGTTATATATATCTACATCTCCCTCCGTTTTACCATTAAAAGCTATTCCTGTCGTATTACAACTTTCTCATTTTCTCACTTTCTCGGTAAAACGTGTGGGAGTATGAGAAGTTTTCGTAACTTTACACCCCGAAGCACTTACACAACATGAACGGATAGTCATGGCAACAACGTATACCCTCCATCCCCCCCGTAAATGCCCCTAGAATCGCTTCAAATTCCTCTGGCGCATAATTTGTCGTCGAAGCGAAATCAAGCGCTCTACGGACTTTTGGATTTGTTCTTCAGTTTTTTATACAAAAACAAGCCCCTGCCAAATGAATGGTAGGGGCTATGTATTTTGCACCGTCGAGCTCTCAGACTATGCCTTGTGCCAGCATAGCTTTGGCGACTTTCATGAAGCCGGCGATGTTGGCGCCTTTGACGTAGTTGACGTAATCGCCTTCCTTGCCGTACTTGACGCATTGCTGATGGATGCCCGACATGATCTGATGCAAGCGCTTGTCCACTTCCTCGGCTGTCCAGCTGATACGCATGGAGTTCTGCGTCATCTCGAGGCCCGAAGTGGCTACACCACCGGCATTCACGGCCTTGCCAGGAGCGAACAACTGCTTGGCGGCGATGAACTTCTCGGCTGCTTCGGCGGTGCAACCCATGTTGCTCACCTCGGCTACGCAAAGCGGCTTGTTGGCCAGTATCTTGTCCGCATCCTCGCCATTCAGCTCGTTCTGTGTGGCGCAAGGCAGGTAGATGTCGGCCTTCTGCTCCCACGGCTTCTTGCCCTCGAAGAACTGAGAGCCCGGGAACTGGTCGGCATAGGGCTGGCAGATGTCGTTTCCCGAGGCACGAAGCTCGAGCAGGTAGTCAATCTTCTCGGCATCAAGGCCTGCAGGGTCGTAGATGTAGCCGTCGGGACCACTTATGGTGATGACCTTTGCTCCAAGCTCTGTTGCCTTCTTGGCTGCGCCCCAAGCCACGTTTCCGAAGCCCGAGAGAGCCACCGTCTTGCCCTTGATGTCGAGCCCATGCGTCTGCATCATCTGGTTGACGAAATAGAGTGCTCCGAAGCCTGTTGCCTCGGGACGCAGGATGCTTCCGCCCCATTCGAGGCCCTTGCCTGTCAAGGTTGCTGCATGGAACTGTGTAGTGAGTTTCTTATACATGCCGAAGAGGTAGCCTATCTCTCTGCCTCCCACGCCGATGTCGCCTGCGGGAACGTCCACATCGGGGCCAATGTACTTGAACAGTTCTGACATAAAGGCCTGACAGAAGCGCATGATTTCTGCGTCGCTCTTGCCGCGAGGAGAGAAGTCCGAGCCGCCTTTGCCGCCGCCCATGGGGAGCGTGGTGAGGGCGTTCTTGAAGGTCTGTTCGAAGCCAAGGAACTTGAGGATGCTCAGGTTTACTGATGCATGGAAGCGAAGACCGCCCTTGTACGGACCAATCGCGCTGTTGAACTGCACGCGATAGCCGAGGTTGACTTGCACTTCACCCTTGTCGTCCACCCAAGGCACGCGGAAAGTGACGATACGTTCGGGCTCGACTATGCGCTCCACGATCTTCGCCTTCTCGAACTCGGGATGCTGATTGTAGACGTCCTTAATACTGTCCAGCACCTCGCGGACAGCCTGAAGATACTCTCTTTCGCCCGGATGCTTCTGCTCCAAGCCTTGCATGATTTTCTCTACATTCATGATACTAGAAAGATTATAGTTTAACGTTTATTTTTTATGAACTATGGACTATGGACTATGGACTATGGACTATGGACTATGGACTATGGACTATGGACTATGGACTATGAACTATGGACTATGAACTTTATCCCAGCTCGTCGCACTCTTTGAGCCAAGCGTCGGAACTTGCATCGGAAGGCATTCTCCAGTCGCCTCGGGGACTGAGAGAGCAGCTGCCGACTTTCGGTCCGTCGGGCAAACAACTCCGCTTGAACTGCTGAGCAAAGAAGCGGCGGCAGAATGTCTTAAGCCACTTGCGAATCGTTGCGTCGTCGTACTTCTGGCCGAATGCCTGTCGAGCCAGCAAGTATATCTTTGCAGGACGGAAACCCCAACGCAAGACGTAATAGAGGAAGAAGTCGTGTAGCTCGTATGGCCCAACAAGGTCCTCCGTCTTTTGCGTGATGTTGCCCTGTTCGTCGGCAGGAATGAGTTCGGGCGAAATAGGCGTTTCAACGATGTCGAGAAGCGTCTGGCGGGTGCTCTCGTCTTTCGTATGCTCAGCCACCCAAGCAACAAGATGCTTGACGAGTGTCTTGGGCACAGAGGCATTCACGCCATACATGCTCATGTGGTCGCCGTTATAGGTTGCCCAGCCAAGCGCCAGCTCACTCAAATCGCCTGTGCCCACGACAAAGCCGTTCATCTGATTGGCAGCATCCATGAGGATTTGCGTTCGTTCGCGAGCCTGCGAGTTCTCGTAAGTCGTGTCGTGCTTCTCGATGTCGTGGTCGATGTCGTTGAAGTGCTGAATGCATGCCTCCTTGATGCTTATCTCGCGAATCGTAATGCCGAGCAGCTTCATGAGATTGACGGCATTCGTATAGGTCCTGTCTGTCGTGCCGAAACCCGGCATCGTGATGCCCACAATACCCCGTCGATTCAAGCCTAACCTGTCGAAAGCAGAGACGCAGACAAGCAAGGCGAGCGTCGAGTCAAGACCTCCGCTGATGCCAACCACGACGGTTTCGGCGTTGGTGTGCTTAATGCGCTTTGCCAAACCTTCCATCTGTATGTCGAATATCTCTTGGCAACGTTCGTCGAGACGCGCACCTGTCGGCACGAAAGGATGAGCATCGATGACTCTCGTCAAAGAGAACGGACGGGCAGGAACGCGTTCTGTCTCAACGATATTAACTTGCCGACGAATCTGCGAAGCGCAGGACGCAAAGGTCGTGTTCAAGCGACGCTGACCCCGAAGCCTGTCAACATCAATCTCTGTCTCGAGCATCTGCTCTGTAAATTGATGACGCTTCGCCTCAGCAAGCAAGATGCCGTTCTCGTAGATAAGTCCCTTGCCACTGAAGACGAGGTCTTGAGTGCTCTCGCCAAAGCCGCAGCCACTATAGACGTAGCCGCATATGCAACGGGCACTTTGCTGCGAAAGCAGGTTCTGCAGATAAGTGTACTTGCCTACCAAATCGTTGTCAGCACTGAGGTTAAAGATAATGTCGGCACCCTGAAGGGCAAGCTTCGAGCTTGGCGGAACTGGCGCCCACAAGTCTTCACAAATCTCTACGCCAAACACACACGAAGGCGTAGAGAAAAGCATGTTCGTGCTGACCGTAACTTGTTGTCCGCAGATGAGTACGGTTCCTTCAGGCACATCGGCACCGCTTTGGAACCATCGCTTCTCGTAGAACTCCCTGTAGTTGGGCAGGAAAGTCTTCGGCACAAGTCCGAGAATCTTGCCTCGTTGAATGACTGCAGCACAGTTGAGCAAGCAGCCACGATAAGCAACAGGTAAGCCAACGATGCTGATGATGTTGAGACTGCGGGTTGTGTTCATCAGGTTGATGAGCGCCATCTCTGCCTCGTCGAGCAAGAGTTGCTGACCGAAGAGGTCGCCGCAGGAATAAGCTGTCAGCGAAAGTTCGGGCAAGCAAATGATTTCGATGCCCTTGCCCTCAGCTTGAATGACGAGCGACTCAATCTGTTGAACGTTGTACTGTGGGTCAGCCACCTTCACCGAAGGAATGGCCGATGCGACTTTGACAAAACCGTGATTCATGGGGTTTATTTAATGAGTTCTACACTTCTCTTGACGAAACGTGTGAGTGCTTCGCCCTTGAGGAGGCCGTTCTGCAGGAGAGCCAAGTCGATGAGCTGATGCACGCGATCGTTCTTCTCGGCATAGCCTTTCAAGATGTCGTCCTTCTTCTGCTGCTCAGCACGGATGTCTTCGCCGCATTTCTTCAGGTCGTCCTTCTCCTCCTGCGTTATCTCCTCGGGCTTCTTCTTGTCCTGTTCCTGACGCAAAACAGCCTGACGGGCATTCAGTCCTTTCAACTCAGCCTCGATGGGCTTCAGGGCTTCTTCGGTCTGCTTCTCGCAATCCTCGAGCACTTCGCGAATAAGCGGCGAGTCGGTATTGAGCACGATGTTGTACATATCGGGCATCTCACCGTAGAATGCCATGCCTGGCTGCAAGCGTGCCATCTCCTTCATCCTTCGCATGTACTCGCTTTGTGTCATCATGACTGGCAACTGGTCCTCACCAAGTGCCTGAGCCTCGACGTTGAAGTCCATCTTCTCTGTCTTTGGTGCTTGAGAACGGAATACGATGGAGAGCTTGTCTGCACGCTCTGCCTCAAGCTTCTCGCGCTTGGTCTCTTCCTTCTGAATGAGACGGTCTATGACATCGGCATCAACACGAGTGAAGGTTGTCTTCTCCAACTTCCTTTCGAGCATTCCGACCAGAGGAGCATCGAGCTGACCATTCATCAAGAGGACATTGTAGCCCTTCTGCTTGGCTGCGTCGATGTAGGTGTACTGCGCATCGGGGTCGTTGGCATAGAGATAGACGAGCTGTCCGTCCTTGTTCGTCTGGTTGTCCTTGATGAGGGCTTGGTACTCGTCGAGCGTGTAGTGCTTGCCTTCGGTGTCCTTCAGCAGGAAGTAAGCCTTCGCTTTGTCGAAGTAGTCCTCCTCGGTAAGCAAGCCGTAGTGGATGAATATCTTGATGTCGTCCCACTTCTTCTCGAAGTCCTCGCGCTCGTTCTTGAAGATGGAAGCGAGTCGGTCGTTCACCTTCTTCGTGATGTAGCCGCTTATCTTCTTCACATTGGCGTCGCTCTGCAGATAGCTTCTCGAGACATTCAAGGGGATGTCGGGCGAGTCGATGACGCCATGCAGCAAGGTCAGGAACTCGGGCACGATGCCTTCCACAGCGTCGGTCACGAAGACCTGGTTGCAGTAGAGCTGTATCTTGTTGCGCTGGATGTCGAGATTGTTCTTTATCTTCGGGAAGTAAAGGATGCCGGTCAAGTTGAAGGGATAGTCAACATTGAGGTGAATCCAGAAGAGGGGCTCGTCGGCCATCGGGAAGAGGTGGCGGTAGAACTCCTTGTAGTCCTCGTCCTTGAGGTCGGCAGGCTTCTTCGTCCACAAAGGCTCTACATTATTTATTATGTTGTCCTCGTCGGTATCCACCTGCTTGCCGTCCTTCCATTCGGTCTTCTTGCCAAAAGCAATGGGCACAGGCAGGAAGTGGCAGTACTTGCGGAGCAGACCTTCCATCTTGTCCTTTTCGAGAAACTCGAGGCAGTCGTCGTCGAGGTGCATCACGATGTCAGTGCCGCGCTCTGCCTTTTCTGTCTCTTCGAGGGTGAAGCTTGGACTGCCATCGCAACTCCATTTCACGGCAGGAGCGTCCTGATAGCTCTTTGTGATGATATCGACCTGCTTGCTCACCATGAACGACGAGTAGAAGCCGAGGCCAAAGTGACCGATGATGGCATTCGCGTCGTCCTTGTACTTGTCGAGGAAGTCGTTGGCTCCCGAGAAGGCAATCTGGTTGATGTACTTCTCGATTTCGTCGGCTGTCATGCCGATGCCGTTGTCGCTAACGGTGATGGTTTTAGCGTCTTTATCGATGCTGACACGAACCTTCAGGTCGCCCATCTCACCCTGGAAGTCGCCCTTGCCTGCAAGGGTCTTGAGTTTTTGCGTGGCATCAACGGCATTGCTTACTATTTCGCGAATAAAGATTTCGTGGTCGCTATAGAGGAACTTTTTGATGACGGGGAAGATATTCTCGGTTGTAACCCCGATGTTACCTTGTTTCATGTCTTATCTTGTAATTATAACTTTATCTTCTTTAACTTCTGCCTTGAGATGCAGCGAAGGCTCTGTCTCCTCCATAAGTATTTCGCAGATGGGGTCTTCGAGCAGGTCTTGGATGGCTCGCTTGAGGGGACGAGCACCAAATTGTATGTCGTAACCCTTCTTGCCAAGCAGTTCGCAGGCCTCGGGGGTAACTTCAAGCGTGTGCCCCATCTCTTTGATGCGGTCGAGCAGAGGCTTGAGTTCGATGTCCACAATCTTCTGCAAGTCTTCTTGCGAGAGGTGGTCGAAGTAGACGATGTTGTCGAGACGGTTCATGAACTCAGGGGCGAACTGCTTGTCGAGCGCTTTCTTCACGATGTCACGATTCTGCTTCTTGCCTGTCGTCGTATCTGTCTCGCTTTGGAAACCCACGCCTCGGCCGAAGTCGCGAATCTGTTTCGAGCCGCAGTTGCTTGTCATAATGATGACGGTATTGCGGAAGTCTATCGTGTTGCCGTTGCCGTCGGTGAGTCGTCCTTCGTCCATTACTTGCAGGAGGAGGTTGAAGACATCTGTATGAGCCTTCTCTATCTCGTCGAGAAGCACGATGGAATAAGGCTTGCGACGCACTTGTTCTGTGAGTTGTCCGCCTTCGTCGTAGCCAACATATCCTGGAGGTGCACCAACCATTCTGCTGACTGTGTGCTTCTCCATGTACTCGCTCATATCGATGCGAATGATGGAATCAGCCTTTCCGAAAAGCTCTTCTGCGAGGCATTTCGCAAGATATGTCTTACCCACACCTGTAGGGCCGACGAAGAGGAACGTGCCGATGGGCTTCTGCGGGTCTTTCAGTCCGACGCGACTGCGCTGGATGGCTCTTGCCACCAAAGCGACAGCTTCGTCCTGACCGACAACCTTCTGCTGCAGTGTATCCTTGAGATTGCGCAGACGAACATTTTCTTCCTGACCGATTCGCTTAACGGGGATGCCTGTCATGATGCTGACAACCTCTGCAACAACCTGTTCGTCAACAAGCGTTCGCTCTGTCTCGACGAGTGTCTTTTCCCATTCTTGCTTTGCCAGCTCCAGTTGTTCCTGAACATGCTTGCTTTGGTCGCGAAGGTCTGCAGCCACCTCAAAGTCCTGTTGCTCAGCTGCTTCAAGCTTCTTCAGCTCAAGCTCTTCGACAAGGTTCTCCAGTCGTGTCACCTCTTCAGGCACAGGAAGGTTCTGTATGCGCATTCGGCTACCAGCTTCATCAAGCGCGTCAATCGCCTTGTCTGGGAAGCTGCGGTCGGTCACGTAACGGCCTGTCATCTTGACACAAGCCTTGAGCGCCTCGTCGGTATAGCGGACATGAT
>Ga0310695_10004585_pt1 | contig 25251 bp, 25 predicted proteins | sample RumenRJG_04DNA_FD_203882 | JGI IMG/M metagenome (GOLD analysis project Ga0310695, IMG submission 203882) | Bovine rumen microbial communities from Lethbridge, Alberta, Canada - RJG_04 (v2) (version 2) | ecosystem: Host-associated > Mammals > Digestive system > Stomach > Rumen | place: Canada...
ATGATACACTTATTTGCTTTCCCGTGTGTTGCGCCACCCAAGTACCTCAAAATACGATTCTTCTGAATCGACCAAAACCCGTGTCCAGCTCCAATGACGTTATGTCCGTGTTGACGGTAATACATAAGTCCCGATAGGCTTTGGATAACATCTGCGTTCAAAGAATATGCAACTATCGCAGCCCACGCATCATGGATGGGGAGATTTCCATTAGGAACAGTGAATGGCTTTGTGTTTATTTTATTGATTTCCTGAAGTAATGCTCCATTTATCAACATGGTGCATCCGAGAATATGGTTGGCTACAAGGTTTGCTCCAAATGAGTTGACCAGTCTGACACATGACGAAGCTATTGGCTGTAGGTTTGCATCGGTATTAATCGCACCTGAAAAAAACATTTTATACTTATTAACGCTTTCCTCCAGAACCTTTACTCCCGTCAACACTTTGGTAGGAAACCATACATCATCTTGATCGCAAAAGGCATAATAGTCAAAATCTTGAAACTTTTTTACCGCCTCGCTGATAAGAGCAAGAAAACTTCCTCCCGCCCCAAGGTTTTCGCCTTGTATTACGGTCATTTTACCGAGTCGGGTCTTATGGTCGTGGAGGATACTCATCGTAGCATCTTTTGAGCCATCATCACGAACTAACAGGTGAATCTCTACTCCTTTTTGACCATATAGACTATCCAACTGTTCCGAAAGATACTTTTCACCATTATAGGTCGAAAGTAGAATCAAAATCCTAGCCATTATTAAAATTTTTTTAGCAGAATAGCGATCTTGAACAAATTATCACTGTGCGTAACCCCAGTTACATATTTTTTGTTAAACGCAACTCTTATCCTGTACCATATATGACGTTTGTAATAATCTAATAAAGGTATAATAGATTGTAGTTGATCTGCGGGCATAATATCATTATATCCTTCATACAATTCTTTCATCTCATCATACCTTTTTCGGTCACTTTTCATGATTCTTATCATCCTGCCTTTCCATCTTGCGTACCAGCTTTTATGGTCACCGATAACATTATTGCCATGTTGCCGATAAAGAATGTAAGATTGTTTATCATAGTATATCTTATGTTCCAGTGCAAGTGCAATTTTGAATAGCCATGAATCATGCATCATTAATTTACTAGGCATATATCTCTTTACTACCTTCGCCAACTGTTGGGTGAATACCATTGTGCATCCTGTCACAGAAGCGTAGACTAAAGCTTGTGCTAACGTATTTATCACGGGTTTTTGAACTGACTCTGCTAGTATTTTTAAACTATTATCGGTAGTGCTATAAGATGAATAATATAAATCTGCACCTATTGAATTCATTTTTTCTATAGCCACCTTTAATTTGTTTTCCATCCATACATCATCTTGGTCACAAAATGCATAATAATCTATTTCCTCAGCCCTGTAAATCAAATCCAAGAAACTATGCGCCGGCCCTATGTTATCGCCTGTATACCATTTTAGTTTTCCTTGGCTCTGCCATTTTTCAAGTATTGCTCGTGTCCCATCTGTAGATCCGTCATCTCTTACCAAGATGGAAACACTAACGCCTTTTTGGGAAACTAGCGATATGAGTTGCTCTTCTAAATACAGAGCACCGTTATACGTAGAAAGTAAAACTAAAACTTTATCCATGGGATAATAAATTTGTGTAAAAATATTACTCAAAAAAGAAATAATATGGGATTATATTTGTCGCCGTCCCAGAAATCATACTATAAATGAAATACACAGCCATTACAGCCACAGACATTATGGATATTGCCTTTATAATCTTATTTTGACCAGCACACAGTTGAGGTATAACAACCAATGTTACCAAAGTCATAAAAAGGGTCAATCTGTAGGCATATAAAACACTAACGAACAAATTACTCAAAACGGTACCGTAAAAAAGGACCATCCGATATGTATTATCTATTCTTTTTGTAAAAAAAGACAATAAAGATATTAAGGAGAAAGGTGCCATCAGCATTATTATCCCATTTACATTGACTTCTATCTCATCGATATCTGATAAATAATCTAGATAATTATCTGCTGCTGCACCACTAGCAAAGGATACTTGCTGTAATATAGTTGTTAAAGCATTCTCATAAAAAGCGGAAGAAAGGCCTATAATGATTGAGGCTATTAGAACAGGAATGGCTATTATGGATTTGGTTCCTTTTGTGAATCTTGATAAAACCAAAAATGGGATTGCAATTAATGAAGAATAATGGAATCCGACGGCTATTAAACCTGGAATTATAGCTTTCTTGTATTTTGATTCTGATATATACCCTATTGACCATAAAAGGAAAGATGCCGCAATAGCATTCCTTATTACATTGAAAGAGTTCTGAAAAAAGAAAACAGAAAATGACAAATATACCACAAGAGATAGACACGGGTTAATTGAGAATTTTTTAATAAAGCCATACAGCGGGATGTATATTAAAAAAGCCGTCACGCACAAGAAAAAATTGAAGGAAAACCCCATCATTTTTAGTGTGGTGACAAGGAGAGAAAAAAGTGGCTCAATTCTTTCAGATGCACCTTTATAAGAATACATCGTGAAATAATTCATTGTATCCCGTCCAACGTCTAATCCTCTCAAACCATTTAGAAGGATCATCAAGATGATTAGGATAAATGAAACCCATATATTTAACCTCTTTTTCCCTGTTGTTGCAAACAAAGAAGCAACCAATAAAATAAAAATAAAATATCCCATGCTGTCATTTAAAATACATTGTATTAAATTGTTTTCTTCTATAACTGCTTCTCCTTTTCGTGAGGACAAACAAGGGAAACGCGATATCGTTTGCAATATTTACATTAAGGCCCACGTTCTTTACTAGGAAATGATGAAATTTTACTAGAGCGGTAAACTTCTTTCTGTTACAATTATACTTTCTAGCCAAATCCACTAATTTTTTTACATGATCTTCTGAATAGTTAACAGCCATTAAAAGATAAGTATAAACCAATCTCGAATATAAATCTTTATGGTATTTCCTCTTCCCTAATGAAGAGAGAGACTGAAATTGTTTTTCAACAAAATACAAATGCGAATCAAACCTACTTTGTTTGAATATAGCAGCTGATATTGAATTATTGTTCTCTGCCCGGGCAAAATAATCCACCTGGGGGTTTACCGCATAACCGATGTGTAAGCCTTTAATGATACATTGTATATTAAAGTCTGCATCTTGTAATGACAACAGCTTCTCATCCCAAAACACCTGGGCTTCTATTAATGATTTTTTTCTAAAAATCACATTCCATACAATATATGGAAGATTTGAATTTAAAAATTCAGCCAGATCATCTTTAAATATAGGTATTCCGTTTAGAAGTCCATCTTTTTCATTTATACTCTTTTGAAAATGACGAGCAGGAAAAACCGCAGCATCAAGATTATTATGTGCCTTAAGATATGCCACTCTTTGTTCTAGACAAATGTCAGATACAACATCGTCAGAATCAAAGAAAACGATGTATTCGCCCATAGCTTTTTTGAGGCCAATATTACGACATACAGGTGCACCTTTTTCTTCTCTGTCTCGTTTTATTAGAAAGATTTTTTCTTTATCCTTAATATAATCTTCAATTTTTAACACTGTACCATCCGTTGAGCCATCATCAACTAATAATAGTTCCCAGTTTTTATAGGTCTGAACTACTATCGAATCTATCATTATCTTTACCAGTTCATATCTATTGAATACTGGTATTATTATAGACACCATTCCGTCTGTCATTTTCTCTCAACTTTAAAACAATATCTTCAAACTTTTTTGTCCCTACTAGCACTTCTCTTCCATCTACAGAACACCCGCCTTGTATTTTCTCATGAACGGTTGTCGTATAAAGATAGAACAAATCATCTCTAACAAATGCTGCCCCTCTATAACTATTAAATTTGCATAAAGGTGTTTGGAAAATCGTTAGTGTTGCCAAATCTTCTGAGAAAACACCAAGCATTTGAAAACATTGATGATGCTCACCATTTTTCACGCATGCTATCACTCCATATAGTCTGTTGTTATTTACGAATAACGACATATGCCAAGGTATATAGCTATTTGAACGTATCACAATCCTTTTCCAATTTGAATGATTCAAATTCTCTATTTGGCCAGCTTTTGCTATATACAGTTCACAATTTGGTTTTCCATCATTATAACAGTTTGTATCCAAATATGTTAATAAATACTCTTCGTTATATTTAACCAAACAAGGAGATATGAATTTTTTTCCCCCCTCGTATAGCAGATTATTTCCATAGAGTTTAAAATAATCGTTCTCAATTTTTCCCGTTATGTGAAATAATCTATTTTCGAAGCCGTTCTTTCCCCTGTGAGTCACCCTATTCAAGACATGGACAGTCCCGTCCTCTAAAAAAATTGTTGGATCAGAATTAAATGAAGGAAGACCCTGTATTGGGTCAGGTGACGGCATTAATGGATTTGATGACGCTAATTTAAAATAACGAGGCGGTATTCCTTCGGACATATTTCCAATGTATAAAAACGGATTTTCATAATACTCCGCCCTTTCTTCGTTACAGAAAGTATTTGCTGTTATTTTTCTAATAAAAGCCTTGGCATAAACTACACAAAGACTCCTTTTTCTTAAAGGGTATGGTGATGTTGTCATATATACCTTCTCTCCTTCACACACTACACCACAATGTGTTTGAGATTGCGGATAACCCTTGGGTAATGGCAGATAACACAACTGCAAATCTTGGTCATCAAAAATATAATCCATCCTAAATTTTATTATTTATAAAAATACTCCATTCTTTTTTTAATTTCTCTTGGGTATGAGATCTAAGTTCGTGAATAAGTTCTTCTGGCACTTTCGAATTAAAATTACCATTAATCACACTCTCTATATCAAGGTGCAAATGGTCAAGTGTTTCACACTGATAATAAGGAACTCCATATTGTTCGAACTGAGGATAATTCAACCACTTCCCTACTATAACAATATTATTTGCTGATAGAGCTTCCATTAAAAAAGCATTTCCATTATCTGTTGGTTGAACATTAATAAAAAGATCCGTTACAAGATGCAGGAAAGCCATTTGTTTGGAGGTTAGAAAATTTTCAAGAAAAACAGCCCTCAATTGATAATCGTGGCACAGGTCTTTCAATTCCTGATAATAATCTTGACTATTGCCATAGGTTATTGGAAATATTAACTGGTAGCCTTCCGGAAGTTTGTCTTTAATCTTACATATACTTTCTATAATCTCTCTATGCCGTTGCCCCTCTACACCATTATATCCACAAACGATATTCATTTCTGAGAGGGAAATATTAAGTTCTTGAGACATTTCTAACCTAGAATACTTATTCTCTAAATGCTCTATTTCCCTTATTCCTGGAACTACAACACTAAACAGAGAAATCTTCTCTTTGTCAAATACAAAATTCTGAAGAATATAATTTATTGTTCCTGAGTTGCGATATCCACCTATATAATCAGACTCTTTGATTGCTTTTCCTATTCTCCCAATCTTATATCTATTTGCCCTAAGGATATCACTGCCCCATGGATATAATAAAACTTTAGTATTGTTTTTGTGTGCCGTTGTCACCAATGAATCAACGAATATAGGCAACTCATATATAACTAATAAATTGTAGGTTGTTGTCTTAAAAAGTTTTTCCATTGTTTTCTTCACGTAGTATTCTCTTGCAAACCTACGAAATCTTGGAAGTTTGAGGAATAACCATATTACTGCATTATCAGAAACACTGAAATATCTATTCGCATGAAAGACTTCTGGATTCGATTTCTTTACAAAAGAAATATCTAATATGTCAATGTTTATCAAATCGCTGTTAAGACGCAATATGTCTACAAATTTGCCAGTTAACCCCCCAGTATTTCCTCTGGTTGAACAATTAGACAGCAAAAGTATGTTTTTTTTCATTCCTACAACACATTAATCATTTTCAAATACTCTGGCCACTCACCCATATCCTTCCAAGCATGTTCGCTCACGGGGAAACACCCCACGCGACCACCACGAACCTTTATCTTCTCCATCAAATGGGTGATATGGAAGAACTCGCCTTCTGGTATCTCATCGATACATGATGGATTCAGAATATAAACACCGGTATTCACCTGATAGGTTTGCTCAGGTTTTTCTTTCAATCCGGTAAGAAGTCCATCTTCTCCTGTTTCAATAACTCCATACGGAATCTTGAAACTCTTCACCATTGTAACGATTGTCATATCATTGTGGTTATTCACATGATAATCCCAGACGTCACGATAGTCTTGCTCGTTGATGCTGTCACAGTTTGAGACAAAGAACGGTGTGGTAATTTTGCCCTTTAATAGAGATACACTTCCGATAGTCCCAAGCGGCTTATCTTCCATAAAGAACTCAATGTCGTACTTGTGGTCAAGCTGGTTCAAATAGTATTTCATCATATCAGCCTTATAGTTCACTGACATATAAAACTTATGGCATCCGATTCCCTCAAATTGATCCATAATGACTTCGAGTATAGTCTTGTCACCCACTGGAACTAGCGGTTTAGGTATGACATTGGTAATGGGTTGCAAACGTGTTCCCTTGCCTCCGGCCATAATAACAACCGGAAGATCTATCTTGGAGCGATTGTCTTCTACCTGAGTATCAGCGAGGACATCATCCCAAAAGATTACGTCAGCGAGTTGTCCTTCTTCGTTCAGGATCGGCATCAACTCCGCACGTTTGGCGAGCATCCAATCCTTAATGTTCTCTCGGTTATCCCCAACGTGGGCGTACAATTTCCCTTCCCGGCTAACAATCTTTGCTATTGGGGTATCAAACGGCGTATGAGCAATAATTGCCCTTTGCAAATCACCGTTTGTAATTATGCCGAGGAATTGTTCCTCGTCAAAGACCAAAAGCAGCTTAACGAACGCTTCATCCATTATCTTCATAGCCTGGATAAGTGTTTTGTCTGCTGCTACAATTCGCCTCTTAATCTTCTCGGAATAATTCATATTCAATGAAACTTTATTGGTTTTGCTGGAACGCCAACAGCGGTGCAGTTTGCCGGCAGACTTTTAGCCACAACCGCTCCTGCTCCAACTATTGTTTGTTCACCTATTTCTACTTGATTTATAATTTTGGCTCCTGTGCCAACATATACACCTTCTTTTATATCCACTTCACCACTAATATTGACAGAAGGCATAAAAGAGGAATAATTTCCAATCATCGTATCATGACCTACAGTACATTGAAGGTTCAAAGTGACAAAATCCCTTATGTTTATATCTGTAGTCAGAATACATCCAGCACAGATTATACATCCGTGTCCTATTTCAATGCTTTCTTTATCCCCCAATATTACAGATGGATGCACTAACGTAGGAAAAGAAATCAATGGATTATTATATTTGCCTCTTATTTTTGCTTTTAAACCTGGTTCTCCTACTGCTATCACAATAGACAAGGGTTCTTGAATTAAATTCACCTCATCGTCATTTCCAATTACGGGGTAACCATGAACTGTTTGTGATTTATCTTCACCAACAAAACCGACAACTTCAAATTGAGGCGCGTTACTATTGATAGCGTTGACAAGCGTAAGGACCTCACGTGCAAAGCCTCCTGATCCAACTATAGCTAACTTCTCCATCTCATGCCCTCCCTACAATAAACACATAATTCGTCGTTGCACTACCTCCAATATTCAGCATCATACCATTCTTAGCATCCTTCACCTGATACTTCCCTGCCTTACCTGTCACCTGCTTATACAGGTCCACAAACATACGTGCACCGGAAGCACCTACGGGATGTCCGCAACCAATCAAACCGCCACTGGGGTTGATAGGTTTGGTTCCATCAAAGGCAATGGTTCCATTCTCCACGGCATCCCATTCCTTGCCGGGTTCGGTAATACCAAAGGCGGAGATGGCAGCATACTCGCTGGAGGTGAAGCAGTCGTGAGTTTCGAACACATCGATGTCATCCACTGTCAGTCCAGCACGCTTGTAGGCATCCAAGCAGGCCTGACGGGTCCAAGGTAGCACGTATTCGCTATTGGCATTGTCTGCAATCTTCTTGTCAAAGAGCAGCGGAGCGGTACGATGCCCATAGCCCTTCACAATGGCTAAGTCTTTCAAGCCTTTCTCCTGCGCATATTTCTCTGAGCAGAGAATCACCACGGCGGCACCGTCAGTTACCTGCGAGCAGTCACTCACACCCAGCAGTCCACCCACATTGGGGTTACTCTCTGTGCCGCGGGTGCTGGCTTCTTCATAGCTCATAAACCACTTCCTGGTCTGTGCCAGCGGGTTACGCTTGGCATTGCTGTAGTTGATGCAGCTGATTTTGGCCAGTGCATTCAGGTAGCGTTCTTTGTCCAGTCCGTATTTCTCGATGGTGGCATCAGCCAAGCGCCCGAAGAGTTTCGGGAAGGGCAGGTCAATGCCTTTGCCTTCTTTCTCATAATAGGCGGCACGTCCCAGGATGTCACCACCCTTCTTGCTGTCCACACTCTTCATAATCTCCCAGCCCACCACGATGCACACATCATACTCGCCTGCCTCTATCTTGGTGATGGCGGCATCGAGTGCCACACTGCTGGAGGCACAAGCGGCTTCATATCTGGCAGAGGGTACGCCATAGAATGCAGGATTCACTTCCGTGAGGAACGCACCCAAGTGTCCCTGACTGATATATTGCTCCGCAATGAAATTGCCCACAAAAGCGGCCACTCGGTTATCCTTGTTCAGGCTCACCATCTCATCGAAGGTGAAACCGGCATCCTTGAATCCGTCCTCAACGGCTTCTTTCAACAGGGCAATCATGTTCTTGCCCTCTTTGGTCCAGTTGCGCTCAAAGTCTGTCTGAGCACCACCCATAATATAAATTTTCTTCTGCATAGTGCTCACTTATTTTGCTTTGAAATAGATTCTGTAGTCGTACTTGCTCTTGATCTGCTCGCCAATGATGTGGTCAATGTCCACGGCATTCACTATCTCGGGTTTCAGCCGCTCTTTCATCAGCTGCCCCAGGTCACAGACCCTGCTGAAGGCTTCCATCATCGCAAACGGAGGACACCAGGTGAAGCCGGTAGCCATCACATCGTCTGCTACTCGCAGATCATAACCCACGTGCTCTGCCGTATAGAGGGCATACACAATGTAGCGCAGCAGGAAGCGCAGGCAGATGTCTGCCTCCTGGCTCTTGTTCTCAATCAGCACACGGATGGCATCATCGTAGTCTCCGTCACGCAAGTACTTCTTCATCTGAAGGGCAAACGGGAACGAGTACTTGATCTCGTCGCGGTAGATGCCCAACTTGATGTCGTACACCATCATCCGCTTGTCACCGCTGTCGTTCTTGATGAGTTTGTACAGACCCTCACCGCTCTTGCGACCAAGTTTCTTCTCATCAATCAGCTTCTGCACATAGCCGGGCAGCACAAACTTCTCGTGAACATAGTCGTTGGTATTCTCGTAGATATTGTCCACAATGGCCTTGTGTACGTCCAGTCCCACAAAGTCTGCCGTGGTGATGGGCGGCATCGTGCGGCCAGTAAACGGACCTAACAGGGCGTCAATGTAGTCAATGCCTCCGTTGTCCTGATACCGCTCTGCATACTGCAAGGCCTCGTTCATAAAGTAGAAGCCAATGCGGTTGCCCAGGAACGCGGGCAGGTCTTTGCTCTCTGCCACCGTGCGGTACAAGGTTCCGGTCAAATACTCTTTCAACTCCGCATACATGGCCATATCGCTGTAAGGCGAGGCCGTCAGTTCACACAACGTGAGCTGGTACGGAGGGTTGAACATGTGTACCCCGAAGAACTGGCTGCGCGTCTCCTCTGGATAGCACTCTGCCAGTCGGGTGATGGAAAGACCGCTGCTGCCCGTGCAGGCCACGGCACCTTTCTTTAATGACTTCCCAATCTTTGTATGGAGTTCAATTTTCAACTCCAGATTCTCTGCGGCACTCTCAAACACCAGGTCGGAGGCTTTCACGCACTCGTCCAGGTTGGAGTAGTCCACCGGAATCAGATGGTTCACAATACTGTCTGCCTTCACGGTTTTTCCCGCCTTCAATGCAGCTCTCTTCGACTTCTCTTTGTCACGGCTCACCATATAAACGGTTGCACCGCCAAACGACGCGAAAATTGCAGATACATTAGTACCCATTGTGCCGTTCGCGCCAACGACTGTAACTGTTTTTGGTTCCATTCTCCAAACATACTTTTCTTGGAGAATGGTGCCGTTGCTTATCCTATCTTCTCAATGGGGGCTCCAGCATAGATACCTTTCTCCAAGATATCCTTATTAACTACTGATAAAGAGGCAACTATTACCCCCCCCCCCGTTTGATATTAATCATTTGATTTATAACACTTTGACTACCAACAAAGGTATCATCACCTATATTGGCACCTCCATTCACCATCACACCTGTGGAGATGTGACAGAAATTTCCTATCACGGCATCATGCTCGATATTGGCCATCGTATTGATGATACAATTCCGACCCACTTTGGCATCTGCATTCACAAACGCCTTGTGCATAATGACAGTACCCTCTCCTACTGTGGCGTATTTAGAGACGTAGGCATCACTGGCTACGATTGTGGTCATCTTGCCTCCTGCCGTCTCTATCCGCTCTGCTATCTTCTTGCGCACAGTATTGTTCTTGATATGGCCAACGGTGATGATAAACTCCGCCTTATCCACATAAGTCGGAATATCGTCGTCAGTGCCTAGCACAGGATAGCCAAGCACACTCGTCCCTACCTTCTCCGGCATATCCAGTACGCCCAAGATAGTATAACCAGCACTCTCCGCCACATCAATAACGGATTTGCAATGGCCGCCGCCACCAACAAGAATCAAGGACTTATTTTTCATTCTTGTGTTACATTTGCAATTTTCCTGTACATATAGACAAAAATAGAATCATCCGTTCCATTTCCCCACCTATTACCTATATCAAAGCCTGCTTCACCCAATTTCTTTTCTACTTCACGCGCCTGTTCGACATTTTCACATTCATAAAACCAATACTGTCCCGTCACTTTATGCTCATACTTGAGCCTTTTTACTAAATCATTTGTAATACCACAATAATAAAGTGAGGGGAAATCAAGAAATCCCTTTACTTCGCTGTACTTTGCAATGAATATATTCACAATTTCATTTGTTGTCATAAGCATTTATTTTTAGAAGCTACTATAAATAAAAGACGAACTAGAAACCACATTATCATCCTCGGTTTCCACCTCAATGACGGCTGGAATATCTTCAAATGTTCCTATTATCTGATAATTAAGTAAGTTCCGTCCCACCTCCTCAGATTTGTCAAGAATACCAAGAATATTATACCCTGCATCCTCAATTACATCAGCAACTGATTTACAGAAGCCGCCACCTCCTACTAAAATTACATCCTTCATATTATTTTTTCCTTTTAATAAACTTCACTATATTTTGCTTTAATATCTGTTTTATTTCAATATATTCAGAAAGCTTGAAAATTTCATGTAGAGATACCGCTACTGTTGTCCCAACTAAAAATTGCATGGCGAAAACCACATATACAGATATATTCAAAAATGACAATAGCCACATTGGAAGTGCCACAAAAAGTGATATTGCCAATGATGGTAAAATATCCTTTAGTTGGTCGACACTCGAATAATTAATCATTGTTCCCGAATAGTGTGCATTTAAAAAAAATGATATTATGTTAATGATAATCATTCCATACAACATAAAATAAATATCAACAAAAATTCCAAGGATAACAGGAACTATTGCAAGTATTTTCTTTACAATCTCCAATTTCAAATACAGATCACTTCTTCCTGCCACCTGTAGCATATTGAGATTGAGGGAATGCAGTGGGTACATAAACATAGAAAAGCACAACAATTGCAATAATGGAATACTATTTTGCCATTTCTCACCAATTAATATAATAATAATTGATTTTGCATCCGCAGCCAAGCCAAACATTAATAGAGTCGTTATACACATAATGATTTTTATCAAACTGCGATATGCGCTTTTTAAACGGCTTTTATCATCCTGTATAGAACTTAATACGGGAAAACTAACTCTTTGCATAACGGTTGTAAGCGTAGAAGAGAAGATACTACCGTATTGCTCTGCTCTCGTATAATACCCCAATGTCTGAGGAGAGTACACACGTCCGATAACAACATTATTTAATTGTTTCCAGATTGAGTCCAAAAGATTGCTCAACAATAGTTTCCAGCCAAAACCAAACAATTCTTTAAAGCTAGTTATTGAAAACTGCAAAAGTGGTTTCCACCTGGACAATATCCATAGCAAAACCGTGTTTACTAATTGCCGGGAAAGCTGTTGCCACACCAAAGCCCAAACGCCATAGCCCCAAAATGCAATTGCAATCCCAACCACACCACTTATTAATGAAGAAGCAATTGAAATTATGGTCTGTGTTTTAAAGTTGATTTGCTTTGTTAAAACCGTCCTTTGCACAAAAGAAAGCCCATTTAAAACAAGGATAGGCGATAAGGCTTTTGTTAGTGGTATTAACTCTTTTCTATGAAAAAAGTTAGCAATACCTGATGAATATAAAAATAGTGTTAATGCCAATAATAGGCTGATGACTAAGTTTGTATAGAACATCGTACTATAGTCCTGCTCTGTAGCATCTTTCTTTCTTATTATTGCATTAGAAAAGCCACCATCAATAATATTAAAGGCTATAGTAGTAAAAATAAAGACTATACCTACCAATCCATAATCTTCAGGAGATAATAGACGCGCTAAAATAATACCCACAATAAACGTGATGCCTAAGCTTCCAGCTGTGTCTAGAAAACTCCATACGACACCATTTATTGTCTTATTTTTAAGACTATCCGGAGACATTACATTATTTTATTTTATATCGCCATTGAAAATGACATCATCACGGCTCCACCTTATATTTTGCCTTACGACTCGAGCGGGGGTTCCTACAGCTAGTGAATTGGAAGCAACCTCTCCATTTACCATTGAATTTGTCCCAATAACGCAGCCGTCCTCTATGTATGAGCCTTTCATTATTTTAGATTCAGGAGCCACCCATACATGATTTCCTATTGTTACGGATTGAGCAAAATTTGTCCTTTTTCCCGTATTTAAATCAAAAATAGGATGAGCGTCAGAAGTTCTGATAAAGATTAGGTGAGAAAACATACAATCTTTGCCTACCTTTATATAAGTATTGTTCTCCTGTGCATCAAAATAGACGTTATGAGTAAATGTCGTGTTATCTCCAATGACGATTTGTATATTATTACCTTCTATCCAGAAACTACACTTCTTCCCAACGTAGACATTGTTGCCTATTTCTATGGTATTATTATTTCCAATTATATGGAATTCCGTTTCTATTAATTGAGTATTATCTCCAATTATAATAGAATTATCCTTTCCTCTTATTACTTTGGAATAATTACCATAGCCTTTATTATAAATTCGACATCCTTGAGAAAAGAGATCCTTATCTCGAATTAACCTATACTTATTGTACAAGCCAAGAACAAGTGAATTTCTTTTTAGGACCTTCACCCAACGGGGGGGGTATTTTTCTTACTTCCTTTTTCAATCATATAACACTATAGGTCACTTTTTATTTTCTCAATGCTTTTAAGTAAAGAGTCAGTCCAATAAGGAATCTTAATACTGAATGTCTCTTTTACCTTGGTTTTATCCAAAACAGAGTATGCTGGACGTTTTACTGGACTGAGAAACTCATCACTATGACAGGGTTGAATATCACAATCATTAATACCCGCGTATTCTGCGATCATCTTGGTGAAATCGAACCACGAGCAAACGCCCTCGTTCGAAAAATGGTATATGCCATTTTTCGAATAGTTAAAAGATCCAAGTTCAAGGCTCAAGGTCTGTTTATAGTCCTCAAGTATGAAAGTGATTACTTTTGCGAGGTCGTATGCGTAGGTGGGTGTGCCCACTTGGTCAAAGACTACTTTTAGCTGTGGTTTTGTGGCCGTTAAATTAAGCATTGTCTTCACAAAGTTCTTACCAAATTCACTGTAGAGCCAAGCAGTGCGGATAATGACATGGTTGCAGCCCACCGCTTGAATGGCCTGTTCACCATGGAGTTTGGTCAATCCATACACTCCCGTAGGTGTCCCTTTCTGGTCTTCCTTGCATGGAGTATTATATGGGTCGCCACCAAAAACATAGTCTGTTGAGATATGAACCAAGAGACCATTAACTTCTTTCATTGCAATCGCCAAGTTCTCTGGAGCTTTGGCATTAAGCAATTCAACAAGCTCATATTTTTCCGGATCTTCTGCACCATCAACATTGGTCCATGCAGCACAGTTGATAATCACCTTTACATCGTGCTGCTGCACCATAGCTCGGATAGCGTCAATATTTGTTATATCCAGTTTCACTGTAGAGCAATCCACATCCTCTCCTGCCAGTTTCTGCAGCATAGCTATGGATTCTGGATGCTCGTCGCAGACATCCGTGAAAATATATTTATCTTTAGCGTCCTTGGTCACTATGCGCATTTCGTTGCCCAACTGACCATTAGCACCGGTTACAAGTATTGTCATGTTTCTCTTATTTGAACACGAATCACTCGAATAACACGAATGGATTCGCTTGATTAGTACAATTCGTGGTCTATACTAAATGGTGAATCGAAGTCCTTTAGTAAAGGGTGCTTAGTATCCTTCTCCGACAGATTCGCTTTGTCTGTGGGTATTTTCCAATCTATTCCAAGGCTATCATCAAGGATGCTTATACCTCCATCTGCCTCTGGATGGTAGAACTCATCACACTTATATTGGAATATTGCCGTTTCTGAAAGTACAGCGAAACCATGTGCAAATCCACGAGGCACGAAGAACTGGCGGTGGTTATCCTCAGTTAACTCAACGGCAACGTGTTGACCATAGGTCTTTGAACCTTTGCGAATATCAACAGCCACATCCAGCACTGCACCTTTTACACAACGTACCAGTTTGCTCTGTGTGTAAGGAGGTCTTTGGAAATGCAGTCCCCGCATAACACCGTACGTGGACATACTCTCGTTGTCTTGAACAAAGTTGATGGTATGTCCAAGTAAAGGAGCAACCTTCTCATCGAACTCACGCTGAGAAAAGCTCTCGAAGAAATACCCTCTTTTGTCACCAAATACTTTGGGTTCTATAATTAATACGCCATCAATGGCTGTTTTGATTACCTCCATTATATTTCGTGTGTCAATGTTATAGAATTAACCTCTTCCTTCATCTCATCTATCACTTTCAGTAGGTACTGACCATACTGGTTCTTCAGCATAGGCTTGGCAATCTCGCGCATACGCTCCTCACTAATCCATCCATTGCGGTAGGCAATACCTTCAAGACAAGCGACTTTGAGTCCCTGGCGTTTTTCAATGACCTCGACAAAGGTAGATGCTTCTGCAAGGCTATCGTGTGTGCCGGTATCTAACCAAGCAAAACCACGACCAAAAACTTGGACTTTCAGTTCCCCATCCTTCAAGAACTCCTGGTTGACGGTGGTTATCTCCAGTTCTCCACGCGCAGAAGGCTTTATGTGCTTTGCCACATCTACCACCTTGTTAGGATAGAAGTAGAGACCCACCACAGCGTAATTACTCTTTGGTTCCTTGGGCTTTTCCTCAATGGATAGGCAGTTACCTTGCTTGTCAAACTCTGCAACGCCATAGCGCTCTGGATCTGAAACCCAGTAACCAAAGACAGTAGCCTTCTGATTCTCTTCAGCGTCCTTCACTGCCTTGCGGAGAAGGCCTGTAAAGCCGCTGCCATAAAAGATATTGTCACCCAGAACCAAGCAGGCACTGTCATTACCTATAAACTTCTCACCAATAATGAATGCCTGAGCCAGCCCATCAGGCGACGGCTGCTCTGCATACTCGAAGTGTACGCCATAGTCTGAGCCATCACCAAGCAGACGCTTGAATCCGGGCAGGTCGTAAGGCGTAGAGATAATGAGAATATCCCTGATTCCCGCCAGCATCAATGCGCTGATAGGATAATACACCATTGGTTTATCGTAAATTGGGAGCAATTGTTTGCTCACCCCCTTGGTAATTGGATACAGGCGTGTACCACTACCGCCTGCTAATACTATTCCTTTCATAAATTCTCTTGTTAATGTATGCACTATTGGCTGCACCTCGGCAATAAGTAAGCGTCCTGCTCTCGGTTTGCACAACAGGCTATATTAATCTCTTTTGAAAATATCGCGAGTATAAACTTTCTCCCTCACATCATCCAAACAACTATCGTAGCGATTGGCAATGATGGCTTTGCTCTTATTCTTGAACTCGTCAAGGTCATTAACAACTAACGATCCAAAGAAGGACTCACCATCCTTAATAGTAGGTTCGTAGATAATCACTTCTGCGCCCTTAGCTTTGATGCGCTTCATAATACCCTGAATGGCACTCTGGCGGAAGTTGTCGCTATTGCTCTTCATGGTCAGGCGATACACGCCAATGACGCATTTCTGCTCACGATTGGCATCCCACTGGCTGCTGGCTTCGTAGTAACCGGCCTTACGGAGCACCTGCTCTGCAATGAAGTCCTTACGGGTGGCATTGCTGGCAACAATGGCTTCAATCAGGTTCTCTGGCACGTCAGCATAGTTGGCAAGGAGCTGCTTGGTGTCCTTGGGCAGGCAGTAGCCGCCATAGCCAAAGCTGGGGTTATTATAGTGTGTACCAATACGCGGATCAAGGCCCACACCCTCAATGATGGCTTGGGTGTCCAAGCCCTTCACTTCTGCGTAGGTGTCCAGTTCGTTGAAGTAGCTGACACGAAGGGCAAGGTAGGTATTAGCGAAGAGTTTTACGGCTTCTGCCTCTTTCATTCCCATGAAGAGGGTGTCAACATCCTCTTTTATTGCACCTTCTTTTAACAGGGCTGCAAATTCCTTGGCTTTGTCCTGGAGGAACTCCACATCTGTCACATGTCGGATGGCGTTGTTCTCTTTCTCAAACTCCGGGCGCTCAATAATCTTGGGGCTACCCACAATAATGCGGCTGGGATAGAGGTTGTCGTACAATGCCTTGCTCTCACGGAGGAATTCCGGAGAGAACAGCAGATTGAACTTCTTCACGCCCTTGGCGGCATACCTCACATAGAGGTTGCGGGTATAGCCCACTGGGATGGTGCTCTTGATGACCATCACGGCATCGGGGTTTACCTTCAGTACAAGATCTATCACCTCCTCCACGTGAGTGGTATCAAAGAAGTTTTTCTGCGGGTCATAGTTGGTAGGTGCTGCTATCACCACAAAGTCCGCATCCTTGTAGGCGGCTTCGCCATCAAGGGTGGCGGTCAGGTTCAGTTTCTTCTCCGCCAGATATTTCTCAATGTAATCATCCTGGATGGGAGAAATGCGGTTATTGATTTTTTCCACCTTCTCAGGAATCACATCCACGGCGGTCACGTGGTTGTGCTGTGCCAACAAAGTGGCAATACTCATACCCACATAACCCGTTCCAGCTACTGCTATGTTCATCGACTCTAATTACGTTTATAATTAATCATTTCTTTGATCGCGTCACAGATAAACCGCACATCGTCCTCAGTCACATAAGGTCCAGCAGGAAGGCACATACCCACCTTGAACAATGCTTCGCTAACACCATTTACGTAGGCAGGAGCATTCTTATATACCGGCTGCTTATGCATGGGCTTCCACAGCGGACGGCTTTCTATGTTCAGGGCATCAAGTCCCATACGCATTGCCTCCACATTGGCATTGGGTTCGCAGTCGGTATGAGCTGACTCAGCAGCATGGATAACACCGGCAGCACCGCCTACAGCACCCGTCACAACAGCCTTGTATGCGTTTTCTTGTCCTTTTACCTTCACATTCTCATCGATGGTCATGGTGCAAAGCCAGTAATTGCTGTCATATTCACCAGTCGTAGGCTGCGAATGTACCTTGATTCCGGGCACGTCCTTAAGAAGTTCCTCATAGAGTTTCTGCACTTTCTTATGATGGGCAATATGCTCATTCACAATGGTCATCTGTCCACGGCCAATACCCGCACAGATGTTACTCATACGGTAATTATAGCCAATCTTCTCGTGCTGATAATACGGATAGCTCTCACGATACTGCGTGGCATACATCATAATCTCACGCCATTCATCATCGTTGGCGGTAATCAATGCACCACCGCCAGATGTGGTAATCATCTTGTTGCCGTTGAAACTCAGCACACCATACTTGCCAAACGTACCCAACACCTGACCTTTGAACTTGGAGCCAAAACCTTCTGCAGCATCTTCTACCACAGGAATCTCATAACGGTTGGCTATCTCCATAATCTTGTCAATCTGGTACGGCATACCGTAGAGTGCCACCGGCACGATAGCCTTGGGCTTCTTGCCTGTTTTGGCAATGCGGTCTTTGATGGCCTCTTCCAGCAGTTCTGGATCCATATTCCAGGTGTCCTTCTCAGAGTCTATGAACACGGGAGTAGCACCAAGATAGGTAATCGGATGGCTGGAGGCACAGAAGGTAAAACTCTGAACCAGCACCTCGTCACCGGGGCCTACACCGGCAGCCAACAATCCAAGATGGACTGCGGCAGTTCCGGCAGAGAGTGCCACCACGCGCTTGTTTTGACCAACAAACTCTTCCAGATCTTTCTCAAAGCCATTCACATTCGGTCCCAGGGGCACTACCCAGTTGGTGTCAAATGCTTCCTGTACAAACTTCTGCTCGTTGCCAGAGAGGTGGCAGAGGCAGAGAAGAATACGTTCTTTACGTTTTTCCATAATTCTATCTATTCTTATATTGTTCTTCGTAATACTTTTGATAGTCGCCACTTGTTACATTATCCATCCATTCTTGGTTATCCAAATACCATTTCACAGTCATTTCAATACCTTCCTCAAATTGAAGACTGGGTTCCCATCCAAGTTCTCGCTGAAGTTTACTGCTATCAATTGCATACCTCAGGTCGTGACCAGCACGGTCGGTGACATAAGTGATTAAATCCATGTCAGCACCCTCCGGTCGACCAAGCAAAAGGTCAACGGTGTTAATTAGTACTTTGATAATATCAATGTTCTTCCACTCATTGAAGCCACCAATATTATAGGTTTCAGCAATCTTACCGTTATGAAAAATTGTATCAATAGCCCTCGCGTGGTCTTCCACATAAAGCCAGTCACGGACGTTCTCACCCTTACCATAAACCGGCAACGGTTTACGGTGTCGGATATTGTTGATGAAGAGAGGTATCAGTTTCTCCGGGAACTGATAAGGGCCATAGTTGTTGGAGCAGTTGGTCACAATAGTAGGCATTCCAAAGGTGTCGTGGAATGCACGAACAAAGTGGTCGGAAGATGCCTTTGCTGCACTATAAGGACTGTGAGGCTGGTACTTCAAATCTTCAGTGAAGAACTTCTCACCGTATGCAAGGTGATGCTTTCCACTACTTGCCTTTGTAGTGAACGGTGGTTCAATACCTTCTGGATGAGTCATTTGTAACGCACCATACACCTCATCTGTACTGATATGATAGAATCGCTTTCCATCATATTTCTCAGACAGGCTCTCCCAATAGGCTTTGGCGGCTTGGAGCAGACTCAAAGTACCCATCACATTGGTCTGTGCAAAAGTAAAGGGGTCTTTGATACTCCGGTCAACATGAGACTCAGCAGCCAAATGGATGATACCATCCACCTTTTCATCCTGCATCAACTTTAGAACACCATCAAAGTCGCAGATATCCATCTTTACAAACTTGTAATTAGGTTTGTCTTCAATGTCCTTCAAGTTTGCAAGATTACCGGCATAAGTAAGCTTATCCAGATTGATAATCTTATAATCTGGATACTTGTTTACAAACAGTCTTACTACATGACTGCCAATAAATCCGGCTCCGCCGGTAATGATAATGTTCTGCATATTGTGATTATATTTATTATTCTCAAAAAGTGGGGCAAGATTATCAGGTTATTGAACCTTTTTGTCTTATGAGAGACCCTGACAAGAGCCCGCCCCTTATGGTTGGGGCTTAAGGCTGTGCGGAAAACCTTTCTGCCCCATCGCGGCTCCGGCTGCGCGTAAGGCCGGTGGCCGTGTTAAATGTTAAACGTTAATTTGTTAACTGTTAATTGTTCAATGTTTGGCAGACGATGTGTGTGAGATGTATGATGTTTGAAGTATGATGGATGATGTCTTCATTTCTCACTACCGCCCACATTATCAAGTTTCTTACATCTATGCGTTAATACTTTTACTAATTCTTCTCCATCTGCATAGAGAATATTGAATTGGATGTCTGTCAGATAATTATTTCTATGTAACAGCTCCAACCAATAAAGGCTTTCACGCGCCTCCTTTAATGCTATATAACTTTTACTTTTAAAATCTGCTTTACTTATCGCGCTTGTTGCTTCAGCATTGTTAGCTCCGATTGAGGTTCCTGCTCGCAATAGTTGGTTGCACAAATTTGAGACTGATTGCAATAGACTGGAACAGTCTTCTCATACACCCTCTTGCCTTTAACAATCTTGTAAGTAGGTTTCGCATTTGCGGCCTCTTTCAGGAGGTAATCATTTAACTTGATTATCCTATCGCCAAAGGCTAAGCATTTCTCCTGTATCGCTTCACTGATCTCGCTCACGTACTATGATGGAAGATGTTTCCTTAACCTACTCTTTTACTCTTCTATAATCCATGAATTACCCCATTGCGGCTTCAATCAAGCGTAAGAGCAGAAGTTGCAAAATTAACTATCTTGATATTGTTTAATGAATGATTCGTTAACTGGAACAGCTGTTCCTAAAAGTGTTGTTTCCCAACAAGCTCCAGGTTTCTTTCTAGAACAGATTATGCCCTTCTCCTCGTTCATCACAGCTAAACTCTTCAACTTATCTGACTTATTCTGATCCAGCTTACTTTTCCCTTTTCCAGATTTATCTTTTTTCTTTGGACCAGTAGAGGTGAGATACATTTCCGAAGACAACCCTCTATAAAGAACCAACATTTCCTTTTTGGGCAACTTTACACCTGCATTATTCACAAATACTGTTGACACTGAAACTGACGGCTTGTTTATATGATTACTCCAAACTTCTTCACAGTAGCCTGTTTTTGATGAGTGATGTGGCAGTTTAAAATAAGTGGCGTGTTTAGTTGGAAAGGTTGCACTTTTCTTTATGACATTACACCATCCCTTTTCCCATCTGGCATTGCAATCTCCTACGCAAGCCCTAATATCTTTACTCTTGTTCCTATTTGCTTCAAGGTCAGCTCCCAGCAACACACATGTATCTGGCGTGCTTAGAATTAAAGCAGTACTACACATATTAGGAGTTATGATAGTTTCGTTTATCTTCGTCAAATCGCTGTCTTTTGCATCATATTTAACTAAAACCTTATGCATCTCATCTAACATTTTATCTGATGGACTTAATGCTATTAATTGAGTGCCATTACCTTGGTCATAAACAATACGATCTAATGAGCCATAATTTGTTCTTATTTTTCCTGCAGTGTTCAAACAATTCAAGAATTCAGTCCATACACTTGACTTCCCTTGCGCTTTATCACCTTGAATCAAATACTTCAAAAGGTTATTCTTTTGACCAACAACAGGATAATAAAACTGAGCATTGGGGCATGCTTGCAAGACTTCGTGTAATCCATTAATATGATCTGAATGCCAGTGCGTACATACCACGATAACTACCTCAGTCAACGGAACTCTCAGTGTATTTAGATACAGAAGCGGTAAATTTTGTCCATCTTTGGATTTACAAGAATCTATTACGCCCCATTTTCCATTGCCAAAATGAACTATGATTGATTCTCCTTCAAATCCACCAACTCCTATAGTAGTCACTTCAAGTTCTTCATTGCTTGGTATAGACAATTTAGATATTTGGTCAGTCAACAACTCCATTATTCAAAAAGATAACTCAGAGCTTCCAACTCTTTTGAAACAAGTTTATCAATTTCGCTCCGCGATAAACAGACTTGCTCAATAAGCCTTATTGTGTCAATGTTTTCTTCACGTTGCCTTAGTTTCTCTTCTTTTGTTTTGAATTCAATTCTGACGTGTTTGAAAGTAAGTTCGAACATGTCGCCAACGCTCAAGTCTTTCATTATTCCCTTTGATGCAAAAACAGACTTGCTTATTTGCATTATTCGCGGGGAATAAACACGTTGGGTATTGATAATTCTAGCTCTTATTATATCTTCATCTGTGGAAACCACACGGCCTTCCCAGTTTTCGTAATCTCTTATTAAAGTACTAAGTTCAACCTCTTCAGGTTTTACGGGTACATCTGTGTTATTCCCTTCTTTTTCCTTCTCAAAGTATTTAGTTTCGACTTCTTCTTTCTTTTCATCCTTTATCTCTAATAATTCTTTTGGTTCAATGGGGTTATCCCACACCAACGTGTTGTCCCCACTGAGGATACTTTCTTCTTCACTCCAGATGAGTGAACTATCATTTTTGAACCAACCCATTATATATTCCGGAAAAACAATTCGGTCTTCTCTCTAAAATCGTTATGAAGTACCTCTGCACGGCTAACCACCTTCAAGGCCTGATCCATTGTTTCTACTACGAAATGATTATTTACTTGCATAGAACAAACTGGCACAAAATCTTGCTTCGGCTCATCATTAGGATTGTCTGCGGGCTTCTGCCGTTCTTCTGCCGTTTCCTCTGCCTGTATTATAATGGACGTTTTGGGTATATCTGCCGTAGGTTGCTGGTTATCTTCAAAAGTAACAGAACGTAACCTTGGATCACCAAAGAATGCGTTCATTGCTTGAAGTTGCCCCAAATACTGCCCAAAACGTAGAGAATCATCAGAATTGGCAAATGTAAACAACACTCCTGCATTCACGCCAACCGCCTTTAATTTAGTCTCACCATAGTTCTTTAAAATATTCATGGTCATATTCACCAGATGGTTAGACAGGCTTACGTCATTACTTATAAGCTGAATTCTGCTCGGTTGGCTTAAGAACTCTATTTGGCCAAATCTAAATTTTGTGATAGGATTAGAAACAAGAAGATTTCTTTCTTGACCGTTCCACTCCTCTGCTGTTATGATGTTCAACTCATAAAGCCATTTCGGAGTTAGTTTTGTAGGGTCAAAATTGCCTACTACCACTATGCCTATATTCTGCTGACGTTGAATGATGTCCATATTAGTATATCAATAAAAATGTTACACTTATACCAAATTCACTGCAAGAATGTTTGTATAGTTAGGGTCTTCACTTTCTCCGAACGTAACTATAATGTTTCCATCGCTTCTAGTTGTCAAGCAAAAGCGATTACTAGAGTTGCCATTTCTGTCCCATACTTTCCACCCTCGTGTCTTTTCCCGATACTTATCAACAGCACTTGCATCCGATTTCGTTGTATCAGAAATTATCGTCAAGGCAGGACTAACCAATGAAACAAAATCATCTTGATAACCTGATTCTCTTCCATGATGTGGAGCCACCAGCACATCAGCATTTTTTACTGCATCCTTAAACGATTCTCGTTTCATCAGAAGCTCAAGTGACTCTTTCTCATTATCACCACAAACAACTATTTTACAATTAGCAAGTTCTAGCACAATGATAGAACTGAAGTTGTTAAAATTTGCTTTATCACAAGAACTCGTTTTGAAAACATGAATCTGTAATCCACCATAGTTATCAGGATTGTCAGGGTCTGTCGTTGCAGATACCGGAGACGAATAGCGGTCGTTTACTTCGCAATACTTCTCGAATTTGGGTTTGTCACATTCTCTAACCCCACTCATCACCTCCTCATTAGTGATGCTAGTTGCGCGGTTTAATGTTGTGGGAGCGTTCCTATCAAAATTCAAGATATCATCAATGTGATCCAAATGCGGATGGGTGATGATCATATACCCAATATCATCATACAATCTTTTTAGCAGTGGGCTTTCGTTTCCACTGCCTTGCGCCCCGGTTCCTAAATCAATAATGATATACTTCCCGTTCGGTGCCTTAATATGTACAGCAAGTCCTAGTTGTACATTATATACTGTCATTACCGCTTGGCGTGCCATATTACTTATTCTCTTTTCTATTTTTCAAATACTCACTCAAAACCTCTCTTGCATAGTAATATCCTCGCTCTCTAAAACGATTCCATGCAAGCAATAGAATGGCTATAGAAATTGGCCAAGAATACCAAATGCAAGCAAACTTTATTTCAACGATGATATCCGTAAAGATTACAGTGGTAAGTATTACCCTTGACAAGGCATAATGGCCATTGAAATCAGGGACACGACTATCTTTATTGGAGTTTGCCATTCGCATGGCATAGCCAAACATCTTGTCGGTTGTAGCTTCTGCATCGCCTGTATCTTTCTTTAATGCTTCAACTGTTTGTACAGCGAAGTAAAATCTTACTTTTTTGATACCTGTCCATTTCTTTCCGGGTACAGGAGTAAGCAATCTATCAGAAGGCTTACCACATATGGTGCAAAAGAGGAATGGCTCAATTAAGCTACTTATAGCATTTAAGAAATAGCCTACCACATAGCCAGCCGGTATAATGACCCATTCACTGATATCTAAATCTGGGAATAAAAACTTCCAGATGGCAAAGAATGCTACAATGCCAACAGTCAAGTTTGATAATAGGTCGTAATACTTAAAACTCATATTACTTTTGCTACACTTTCTATTGCGGCTTCGCCGCTTAGATAATCCAGCCGGTGGCGGAGTTTACGGAGCCACGGGCTGTACCGCTTCCTTAGCGGAAGGCTCTTTTGCGGGCTTGTCCCGCAAATGTGCCTGGAGCGGTTGCTCATCGGCCATTTATGGTAGTCTACCGAACCATCGGCCACCTTGTCTTATTTTTACCTTATTCTCTCGGCCCCTTCTACCCTTCTTCTTACCTACTTCTACCCTCGTTCTACCCTAAAGCTTACCACTACGTTATCTGGGAGACAGTCAAGGAAACAGCCAGGCCCTCACTCAGTCGCGTATCGCTTCACTGCCTCGTAATACGTATCCAATGAGCCAATGTCAAACCTTCCGCCACTCATGGGCCAGGCGTGCATGGGGGTGTGCTCCACCATGTAGTGGGCCAGGTTGCCGGGGGCGTCAAAGTCGTGACAGCACTTTGTATCTTCGCTGGAGTGCTACCAAAACACTACGTTCGGCCAAGGGGTTCAAGCCACGGAATGTGGTG